>ENA-UEPJ01003998-UEPJ01003998.1-human-gut-metagenome-genome-assembly--contig:-NODE-3998-length-12241-cov-41.676340_pt1 | contig 12241 bp, 16 predicted proteins | sample MGYA00242890_ERZ507896 | MGnify/ENA primary metagenome ERZ507896 (study PRJEB26167, sample SAMN06115508) | human gut metagenome | host: Homo sapiens | place: China:Qinghai | collected 2015-08-20... | reverse complement strand
AAGTGATCATGACATCTGATCTTGGAATCAATCCTACTAATGATGGAAAAACAATCCGTCTTTTATTTCCGGAACTGACAGAGGAAAGACGTAAAGATCTTGCAAAAGACGTAAAGAAGAAAGGTGAGAGTGCAAAAGTAGCCATTCGTAATATTCGTCGTGATGCAAATGATTCCTTCAAGAAACTTGCAAAAGAGGATGTTTCAGAAGATGAAATCAAAGCATTGGAAGAAAATGCTCAGAAGATGACAGATAAATATATTGCAGCTGTCGATGAAGCAGTAGAAGTTAAAACAAAAGAAATTTTAACTGTATAAATAAATTGACAGAATAAAAGAAAGAGTGGGGGCATGAGAAAATCGTGTCCTCATTTTCGTAACTTATAAAAGAACAATATTTTGCAATGACAGCGGAACAAAAAAAATTACAAGGTTTTGTGCCGTTTGACTGGAACAGAAAGGATATACAAAGAGCATGAAGATTCCACAACATGTAGCAATTATATTAGATGGAAATGGAAGATGGGCAAAAAGCAAAGGAATGCCAAGAAATTACGGACATACGGTCGGGGCTAAGAATGTGGAGACGGTCTGCCAGGCAGCCCATGATATGGGAATAAAATACCTTACCTTATATGCTTTTTCTACCGAGAACTGGAACCGGCCGGATAACGAAGTAAATGCATTGATGAAATTACTGGAATCTTATCTGAAAAACTGTATTAAAACTGCGGATAAGAATAATATGCGTGTCCGGGTGATCGGAGATACCACAAAACTCAGTGAGAAGTTTCAAAATCAGATCAAAGAATTGGAGTCTGCATCTGCACACAATGATGGTTTGAATCTGCAGATTGCGATCAATTATGGAAGCCGGGATGAGATGCTCCGGGGCATGCGGAAAATGTATGCAGATCTCCGTGACGGCAAATTGCAGGAAAACGAGATTGATGAGACACATTTTGAAGCTTATCTGGATACGAAAGATATTCCGGATCCGGATCTGTTGATCCGCACCAGTGGGGAACAGCGCTTATCGAATTATCTCTTATGGCAGCTGGCTTACAGTGAATTTTATTTTACGGAAGTTCCATGGCCGGACTTCCATAAAGAAGAATTAGAAAAGGCAGTTGAAGCATATAATAAACGTGACCGCAGGTTTGGCGCACTCTCAGAGGAGGATGGAGAAATATAATGTTTAAGACAAGATTATTAAGTGGAATCGTGTTAGTGATCGCAGCACTGGTTCTGATCATTACAGGCGGAGATGTTCTGCTGATCTCAACACTGATTATTTCCTATATTGGTATGTTTGAATTATATCGCATTTTTCACATTGAAAAAGAGGCGGTTGGAATCATTGGTTATCTGGCAGCGACCATATATATATTTTAACACTTTTTTATACTCATTGCAACTAATATCACTATTATTTATGAATATTTATTAAAAAAGGCGGTTGTTCAAATTAATGAATAACCGCTTTTAGAGATTTATCAATCAACTATTTTGCTTGTAATTTATTTACAGCTTTAGTTAATCTTGATTTTTTTCTAGCTGCAGTATTTTTATGTAAAACACCTTTTGAAACAGCTTTATCACATAATTGGTATGCTTTTGAAAGAGCTGCATTTAAAGCTTCTTTATCTTCAGCTTTAGCAAGTTCTAAAACTTTTTTCAAAGCTGTTTTTATTGAAGTTTTGAAAGCAACGTTTCTTTGTCTGTTTCTTTCAGCTATAAGTACTCTTTTTTTAGCAGATTTAATATTTGCCATTTTATTTTGCCTTTCTTTTACTCTTACGCCCGATTAATGACTTCGGACACATTTGAGGATGTGAGCAAATTCATATTAAATAAAAAAAATAAAAAAAGCAATACATATGTAAATAAATGTATAATCAAACAAAAGCATACAATAATTTTATATAAAATTGATAGATTAAAGCTATAACTTGAATACAAATTTCACTGTTAAAATTTGTAACGATTACACATAAGAATTAGTTCTAAAGGATTATATTTTTTACCCATTTGTGGTATAAATAATATATAAGTAGGAATTATATTTATATAATAGTAATTCGTTTAAATGAGATATGGAGGCAAAAATGTCAGTAGGACAATTCGTATTTATGTTACACAGCCACCTACCCTATTATAGAAAAGCCGGCATGTGGCCTTTCGGGGAAGAAAACTTATATGAATGTATGGCAGAAACATACGTTCCATTGTTAAATGCAATCTCCGAACTATATGATGAAGGTATTAAGGCAAAGTTAACAGTAGGTATTACCCCAATTCTTGCAGAACAACTTAACGATGAACATTTAAAACATGGATTCGTTAAATATCTAGATTCAAGAATTGCTCAAGTTTCAAAAGATTTGGATAGATACCCTGATCCCAAAGTTGCACACTCACAACACTTGAAATATCTTGCTAAATACTACTTTGACTGGTTCTCAAACATCAAAGATGCATTTGTAAATAAATACGAAATGGATTTAATTGCACAATTTAAAAAATTCCAAGATTTAGGTTGTATTGAAATCACAACATCTGGTGCAACTCATGGTTTTTCTCCATTGCTTGCAACTGACAGCAACTTGAATGCACAATTTAAAATAGGTTCAGATACAACAAAAAGATTATTTGGTAAAAAAGCATGCGGATGCTGGCTTCCTGAATGTGCATACAGACAAGGTTACGAATATGTAGGCAAAGATGGCAAAAAACATTGGCGCCCTGCAATTGAAGTAACATTGCAAAACAATGACATTGAATATTTCTTCACAGAATCTCATGTAATCGAAGGCGGAAACTCTATCGGTAACAGACGTGTAATTGGGGTTTACGGAAATATTGAATATATTCCACTACCTGAACGTCCAGCTACAGGATATGATACATATTCAGCATACTGGTTACCAGATGCTCAAGTAGCAGTAATGGGTAGAAATGACAGAGCTGGTTACCAAGTATGGTCAGCTGCTGATGGTTACCCTGGAGATGGAGTATTCAGAGAATTCCATAAAAAAGATGACAAATCAGGTATGCATTACTGGAGAATTACATCATCTACAACAGATTTAGGTGACAAAATGCTTTATGATCCAGTATTAGCATTAAATAAAATTAATGAAAACTCAGATCACTACACAACATTAATTTACCATATGTTAAATGACTATAAAAAAGCACACGGTAAAGAAGGTCTTGTAATGGTATCATTCGATACTGAATTATTCGGACACTGGTGGTTTGAAGGTGTTGAATTTATTAAACAAGTAATTAAAAAATTCTCAACATATTTACCAGAAGTAGAAAGAATGACAGCTGGAGAATATGTACACTCACATCCACCAAAAGAAGCTATCCAAATTCCTGAAAGTTCTTGGGGACAAGGCGGACACTTCTATGTATGGAATAACCATTTAACAGAATGGATGTGGCCAATTATTCATGCTTGTGAAAAAAGAATTTGTGCAATTGCTGATAAATATTCAGAAATTCCAGAAGATAAATTATTGCATAGAGCTCTAAATCAATTAGCAAGAGAAAATCTATTACTTCAAAGTTCAGACTGGCCATTCTTAATTACAACATGGCAAGCAAAAGATTATGCAACAGACAGATTCAGAGAACATGTTGATAGATTTGAAAAAATTGCAGATATGATTGAAAGCGGAAACATCGATGAAAATGCACTAAAAGAAATTGAAAGCATTGATAACTGTTTCCCAACAATAGATTACAGAGTATATCAATCAATTGAAGAAGGTGTAATTCCTCAACAATCTGCAAAACTTGCACCATTGTATAAATAAATAATATTCATAAAGAAAAAAGTCCGTTAATCAAACGGACTTTTTTTTATTTAAACCTCAGTAAATAATTTATGTTTATCAGAACTTTTAAAAACAAGTTCAGGATAATTTTTCTTAAAAAATTTAATATCCTCATCTGATAAATCTAATGAATGTCTTTTTACAAATTGAATATCTTCGCCTTTTTTCAATTTGAAAAAATCATTAAACATATTGGCATATTTTTTTAACATAATATCAGCATAACCACTATCCCCACACCAAGGATCTATTATCACCAATTTTTGTAAAGATGGATAATAATTTTGTTTATCAAAATTAACAAGTAAAACAGTATGATGAAGATTTTTTTGTCCATCATTTGTCACCAAATTAATTCTATCACAATTATTAACGCCATTAACTTTTAAAATAAGATCAGCAATTGTAGCCTTTTCATAACAATTACCAACTTTGTTATCCCTTATCTGCTCCAGTAATTTTTTCAAAAATTTAACAGGAACTAGCTCGGAATTATTATTACATCTGGCATAATAAATTTTTTCTCCGATAGAAGAAATTAAATTAATCTTATTAGCATGCTTGACATGCAAATTATAATTAAGCCAAGTATTTGATAGTGCTGGAAAATTTTTATTAACAGACCTACATACCCAATCAGCATCTTTTAATACTGAATTTTTTGCATTAAAAGATGGCTGCTTCTCTTTCTGGGGTAAATAAATATTATTTAATTTCATATTTTTCAATATAACATAAAAAAAGACTTGCAAAAAAAAATTCAGCATATTATAATAAAACTTGTCGAAAGACATTGAAAACAAAATATGGGAGCGTAGCTCAGTTTGGTTAGAGCGCATGCCTGTCACGCATGAGGTCGCGAGTTCGAGCCTCGTCGTTCCCGCCATTTTAAGAGGGTTTCAAACCCTCTTTTTTAATGCAAAATTTTATATGTGTAATCTGTGGGTTTCTAAAAATATAAAGGAAAGGCATCCTTACAAATAACTATAATAAATGAGAATAAAAATAATTCTATTTTGAATCTTGCAATTTGAGGTTAAAAAGTATTTTTTACAACTTGTAAACTAATATATATCAAATATGTTTAATTTCTCCAATTTAGTTTTTGCAGTATAAAATTCAACGAATTATGCAAATAAACTAAAATCTGAAAATAAAAATATTACTTATATTACAAATTTTTTGACTAATTATATAACTAACAATTTATAAACAAAGTACTTTTTTAATAAAACAATTATTAAAAAATTTTCAATTTTATATTTTTAAAATGAATCAAGCGATATTATTACATTTCTTATTTTTAACAACGTCTTTGTAAAATTCAATAATTCATTTTCTGACACAAATTTAAGCAATATTGCTAACATTTTGTCATTCTGAGGAGTACAATCCTGATAGATTTTTTCTCCAGCTTTTGTTAACTCAAAATATTTTACCTGAATATCAGTTCCATTATTTTTTATCTCTTTTAAATAACGTTTCTTTATCAATTTTTCAATCATTCTATCAATATATGAAATATCTCTCAATAAAGTTTTAGCTATTGAATTCTTATTTAAGTGAGGATAATGTACCAAAGTATCCAAAATAACATATTCCTCCAGCGTAATCTTATTTTTTACAAATTCTGAAAACTGTTCTTTTGCATAGTTGTAAAAAATTCTAGATGTAGCCTCAATCTGAAAAGTAAGACTTCTTGTAAAACAAAAATTTTTATCCATAGGCAGCTCCATTTTACTTAAAATAGTGTATATTTTTCTACCTATTGAATTTAATACTATTTATTAAAAAGTCAACATTTTTTTAAAAAGAAATTTTATTGTTATTTAACATAGCTATTTTTAACTTGTCTAAAAGAGCTTTTAATGTGTTTAATTCTTCTTCAGAAAACATCTTTTTTATATTTTGATTTATCTCTTTAAATCTTTCATCAGTATAAAAATAAATCTCTTTACCTTGTTCTGTTATAATTGTATGCTTGATTATAATATTATTTCTAGTAGTAAGATCTCTCTTTATATAATGTTTTTTCTCCAATTCATTCAAAATTTTACCAACATGAGCCTTACCTTTATAAACTAGTTTTGCAATATCACTTTGTGAAAGATCTGGATCGTCCATTATATGAGATATTATTTTAAACTCATCTAAATCCAATATTGGTTTATCTGTATCTTGATAAATTTTATAGCAATTTCTTGCCATTAATTCTGCTACCCTTGCTGTCTGATCGAGCTTATAAAAAACATTATCTACATAAGGAATATTAAAATGCTCACCTTTATTCATATAATTCACCTCTTTAATCTTATTATAATAACATTTGACAGAAAAATTGACAACTAATAGTAGAAAATTCTACATGTAAATTTTTCTTCACATTTCCTCAAAATTTCTTAAGTTTTTGAATTCAATATCCGATAAGACGAAATGTATTTTATTTTTCGAAGAGAGTAGAGTAACAAAGAAAGGATGGAGGTATGACAACATCAATTTCGTCAGTCAATGCAGGTAGTACAGCAGCTAGTGAAGTTGCTACAAAAAAATCAACATTAAGCAGCGAAACTAAAGCAAAACTAGAAGCTCTTGGAATTACTGCAACAGATGGTATGACTGAATCTGAAGCAAAAGCAAAAATTGCACAAGCTGAAGCTGAAAACAATTCACAAAATCAAAACAATCAACAACAAGGAAACTCTTCTGAAAGCGAAATCCTTTCAGAAGCCAAAGCTCTTGCTAATTCTGTTGGGGTATCTGTATCTAGTGATGCAGATGTTACAGAAATTCTAGACGACATTGGAGCAGAATTAGAAGAAATGTTGGAAGAAGCTGAAAATAATCCAGCGATACTATCGCAACTATCATCATACTTAAGTCAACTAACAAACCTGGATGACAGATACGACTCATTACAAAATTCTCAATCCAGCATGTATCCTGCAATGAATATGATATCTACAAATAATAAAATTGCATTAGGTTTATCGTAATAACATAAAACATACCAAATACCGCACTTATAAAAAAGCACTTTTTTATAAAGTGCTTTTCCTTTTTATTTTTAAAATACTACAACAATTGGATTACAAAATTACAATAACATTTATAATTATTATGATGAATAAGTAAGAGGTAATATAAAATGTTAAAATGGATTATTCTTTTAATTCTTATTGTTGGCGGAGTTTGGGTATATTTTAATGTAGACTTTACTCAAGTAAGCAACAATGCTGAAAATGCTGTGAGAAATGAAAAAACTATAAAAAAATTCTTTGAAGCAGATGCTCAGAACAAAGAAGAAACACAACAAACTATTAAAGAACATTTTTAATTAAAAAGACCGTTATAAAAACGGTCTTTTTTCTATTCCATCCTATCCTAAAATTTAATTTCCTATTCTTCCTATTGATTTTCCAACTTAAGCTATAAAATTTGTTCCAAAACGACTTGCACCATGGAAAAATGATTGCTTCATCATATCTACAAGTGTTTTTTTAATTACATGTCTTTTATTCAAATCTATTGAATTAACTGCTTCAGAAGTTTCTTTATATGTATCAGTTACAGTATTAGAAAATAACAGCATAGTTGCCATAGCCTTTAAAACCTCTCTTTTTCTTTATTTTACTCTCGTACTTATATAAAAAATTTTCCTAAAAAAATATTGACTTTTTATATTCAATTTATATAACTTTTGTTACATAACTTAATATATACTAAAGTTTTCTTGGGTTCATACCGTTAATCTAACTGACTTAGAAAGGAGAAAATTAATGGCTGATTCAATGAATGTAACAGGTTCTACTACAGGAATAGATATATCTAAATGGAAAAAATTAACAGCACAAGAAATTATAAAAGAAGAAAGCAAGGGGGAAGAAATTCCTGCAGAGATTGTTAGTTGGGCACAACAAATGGCGGCTTTTTCTAAAATTCCTGATGATGTAACATATGAACAAGTAGACGGAGATGTTGGAATCGACGCATTATCAAAACTTGGACTTGATGAAGAAGCTCAAGCGCAATTAAATCCTGAAGCAGAAAATGCACAAGCACCAACTCAAACAGAAGAACCAGGAGCTGTAAAAGATGTTGACAGACCTGAAGAATTAGGAGAAGAAACAACTCAGGATCAAAACATATTTATGAATCCAACCCCAGGATTTGCTGCAGAAACAGGGTCTCGTGTAACTGAAGAACAAAATATTGAAGAAGAAAATCAACAACTTACCCTTGCTGACCCAACTCTTACTACAGATCCTGAAGAAATAAGAAAACGAAAAGCTAGACGTGGTCTAGAGTAAAGATTGAATAGCTGATTTTATATCACTAGATTTATAAATATAATTTCCGGCAACTAAAGAATTTGCACCATATGATGTGCAAATTCTTGCTGTTTCAGCATTTATACCACCATCGACTTGAATAATTAAGTTTTCAGAAGCATTCTTTTTAATTACAGGAATTTTATCTGCACAATCACTCATAAACTTTTGCCCTCCAAAGCCTGGTTCAACTGTCATTACAAGAAGCAAATCCAAATCTTTTAAATAAGGCAGTACAACATCAGCAGATGTTTTTGGTTTAATAGACATACCGGCTTTTATCCCAAAAGACTTTATCAATTTTATTATTCCACTTACATCATTTACAGCTTCATAATGAAATGTTAAAATATCTGCTCCTGCTTTTGCAAATGCTTCAATATATTTTTCAGGATTTTCAATCATTAAATGTACATCTAATTTTAATGATGTAATTTTCCTTATAGATGCAACTACAGGAACACCAATTGTAATATTCGGAACAAAGTGTCCATCCATAACATCAACATGAATCCAATCAGCACCAGCATTTTCGACAAGTTTAATATCTCGTTCTAAATTAGCAAAATCTGCAGATAAAATTGATGGTGATACAAATATTTTTGACATTATATTGCTCCTAATATTTTACAAGCCTCATAAGCTGCATGCTGCTCAGCCTCTTTTTTTGTTTTACCAATCCCTTTTGCAATAACTTTACCTTGATAAGATACTTCAACCTCAAAAGTTTTATCGTGATCAGGTCCTGTTTGGCTTACTAAGTTATAAACTGGCGTCTGCTTATCAATTGATTGTGTATATTCTTGCAAAATTGCTTTTGAATTGTACTTCTCAAAATTCGCATCTACTTCTTCTATATAAGGCATCAAAACTTTTTTCAAAAAAGGAATTAATTTTTTTAATTTATTATCAAGATAATAAGCTCCTAAAACAGCTTCAAAAGCACAGGCACAAACAGACTCCAAATTAGCAAGTCCTTGTTTTGCCTCATGTTTTGCCATAATAATTAATTCACATAAGCCGATATCATGAGCAACTTTTGATAATGTACTATCCGATACAACAATTGAACGAATTTTTGATAAATTACCTTCTGTATAATCAGGATATCGCTCATACAGAATTTGAGAAGTAATAAGCTTTAAAACAGCATCTCCTAAAAATTCCAATCTTTCATAATTTTCTATATAAGATATTTCTTTTTCTTTTGTATACGATGGATGAGTTAAAGCTCTTTTGAAAAAAACGGGATTATCTATTTTTATTCCGTAAATTTCTTCTAATTTATCCATTAAAACAAACCTTTAATATAATTTATAATATCGTTTGAAAATACAAAGTATTTACAGAAATAATACATTACAGGTATTGTAAATACAAAACTGTCAGCTCTATCTAAAAATCCGCCATGCCCAGGTAAAGAATTTCCTGAATCTTTTACCCCTGCATCACGTTTTATAAGAGATTCACACAAATCTCCAATTTGAGCAAATATTGTACAAATTAAACCTACAAAGAATGAGATATACCATTTAACTTCAACAAAACACAAACTGATAAAAGCACCAACTATTAATGCCCCGATTACAGCAGATATTGCACCGCCTATTGAGCCTTCAATAGTTTTATTCGGACTAATAACAGGAGCTAATTTATGTTTTCCAAATTTAGTACCGGCGTAATAACAACCAATATCAGTTAAAAGGATTGAAGTAAACATCATCACAACAAATCCTAAACCGTCATTATATGTTGCAGAATGAATATCTCTTAAAAGTTGTAAATGCAAAGGGAAATAACCACAATACACAAAACCTAAAATTGTTGTTGAAACATTTGCAATGTAAGGTTGTCTTCCTCTAAATAATACCCACATAAATGCCGCAAATGTACACAAAGTAAGAGCTAATGCAACATATTCAGAACGATCGAAAAATGTAATTATTGCAAGCAAAGCTTCAGCAAGCAGCATAATTTTAAGGCTTGGATAAAAACCTTTGTGCTCAAGAATTTTCACATACTCTTTTGATGCAAAAAATATTACTATAGCTAAAAACAGTAATAACGGAATTCCACCGAGCATAATACAACCCATAGTGATAGTGCCCATTATAAAGCCTGTCAGCATTCTTGTAGCGTTTTTATTCAAGCCTTTTGTTTGTTCCATTATACTGTCATAACCTCTTTTTCTTTTTCTGCAACTGCTTTATCAATAATACCAGTGTATTTGTCTGTTAATTTTTGAATTTTATCTTGATTATCTTTTACTGTATCTTCAGGAAGATTTTCACTTTTTTCAAGTTTTTTCAAATCATCAGTCATATCACGACGAATATTTCTTACAGCAACTTTTGCATCTTCACCGATTTTCACTAATCTTGATACTCAAATACACATAATGAATTGCTTGTTTCCCCACTTCCTCTGGTTCCATTTATTGCATAGACAATATGATCATTAGTATCACCTTGAGAAATGGCTGTAATTTTTTTCATATAATCTCCATCATTTTCAATCTCATTCATGGTATTAGTGTCGTATATCCTAATTTTTCCATAAGTATAGGATACTATTGTAATTCTTTCCCCTACAGATATTGATGCTACTGCTCCCTGATCGGATATTCTATCACTCCAAACAAGAGAATAAAGTATAGTAGATGTATCATAGCATTCCAATGTCCCATCACTATAACCTAACAACAACTTAATTCCACTCTTTCCAAATGAACCTATTGCTGTAATTGGTTTAGTTGTTTGTGTTGACGGATCAAGCTCATTGCCAATTGAACCACCTGCATAAAATACATCAAATGCACGATCCCCATTAAAGTCAACATAACTTACAAGATGCCTAACAGCATTATCAGGGCTAAGGGCACGATCAACATAATAAGAACCAAAACATTTGATTTCATTTATATTCAAATAACTATTACCGCTAATTGGTCTTGTGCTAAAATTATTTTCCCATCTATATGTATATGAATATTTACCCGATTCTTTTTGATTATATAAAGCAAAATTTGTCTTAACTGCTTCCCCTCTTTGATTGGATATAAAAGCTCCATTAGCTGTCATACTAAATTCATATTCATAACCATAAGTACTTCCATCATGATTGAGTGCTGTAGCTTTTTTCGTTCCACCAATCATAACTTCACCACCATCTTTATCAAATGGCCTAATTGAACGTATATAGTCAACTTTATCATACACATATTTTTGCCATACTATTTGTGCATTATTATTAAACTTATACACACGACCACCATTTGTACCAATATAGCAACCGTCTTCACCTGGAACATACGTTATATCATTAGGTTGATCGTTGAACTTGTACTGAGCTATCTTTTTTAGTTTGCTATATCCTTCGTCCCCTGAATAACATAATCTTGCTTTTCCGTTCACACCAACATAAGCCTTTTTTATACTTCTGGCAACCGGTTTTGTTTCATATCCTGTAATAGTATCAACTGTAATGGGCTCGCATTCAATAATGATTTTAGTCATAGCTTCACTGGAGTGGTGATTAGAACTATCTTTTACATAACTCATTACTATCTTATCGCCCGCACTTAACATCCTATTCGCAGTTGATTCATATGTGTCTTCACCTGACGCATCCCCAAGTATAGTCACAGCATTAATTGTTATATTAATTTTGTCATAATTCCGCTCTGTATAATATTGGGCATAAATCTTTTTGACTACAAGATCCTGATTTGCGGTAAGTACAATCTGTGACGTAGAACTATTTACACCAAGGTTTCCTGGTACAAACCCAACCCGATTGGTCGTACTGGGATTTATATGAAATGGATACGATGAATTATTCTGTACCGTAAAAAACTCATTTATGTTTTCACTACTGAAAGTAATTTGTTTCTTTCCATAAACGGGAACCTGAGTTTCTACACCAACATAAATATTTTTAATTTTCTTCGCCTTATTGTCTACACCAACATATGCATTTTTAGCCATTTATTTTCACAGAAGTTATCCACATTCTCCACAGGTTTCTCCACAGGACAAGCTGTGGAAAAGCCTGTTATTTCCTGCAT
>ENA-UEPJ01003995-UEPJ01003995.1-human-gut-metagenome-genome-assembly--contig:-NODE-3995-length-12250-cov-4.722911_pt1 | contig 12250 bp, 7 predicted proteins | sample MGYA00242890_ERZ507896 | MGnify/ENA primary metagenome ERZ507896 (study PRJEB26167, sample SAMN06115508) | human gut metagenome | host: Homo sapiens | place: China:Qinghai | collected 2015-08-20... | reverse complement strand
CATTCCGAACAGAGAAGTTAAGCCTCGTCACGCCGATGGTACTGCGTAACAGTGGAAGAGTAGGTAGCCGCCGTCTTGAAGCAAGGCGACAGCCGATGGAGAGGAGTCAGTCCGTAAGGGGTGACTCCTTTTTTTATATTAAATTTGATGTATTAAATCTATTATCTAATATCATGAAGAAAATCTATTTATTTCTATTTAGTCTGTTTATCTGTAATATCCTTGCGGCGCAAGATCAAGACTATAAAATAGTCAGAGATATCTCTTATACCCAATCGAAAAATCCATATGCGGTGGAACGTTGTAAATTGGATCTTTATTATCCCGAGAACGCAAAAGACTTCCCTACGGTAGTCTGGTTTCACGGAGGCGGCTTGTCGGGAGGTAGCAAATTCATCCCGGAGGAATTGAAGAACTGCGGATTAGCCGTTATCGCCGTAAATTACCGTCTGCTACCCAAAGCCACGTTGAGCGATTGTATCGATGATGCCGCCGCCGCTGTCGCTTGGACATTCAGCGAAATTGAGAAGTATGGTGGGGATAGGCGTAAAATCTTTGTCTCAGGTCATTCCGCTGGAGGTTATTTAACAAATATGGTCGGACTGGATAAGAAGTGGTTGACTAAGTACCGGATAGATGCTGATTCCATCGCCGCATTAATCCCTTTCAGCGGTCATGCGATCAGCCATTTCGCTTATCGGCAGGCGAAGGGGATGAAAGATACCCAACCGAGTATCGACGAGTTCGCCCCTTTGTTTTACGTACGTCCTGACGCTCCTCCATTGATTATCGTCTCGGGCGACCGGGAGATGGAGATGCTGGGCCGCTATGAGGAGAACGCCTATTTTTGGCGTATGATGAAAGTGGCCGGACATAAGAATACTTATATCTATGAGTTGGACGGATATGATCATGGATCGATGGCCGCTCCTGCCTTCCACATCTTAAAGAATCACGTGAATGCGATCTTGAAAGGTTCAGAAACCCGGTAATTCGATAAACTATTTAATTTAATACGTATGGTTCTCTTTTCTTTATTAATGGTCTTGATTTGCTTGAACGCATGTTCTGGAGCGAAGACCTCGGACAATGTAACGGTGTATGTCACGACAAACGATCGTGCGAAAGATTTCGTGAGAAGTGAGATCGCCTTGGGGGACAAACAAGCCGCCTCGCCTTCCGTGATAACGATAGACCCTTCGGTGCGCTATCAGACGATGGATGGCTTTGGCGCCGCCGTGACAGGCTCTACCTGCTATAACTTGATGCGGATGGCTCCCGAGGATCGGACAGCTTTCCTGAAAGAGACTTTCTCTGATACGGAGGGGATGGGGTATAGCTATATCCGTATCTCGATTGGCTGCTCGGACTTTTCTTTAAGTGAGTATACTTGTTGTGACACGAAGGGTGTCGAGAATTTCGCCTTGCAGAGCGAGGAGAAGGAGTATGTGATACCGATCTTGAAGGAGATCTTGGCGATCAGCCCTTCTATAAAAATCTTGGGATCGCCTTGGACTTGTCCAAGATGGATGAAGGTGGATAACTTAAAGGATTTGCGCCCGTTCGAGTCGTGGACTAGCGGACAGCTGAATCCCGCCTATTATCAAGATTACGCTACCTATTTCGTGAAATGGATACAGGCGATGGAGGCCGAGGGGATTCCTATCGAGGCGATAACTCCCCAAAACGAACCTTTGAACCGAGGAAATTCCGCTTCCTTATTTATGGGATGGGAGGAGCAACTCTCTTTCGTGCGTGACGCTCTAGGCCCTAAACTGAAAGAGACTGGCCTCAAGACGAAGATCTACGCTTTCGACCATAATTACAATTACGATAATATGTTGGAGCAGCAAGGCTATCCGATGAAAATCTACGAGGATGAGAATGCCGCTTCTTTCCTGACAGGTGCCGCTTACCATAATTACGGGGGCGACCGGGAGGAGTTGAATAACGTAAACGGCAAGTTCCCCGATAAAGAATTAATATTTACGGAAACTTCTATCGGCATGTGGAATGATGGACGTAACTTAGAGAAACGCTTGATGGAAGATATGGAGGAGACGGCCTTGGGTACGGTGAATAACTGGTGTAAGGCAGTTATCGTATGGAACTTGATGCTGGACAACGAGCGGGGACCGAACCGAGAGGGTGGTTGCCAGACTTGTTATGGTGCCGTGGATATCGATCGCTCGGATTATAAGACGATTACCCGGAATTCTCATTATTATATTATCGGTCATTTATCCTCTGTGGTGAAACCGGGGGCAGTACGGATCGGCTCTAAAGGGTATACGGCTGATGGGATTATGTATTCCGCCTTCGAGAATTTAGATGGAACGGAAGCGCTCGTATTACTAAATAATACGGACGGGACTAAAAATATAACGGTAAACAGCGGCGAACGTTCGTTTACCTACGAGGTTCCCGCTAAAGCAGTCGCTTCTTTTCGTTGGAATCTTTACTAATAAGGAGGGTGTGTTAAAAGTTGGTATTATGGCACGCAGATTTAGCAGATTTACGCAGATAATATATTGATTTTCATATCATAAATCTGCGGTCATCTGCTCAATCAGCGTTATCTGCGTGCCATGTTCACACTTTTGACACACCCCCGAATGTCCAATACTTTATCTATAGTGGCAACAAGCCGGTAGCTTATCATATACGGCTTTATCCGCCTTATCCATATCCGTGTCATGGCCTACTTTAGCGATCGCCTTGCTGATCGCTTTCGGGGAGGTCTTTTGGGGATCGTACTGGAGATGGATCATCTGGGTATCTTTGTCCCAATGAGCGGATAACACACCATTTACCTCTTTTGCCGCTTTCTCGATACGTTCCTTGCACATATCGCAAGAGCCTTTGACACCGAACATGGCATGCTCGGAGGCTACCCCCGTGGCGCTTTGCGCATGCATCATATGCCCCTCATGCCCAATCATAGGCTTGGCGGGCTCGTCGCCGTTATTCATCATGGAAGTTTTTCCCTCCAGCTGTGCGCTGGCGTCTATGGCGAAGACTCCGTTGGTTACGATTTCCTCACCTTCTCGCAAGCCATTCAAGATAACATAAGAGTTACCAAGGGAAGGGCCTAGCTCCACCTCACGCATCAAGAAAGCGGGGGTATTCGTATCCGGTTGCTTTACGTACACGATAGCACGTTTACCCGTCCAGAGCACAGCGGTTTGCGGTACGACGATCTCGTTCTTATAGTTGCGGAGCGGGGCGCTTACGTTTGCCGTGGCGTACATCTCGGGCTTGAGCTCCAAAGAGGCGTTCGGTACCTCTACACGGACCTTGGCGGTACGGGTCGTCGTGTTCAAGATCGGGTCGATGAAAGAGATCTTACCCGAGAACTTCTTGCCGGGTAGCGCTTGCAAGGTAAATTCCACCGGATCACCTTTGCTAAGGAAAGGGAGATCCACCTCGAAAGCGTCGAACAAGGCCCATACCTTCGTGAGGTTCGCCACGTCGAAAAGGATAGCTCCTTGGGATACATAATCACCTTGGCTTACCCGCTTGGACAGGACGATACCGCTCGTGTTCGACTTGATCTCTACAACCGGGGAGATAGAGCCGGACTTCTCGATAGCGGCGATCTGGGCATCTGTCATCTTCCATAAATATAGTTTTTCACGGGCGGCCTGTATCAATTGAGATTGTCCCATGCGGATCGCTTCCAACAATTCTTGCTGGGCGGTGAAAAGCTCTGGGGAGTAGAGGGTAGCGAGGGTCTGTCCGGCACGCACCGTCTCACCCGTGAAATCAACGTTCAAGCTCTCGATGCGTCCGCTTACATGGGCTGTTTGAGATTGCAGGCTACGCTCGTCCGGTACGATCTTGCCGTATAAACGGACTTGCTTGACCGGATTCTGGCGGGATACCTTGGAGGTTTGTACGTCCGCTAAGGCTGCTGCTTCTTCCGAAAGCTGAATGGCGTTGGGATCGATGGCCTTGTCGGAGAAGGAGCTCTTACGTACGGGGATCAAATCCATGGCGCAGATAGGGCATTTACCCGGCTTGTCTTGGCGAATTTGGGGATGCATGGAACAAGTCCACTCGCCGGCCTCGTTCTGTTGGAGGTCGTGCCCATGCGTAGGGTCGTGAACTTCCGTGCCGGTCTCGCTCGCTTGTGACGTATGGCTGTCGGTATCGGAGTTATGGAACAGAAGCCAGCCCAACAAGAGGCCGCCCGCTATGAACAGGATATATATCAGGTACTTGGATTTTACGGTTTCATTTATATTTTTCATTTTCTTATTCGTTTACAGAGGTGGATATTAATTTCTCGATTCCGGCGATTTGGGTATTATATTCCGCTATCGCTTCGCTTTTCTTCAAGTGATAGTTCAACATTTGTCGCTCCACTTGGATCACGTCGGTCAAGGTCGTACTTCCTGTCGAGAATTCCCGGACGATCAGTTGGTAGGTGGCCAACGATAGATCGTATTGTTTCTGGTACAAATCGATTTTCCGTGCGGCATCTTCCAATTGCTGGGTAATACGGATATACTCGGCTTGCAGTTGGTTCATCGTGTTCTCGTACTTCAACTCGCTGGATTTCCAATAATGCTTGCTTTCCCGTTGCTGTGCGTTATATTTCTTACGGAAGATAGGAAGGCTGATCTTTAGCATGGGCATGAACATATCCTTTCCGTTCATACCGGACATAGAGCCCATAGACATATCTTCCGGTTTCTTCCCGATCAAGGAATACTGGAGGCCGATACCTAGCATGGGGTAACTCATTTTCTTGTCCATCTCCGCCTTGGCTCGGTAAGCGTTTCCTTCCGCCTCCAGCATGGTAAGCATGGGGTTGTTGGAGATGACGCTGTCAAGAGCCATCGACTCACCCCATGAGAGAGGAAGCCGTTCCAACGAGTCGGGGACGGAAATCGGGGTAGCTAGCGACTGATTGAGCAACGTATTAAAAGCAGCCTCGGCCGTTTTCCGTTGCGATAACAAGGAGGCTAGCGTATTCTCCAGTTCTACCTTCTCCATCTGGATTCGCAGTACGTCCGACATTCCGCCCATGGAGTTGCCACTTCCCATAGAGCCTCCACCCATAGGGCTACCGCCGGACATTCCGGACATCGTACTACCGGATGCTCCCGTGCTTTGTACCGTAGGGCTTCCCATGCTACTGCCTCCCATACCCGACATACCTCCACCGGATACGGCGGGAGGAGTCGATGGAGCAGAAGATACGGGGGAGGGTAGGACGGAGGAACCGCCCGCCTTCGCCGACGGAGCGGAGAAGCGGTTCAATGCCAACTGTTCCAACTGGTCTAGCAGACGAAGGTTCGCCTGCGTATTTTTATACTGCTCGCTGATATTGCAAAGCTGGTACCATTGACTCTTCACCTCGTAATACAGGTTGTTGCGACTGTTACGGAATTGTTCGTAAGCCATCCGGGCCATCTCGGTCGCCTCGTTGCGGGCCGCCTTCCGGGTACCGAACCAAGGGAACATTTGCATCAAGGTGAAATCCGCTATTTGCTTTCCGGACAAGATCTCCATCGGTTTCAGGAAGAAACCGATCTCCAGTTCCGGGTCCGGATAGGCTCCGGCTTGCGGGACTTTCTCCAAAGATGCCTTATACAGGGAGAAGTCGGCGTTGATCTGCGGATTGTTACGTGCCGCCAGTTCCAGATAATAGCCTAAACTATCGGCCGGCTGGGAGTAAGCGAAAAGGACGTTTAGCATCCCCAGTACACCTGCCATGATGATTGATCTGATTCTTTTATATCTCATAAGTCGTTACCTCCTCTTGAATTTTATTCTTTTGTTCTTTCTTTATAGCGTTCTCCCGCCACCAGCATTGCAGGACGGGAACGACAAACATGGTCATACTCTGGATCAGCATTCCTCCGAACGTAGGGATAGCCATCGGTACCATGATATCCGCCCCCTTACCGGTAGAGGTAAGTACGGGGAGCAAAGCGATCAGGGTAGTGGCTGTAGTCATGGCCGCAGGGCGTACCCGTTTCAGTCCGGCGGCTACTACCGCTTCCCGGATATCGTGCTTGGTGCGGGGGTCTCGCTCGAGGAATACATGATGGATGTAGGTTCCCATCAATACCCCATCATCCGTAGCCACACCGAACAAGGCGATGAAACCGACCCAGACTGCCACGCTCAGATTGATCGTGTGCATCTGGAAAAGATCCCGCATATTCTCTCCGGCGATGGAGAAGTTCATGAACCAATCCTGTCCGTAAAGCCATAGCAAGATAAAACCTCCGGCGAAGGCCACGAACACCCCGGAGAAATGGATCAGTGAGGCAGTGACCGTCTTGAATTGAAAGTATAGAACCAGCAGGACGATCAACAAGGCGAGGGGAACGACGATCATCAGCCGGCTGGTGGCACGCTCCTGCTGCTCGTAATTGCCGGCGAACTTATAGGATACGCCGGGATCAAGGTTCAACTCGCCCTCCTTTATCTGTTGCTCAAGGATGCGGGAAGCCTCTTTCACGACATCCACTTCCGCCTTCCCCGCCAGTTTGTCGAAGATGACGTAGCCTACCAAGAAAGTGTTCTCGCTTTGGATCATCTGCGCTCCACGGGTATAGTTGATATCGGCTAGCTCTTTAAGCGGGACTTGCGCCCCAGTGGCGGTCGGTACGAGGATCATACCTAGCGCCTCCGGATTATCTCGAAGCTCACGAGCGTAGCGTAGGCGCACCGGGAAACGTTCCCTGCCTTCCACGGTGCGGGTCAGTACCATGCCACCGACAGCGGCACTTAATATCTCTTGCAAGTCCTCCACGTTTACGCCGTAACGGGCCATATTCTCACGGTTCAGTTCGATCTCCAGATAAGGGGCGCCTACCGCACGGTCGTAAAATACGGAAGAGGGGATAACGGAGGGTACCTCTTTCAATGCCTTCTCGATCGCCTTTCCGGCTTTCTCGATCGTCTCCAGATCCGGGCCATACACCTTGATACCCATCGGGGCACGCATACCGGTGGATAACATGACGAGACGGGCCTCGATAGGCTGCAGCTTCGGGGCGGAAGTCAATCCCGGAAGATGGGTGACGTTCACGATCTGTTGCCAGATATCGTTCGTGTTCTTGATCTCTGGTCGCCATTGGCGGAAGTAATCGCCTTTAGCGTCTGGGATCAGGCTGTCTGAGGGAATCAGCCGGAAACCGTCTTTGGGGTTATATACGCTTCCATCTTTTAGAAGATACTCCCCTTGCCGGTTTACCTTGAAACGTTCCCTTTTCCCGTCCTCATTCAGGATATATTCCGGACGGTAGTTGATTGTATTCTCGAACATCTGTACCGGTGCTGGATCGAGGGCGGAGTTTACACGGCCCCATTTACCGATGGCGGTCTCCACCTCGGGGATAGAGGCCAGCCGTTTGTCGAGCGCCTCTATATAATCAAGGTTTTGCTCGATACCGGAATGCGGCATGCTAGTCGGCATCAGTAGGAAAGAACCTTCGTTCAGGCTAGGCATAAACTCCTGTCCGATGCCTCTCCATATCCAGAAACCGAATACGATGGTAGCTCCCGGAATCAACATGAATTTCCAGCGGTTATCCAAGCACCAGCGCAATATCCTCTCATAATAAATAACGAGCAGCCACAGGATGCTTAGGATGATGGCTACGCAACCCGCCACGAACAATATATTGGCGAGCATCCCTTTTTGCGGCCCCATCGGCAACCATTCCTCGGATAGGTAATAGATCGTGACAAAGAGGGTGATACCGATATTGATATAAGTGCTCATTTGAGGCTTCTTCCAATAACCGGACAATAGATTATTCACCCCGACTGCCGTTAGCCCGATAGCCGGAATACTTCCATAAATAATAAGTAAGGCGATTCCGGCCACGATCAACAGGTAATTCAGTATTTTCCGTATCTGCCTTGAATGGATCTTTATCGAGAATAACCAATACGATAGGGAAGGAAGCAAGATCAATCCCAGCACGAAGGCGGAAGCCAAAGCATATGTCTTGGTATAGGCCAAAGGCGAGAACATCTTCCCTTCCTGCGCCTCCATGGTGAAGACGGGGAGGAAGCTGACGATCGTCGTGATCATCGCTGTGCTGATTGCCCCGGACACCTCGCTTACCGCCTTATAAATAAGGTTGACAAACGCCTTTCCCCCCTGTATATGTCTGTTCTCGGGCATCTCCCGGTAACGGATGATACTTTCCACGAAGACGACCCCTACATCCACCATCACGCCAATGGCGATCGCTATGCCCGATAAAGCCACGATATTCGCCGCTATCCCCGTATAACGCATGATGATGAACGTGGCGAGCACCGCTATCGGTAGCATACTGGCGATAACGATAGAGGCCCTCAGATTGAGTACCAGCACGATGATGACGATCACGCAGATCAATATCTCGTGGGAGAGGGCGGTCTCCAACGTCCCGATCGTCTCCTTGATAAGCCCCGTACGGTCGTAGAACGGCACGACGGTTACCTTGGAGACCGTCCCGTCCACCAGTACCTTTTGGGGCAATCCCGGCTCCATCTCCTTGATCTTCGCCTTTACGTTATTGATAACCTCCAAGGGGTTGGAGCCATAGCGGGCTACGACCACTCCGCCCACGGCCTCCACACCCTCCTTGTCCAGCCCTCCCCGTCGGGTTCCGGGGCCGATATTCACGAACGCCACGTCCGATATGCGAACCGGCACGCCTTCCCGAACGGTGACGACGGCATTCTCTATATCTTTTACATTCTTGATATACCCCAAGCCCCGGATCAGGTACTCCACCTTGTTGATCTCCATCGTCTCGGCGCCGATATCGAGGTTGCTCTTCTTGATGGCGCTCATGATATCCATCACGGAGACGTTGAAGGCGTACATGGCATCCGGGTTCAACTCGATCTGGTACTCCTTCACGAAACCGCCCGCCGAGGCAACCTCGGATACCCCCTCGGCGGAGGATAAGGTGTACTTGACGTAGAAATCCTGTATCGTACGCAACTCCTCGGCGTTCCAGCCTCCGGTAGGTTTACCGGTCTTGGGGTCCCGTCCTTCCAGCGTATACCAATAGATCTGCCCGAGGGCGGTAGCGTCCGGTCCCAAGGTAGGCTGTACGCCTTCCGGCAAGGTTCCCGGAGGCAGGGAGTTCAGCTTCTCCAATATACGGGAACGGCTCCAGTAGAACTCTATATCGTCATCGAAGATAATGTATATGAAGGACATCCCGAACATGGAGGAACTACGGATCGTCTTCACTCCCGGGATACCTAAAAGAGAGGTGGTCAGCGGATAAGTGATCTGGTCCTGTATATCCTTCGGCGAGCGGCCCATCCATTCTGTGGCCACGATCTGCTGGTTATCGCCGATATCGGGGATGGCGTCTACCGGAATCGGATTCCGGGGAATGATCCCCCCGTGCCAATTGAAGGGAGACGTGGAGATGCCCCATACGATAATCAGCACTAGTAAAAGTAAGGTTACCACCCTGTTCTCAAGGAAGTAACGAATGATTCTATTTAACATTTGAATGAGCTTTTATGATTTGAAAACATATGAGAACGCTTATTTGTTCGTCTTTGAAGGCAAGCGATCACATGAGTACTCGTGATGCTTTACGCCAGTACTCGCAATGGATTACTCCAGTATTTGCAATGGATTACTCCAGAAGATAATTATTAAAATGTATCTAATTGAAAATAAAGAAGTTACCTTTTTAGTATAACTATACTGGTAACGATTTGGAAACGAGCGAAATGCTTTGTGTCGCTGTTTACTGCTAAAGAAAGAACGCTTGTTATTCTGTTTGCAAAGATAATACTTTGCTACCGAATAACAAGCGTTTTTAATGAAATATTCCTGTTTCTGCACTTTTGACTGGCTGTTTGCCTGTGGGTTATATACCTCTTCCTCTTTTCTTCTTTCTGTTCGCTTGGTTTCTGAGTTTGCGCTGCCACGCTGCTTCTGCATAGTCATAGCCTTGTGCGGTTGGTGTAATCAAATCGCCCAACCCTTCAACCACATCATCGGCTGCACCAACGATGGTGTCTGCCACTGCACTAATAGGATTCTGCACTTGTGGTGTGTCATTGTCTCGTGAGATAGAGGAACGGCTTGGAGGTACAAGTTGGTAACCTGTATCAAGTTGTTCTTTCTTTTCTATTGGCTCTTGTATCGTTTGGTGTGGTTTCTTCTGCTTTTCCTTGTTGGCTGCTTCAAAGTTCTTCTGCAGGGAACGATAACCGAACTCCCTGCCGATTTCGGAAGCCTTGAAGGATTGTCCTGCGTATGAGAATTTTAAGCCATAGACCTTGCCCTGCTTGTTCTTCATGCGCTCTATGGCTATCCCGTTTTTGTTTAACTCGTAGAGGAACATGGAATGCCCTGTGATGCCTGTACCTTTGTACTTGTCAAGCAGGGCATAACAAACATTCTGTACTTGATGCTTTGTTTGCTCTCTCGTGGGATTAGCCTTTGTCTTTTGGTGTTTCCTTTCTGCCTTGACCTCCTTTGCGATGGTCAAGCCTTTCTCCCTGCTTATTTCCTCCGCCACTTTTGCTGCCTTGTTGCTCACAAAGGTGGTATCATAGACCTCTCCGTACAGGCTGATGCGGTTGGCAATGATGTGAATGTGTCTATTATCGGTGTCCTTGTGCGTTACTGCTACCCATTGATGGTTGTCAAGTCCCATTTTCTTGGCAAATAGATGAGCGATTTGGCCAAGTTCAGAAACTGATAGTTTCTTTTCGTCCTGTGGCGCAATGCCAATTTCAATGCGCAGGAATTTGTTTCTGCATCTGGTATTGTAATCGCTGACCAACTTCATTTCCTCGTAAATAGCCTTTGATTCTCTGCTACAAAGGTTATGGAAGGCAAGCCGATTACCCAGCTTGCCTTCTCTAAAGATATAGTCCAATGCAGTACTTCCGTGCGCTATCGCCTTACACTTTCCTATCATACCTCGGCAGATTTAAGCCCTTATATATATCGTCACCAATTCGGAAGTGAGGGTCGAAAAAACGCTTAAATGCTTCTTTGGCACATATCGAAAGGTTCTTGGTTATCGGCACCCATGACTCGTCCTTTATCCTGATGAGGTTGGAAACCTGTGCGTAGTACATTCCCGTTCGGTGGAGTACGGCAATGGCTTCCTTTTCATTGTCGGTCATCTTGGGAACGGCTACCACTTCACCATTCAAAAGAATCTCACGGCAGTACTCGGAGAACTTCCGCCCTGTGCTTTCTGCCTTTGCCTTGATGCGCTGCTTCTCCTCCAAAGTACACCTAACCTTGATGAACTCCGTCTTGTTCATCTGCTTTTCTTCATTGTCCTTCTGCTGCCATTGGGTAGCTTTTCTTCTGTATTTATTCATATAAATTTCTCCGAAAGTTAATCATTATAGATGATTCATTGCTGCTTAATTTCTGAATGATGACCGATGAGAACGGAGTGATTACGGTCTAATCTCCCCGGCTGTTTATCGAGGGGAGCAAGCGCAGTTTGTGGGTACAAACTGACGTCTTGCAATGCAACCTAACAGTTCGTTTACGCACAAGGCGTTTTACTGTTGAAAAGTGAATGCACGGCATTCCATGTCTGAATGCGTTCACGGCATTCTCACAGAGAACTAAGCCGAAGAAGAAAAGGTAGACCCTTTTAGCAAAAAAGGTAGACCTATTTGCTCGAAAAGGTAGACCTATTTTGAAGAAAGGGTAGACCTTTTTCAAGAAAACCGTCTACCTTTTCTTGCGGCTTACAGTCTTCTCCATTTCTCTATGTCCTCATCATATTCCTCCAGATGCTGACGAACGATGTTCTCCACAAAGCTTGAAAGGTTGCTGCCCCTGTCGCCTAACCTACGCACAATGAAGTCGGCACGCTCCTGTGTCTCCCTGCTCAGATAGACAGCCTTACGGTTGTTTAACTTGGTCGGCACAAGATAGGCTTGCTTGTAGGCTTCGAGTGTTTTCTTTCTCATCTTGGCACTGATACGTCTTTGAACAGTTGCACTCTCAGTATTCCGTGCAGGCTCGGAGTGCATGGTATTCTCTGTGTCCTGCTTGTTTATTGGTCTTTCTCTTTCAGGAACCGCAGTCGCTTCTTGTGAAGTAGATTCGTCCTCTGCTTCATCTTCCACGCCCAAGAACCATGAAAGGTCTTTGTCGCTCATCATAGTTTTCTTTTCCATTTCTATTTCATTTTAAGTTTCAGATATCAATCCAGAAGATATCGAATCAATGTCTGTACTGACCGGTGCAGCTGCTGCAGCACTTTATGGTTCTGAT
>ENA-UEPJ01003992-UEPJ01003992.1-human-gut-metagenome-genome-assembly--contig:-NODE-3992-length-12260-cov-14.379709_pt1 | contig 12260 bp, 8 predicted proteins | sample MGYA00242890_ERZ507896 | MGnify/ENA primary metagenome ERZ507896 (study PRJEB26167, sample SAMN06115508) | human gut metagenome | host: Homo sapiens | place: China:Qinghai | collected 2015-08-20... | reverse complement strand
ATCAACGCAGTGGACGGCGGCCAGACGGAGGCGGCCCGGAGCCTGGGCTTTAACCGGATGGCGTCTATGCGGTTCGTGGTGCTGCCTCAGGCGGTGAAGAACATTCTGCCTGCCATCGGCAACGAGATGATTGCCCTGCTGAAGGAGACGGCGGTGGCTGGCTATGTGGCGGTACAGGACCTGACCCGCGCCGCCAACCTGATCCGGAACAATACTTATGACGCGCTGAACCCGCTGCTGGCCACGGCCATCGTCTACCTGACGATGGTGGTGCTGCTGACAGCCCTGCTGGGAAAGCTGGAAATGCGGCTGCGGCGCAGCGATGTACGTTAAAAAGGAGAGAGTATCATGAAAATTGGCGAATTGAAGGGCAGAGACTTTTTGAAGCTGCTGGACTTTACCAATGAGGAGGTCCAGGGGCTGGTGGACCTGGCGGCAGAGCTGAAAAAACAGTTCACCATTGTGATTGTCACCCACAATATGCAGCAGGCCGCCCGTATTTCAGATAAGACGGCGTTCTTCCTGCTGGGTGAGCTGGTGGAAATGGGCGATACGGAACGCCTGTTCTCCACCCCTGTGGACAAGCGCACGGAAGATTATATTTCCGGCCGTTTTGGTTGATCGGAGGAGCAATACCATGCCTAGTGTGCGTAAATCTTATGATGAAGAGCTTTTGCAGCTGGATACCTTGCTGGCCTGCATGGGTCACGAAGCCGGTGCCGCCATTGAAAGCGCACTGACTGCCCTGCGCAATGATGATATTGAACTGGCCCGCAGCGTGGTTGCGCGGGACAGCCAGATCGACGCAAGCGAACACGAGATCGAACACCGCTGCCTGCAGCTGCTGCTGCGCCAGCAGCCGGTGGCTTCGGATCTGCGCAAGGTCAGTACAGCCCTGAAAATGGTAACGGATGTGGAGCGCATCGGCGACCAGGCCAGCGATATTGCGGAGCTGGTGCTGCACCTGCACGCCAAATCCACCGATGCCGTGGGCGTGCTGGAAGATATCCTGAAAATGGGCGATGATGTGCTGAAGATGGTCAAACGCTCCATTGCCGCCTATGTGCAGGTGGACCTTGCCGCCGCCGCGGAAGTGATCGCCCATGATGATGTCATCGACGCTGCGTTCAGGCGCATCAGCAGCGAAATTGCCCAGTACATTGCCGCCCACCCCACCGAAGCAGAGACCGCGCTGGATCTGTTTATGGTGACCAAATATCTGGAACGCCTTGGTGACCACGCCGTGAACGTGGCCGAATGGGTCGAATTCTTAAAGACCGGCGTTCACAAATCCCGCAAGATCGTGTGATCTTGCCCGGCGGCGTGTGAGGCCGCTCCAAGGTGAACCTGAAGCCAACTGCGTGGATTTTGGGCAATACCGCATAATTCTAAGTGCCGATACGGCGAGCGAGGTGCGGCAGATGCCAAGCCAAAAGCGCAGATAATACTGGATGCTGCAAAGGTGAGCGCCGCCAGTGGCGGAAACAGCGAACCGAAGCAGGGGCAGCGGTCGCAGAGTGCGAGGGGCTTTTGCCCCCGAAGCACGATGCGGGTACCGCAACCCGACATTATCGAGCATTTTGGCAACGCAGATGCCGTGCCGCAGCCGCCGGAGCGGTGCTTAAGCCGTCAGGCGGGAATTGTGCGGTATTGCCTTGAATTTTCAGGTACACCCAATAACATTGCCATTCTCTTTTTTATGTTTTCCTATACCGCACCAAAGGGCCAGCACTGCACGCTGGCCCTTTGGTGTTTTTATGTGTAGACTGCTGGGAATGAAACCTGGCAGAAAAGTGGAAGAAGCAATGCAGAGTGTGTTATACTGAAAAGGACAAATCGAAAACGGCTGCACAATATCAAAAGTGAGGAACATCTCTATGCAGTTTCTTCCGCCAGCCTGCCGCTGGTCGTGGTTGCGTTCATTGTGGCGGCACTGGTTCGCATCTCGGTTGGTTCTTCTACCGTGGCCATGACGATGGCCGCTGGCATTATTGCCGCCATGCCCGGCATCAGCGAGTTGTCTCCTCTGTATCTTGCCTGCGTTACCGCTGCCATCGCAAGTGGTTCCACGGTCTGCTCTCACTTTAACGATTCCGGCTTCTGGCTTGTTAAGGGCCTTGTCGGCATGGATGAAAAAACCACCCTCAAGACCTGGACCATTATGGAAACCTTGGTTGGCGGCGTCGGATTCCTGGTTGCGCTAGTCATTTCGTTCTTTGCCTGATTGGTACATGTATTGAAAAATTCTATTTTATAACCCAAAAGCCCAAAGCGGCACGGTTCACTTAACCGGCAGCTTTGGGCTTTTGCTGTTTTATCAGAGAAAAAATTACGCGCTTACATCTTCAAACTGGCTGTTGTACAAATCGGCGTAGAACCCGCCAGCGGCCAACAGGTCGTCGTGGGTGCCCTGCTCCACAATGTCACCATCCCGCATGACTAAAATCAGGTCGGCGTCCTTGATGGTGGAAAGCCGGTGGGCAATCACAAAGCTGGTGCGGCCGCGCATCAGGTTGTCCATGGCGGTCTGGATGCGCTGTTCGGTGCGGGTGTCCACACTGCTGGTGGCTTCGTCCAAAATCAAAATTTTGTTGTCCGCCAGAATGGCGCGGGCAATCGTCAGCAGCTGTTTCTGGCCCTGGCTCACGTTGGAAGCATCCTCGTTCAACTCCATCTGGTAGCCGCCGGGCAGCGTGCGGATAAAGTGGTCGGCACAGGCGGCCTTGGCGGCGGCGATGACTTCCTCATCGGTGGCATCCAGGCGGCCATAGCGGATGTTTTCCATAATGGTGCCCTGGAACAGCCAGGTATCCTGCAATACCATTCCAAAGCCTTCGCGCAGGGCGCTGCGGTCAAAGTCCTTTACGTTGTGGCCGTCCAGCGTAATGGCACCGGAGTTGACATCGTAAAAGCGCATCAGCAGCTTGACCATGGTGGTTTTGCCTGCGCCGGTGGGGCCGACAATGGCAACTTTCTGGCCGGGTTTTACATCGCAGCTGAAATCCCGGATAACAGTCTTTTCCGGCGTGTAGCCAAACTTGACATGGTCAAAGGTGACCTGGCCGTCAATGCAGGCGGGGTCTGCCCGGCGGGCGGGGTCAGCGTTCTGCTCTTCTTCCGGCTCACCCAAAAATTCAAACACGCGCTCCGAAGCCGCCGCCATACTTTGCAGCATGTTGCTGACCTGGGCCAGCTGCTGGATGGGCTGGGTGAAGTTGCGCACATACTGGATGAACGCCTGGATGTCACCAATGGTGATGATGCCGCGCGCGGCAAAAATGCTGCCGGAAACGGCCACTGCTACATAGCCCAGGTTGCCCACAAAGGTCATGATGGGCTGCATCAGGCCGGAAAGGAACTGGCTTTTCCAGGCGGATTCAAACAGGCGGTTGTTGGCTTCGTCAAAATCATTCAGAACGGCATCTTCGCGGTTGAATGCCTTGACCACATTGTGGCCGGAATATACTTCCTCCACCTGGCCGTTCACGGAGCCCAGAACTTTTTGCTGGGCGCGGAAATATTTCTGGCTGAACCTGACCACCAACAGCACCAGCGCCATCGAGACCGGCAGGATCAAAATGGCAATCAGCGTCATCGTGGGGCTGATGGTCAGCATCATGATGAGCACGCCGATCATGGTGGTAATGCTGGTGATCAGCTGGGTAATGCTCTGGTTCAGGCTCTGGCCCAGGGTGTCCACATCGTTGGTAATGCGGGAAAGTACCTCGCCCACGGTGCGCTTTTCAAAATAGGCAAGGGGCAGGCGGTTGATCTTTTCGCTGATCTGGCGGCGGAAGTCATAACACATCTTCTGCGAAAGCCCGCTCATGATCCAGCTCTGGCAGAAACTGAACGCAGCGGAAACCAGATACATGACCAGCAGGATCAGCAGGATTTTGCCGATATAGCCAAAGTCAATGCTGCCGGTGCCCCGCAGCTTGGCCACCCAGCCAGTGGCCAGGGCAGTGGTGGCTTTGGCCAGCACCTTGGGGCCTGCAATATTAAAAATCGTGGAAAAAACGGCAAAAACAATCACGGCAATCAGGCGGAACTTGTAGTGCCCCAGCTCTGCCAGCAGGCTGCGCATGGTGCCCTTAAAGTCTTTTGCCTTTTGGGTCGTCATTCGTCCGGGATGCGGCATCAGGCTTCCCCTCCTTTCAGGTCCAGCTCTTTGTTGCTCAGCTGGCTGCGGGCAATTTCCTGGTAAGCCGGGCAGCTTTCCATCAGCTGGGCGTGGGTGCCCTTGCCCACAATGCGGCCATCTTCCATAACCAAAATCTGGTTGGCGTGCAGCACAGTGGAAATGCGCTGTGCCACAATAATCACGGTGGCGTCGCCGGTTTCGGCTTTCAGCGCGCGGCGCAGGGCAACATCAGTCTTGTAGTCCAGCGCGGAGAAGCTGTCATCAAACAGGTAGATCTTCGGGTGTTTGGCAATGGCGCGGGCGATGGAAAGCCGCTGCTTCTGCCCGCCGGAAACGTTGGTGCCGCCCTGGGCAATGGGGCTTTCGTACCCCTCCGGCTTGGCGGAGATGAACTCTTCCGCCTGGGCAATGCGGGCGGCGGTGCGCACATCGGCATCGGTGATATTCTCGCCGCCGAATTTCAGGTTGGAATCAATCGTGCCGCTGAACAGTACGCCCTTTTGCGGCACATAACCCAAAAGGCCGCGCAGGGTGCTCTGTGGCATCTGGCGCACATCCACGCCGTCTACCGTCACGCTGCCGCCGGTCACATCATAAAAACGGGTGATCAAATGCAGCAAACTGGTTTTGCCGCAGCCGGTGGAGCCGATAATGGCCGTGGTCTGGCCGGGTTTGGCGACAAAATCAATATCGTGCAGGGCGTCCTCGCTGGAGCCGGGGTAGGTAAAGTTGACATGATGGAATGCGACTTCGCCGTTCCAGTGGTGCTGATTGAGGTCAGCGGGGATGGCTTCCGGCACCGGGTCATGGATGGCCGGCTCGGTGGTCAGCACTTCGTCAATGCGGTCCGCGGCAACGCCGGCACGGGGCAGCATCACGGCAACCATCGTCAGCATCAGGAAGGACATCACGATCTGCATCGTGTAGGTGATAAAGGCGATCATGCTGCCCACCTGCATGGTGCCGGCATCAATCTGTTTGCCGCCGAACCAGACGATCAGCAGGGAAGTGCCGTTCATAATCAGGGTCATAAAGGGCATCATGGCGGCCATTACCCGGTTGGTGAACAGCTGGGTGCGCATCAGGTCGGTGTTGGCGGCGTCAAAGCGTGCTTCCTCGTGCTGTTCGCGGCTGAATGCGCGGATGGGCATAATGCCGGTCAAAATCTCGCGGGATACCAGGTTCAGCCGGTCCACCAGCTTTTGCATGATCCTGAACTTGGGCATGGCAAACTGCATCAATACCGTAATCAGCGCCAGCAACAAAGCGACGGCCAGCACAATGATCCAGGTCAGGCTGGAACCCGCCTGCGCCACATGGATGATGCCGCCAATGCCAAGGATGGGGGCATACGCCACCATGCGCAGCAAAATTACGCAGGTCATCTGGATCTGCTGTACATCGTTGGTGGTGCGGGTGATGAGGGATGCGGTGGAAAACTTGTCCGTTTCAGAGGCAGAAAAGCTGACCACCCGGCGGAACACACCGCGGCGCAGATCCCGCGCAATGGCAGCCGCCACGCGGGAAGCAAGCAGCCCCACCAGAACCGCGGCGGCAACCATCAACAGGGTCAGCCCCAGCATCCGGCCGCCGGTCTGCATCAGGTAGTTCATCTGTACCGCATCGCTGATGCCAAGGGCCTGATATTCCAGCCCCACCAGCAGCACTGCCTGGGCTGAAAGCCCGCTCAGCTCACTTTCGCCGGCCTGACCCATGGCTGCGGCCAGCTGGGCCTGTACGGCATCCCGGCTGAAACCGGGCATCTGGGTCATGGCCGCAAACTGGGCGGTAACGGTATCCAGCGCGGCGGCATCCGGGGCGTTGCCCTCCCCGGCTGCCTGAGCGGAAGCCAGATAGAGCACAATATCCGGGGTGGAAAATACCTCCGCCAGCGTATCCCGGTCCGCATCGGCCCGCAGCAGGCGGACCGTATAGGGGGATGCGAGCTTTTTCTGTAAGCTGGTAGCGGAGGAGAGTGCGTTGTCGGTGCCGCCCGGCTGGGTGTAAGCGGCTTCCACCGTGGCGGCGTCCGCGTCCGTCATCAGCAGCTCCAGTACCTGCAGGGTGGAATCCCGCACTACTTCTGGCACAGCGTCCGCAATGCCGGACTGTTGGATGCCGGTATCCACAATTTTGCTGGTGTAGTCCGGCAGGGTCAAATCGCCGTATGCCTGCACCAACAGCAGGGCAATAATAACAAGGCAGGCCGCCCAGTGTTTGGCCAGATGTTTGAAAATTTTTGTCATGGCATCTTCTCCTTTTCGGCCAGCAGCTTTTCGTTCTGGCGCTCAATGGCCTGCAGCAGGGTTTCGGCATCCTTTGCAAACTGCTGGCAAAATTCTTCGCCCAGGTCATCCATAATGCCGGTGATGTAATCATTCAGACGGCTTTCGCAGATCAGGCGGGATTCCTCCCCTTTTGGGGTGATGCGCACCAGAGTACGGCGGCGGTCATTGGGATCGGTCTGGCGCTGGGCCAGGCCATCCTGCTCCAGTGTGCGCAGTCCGCGGGAAATCGCCGGCAGCGGCTGCTTGAAAATCTCCGCCAGGTCCGAAACATACACGGCACCATCCTGGCCGCGCACCTCAATGGCGTGGTTTAGCCCTTCCAGAATGCCAAGATGCAGCTTGGGGGCGTTGGCAAGGCTTAAAGACGCCCCGCGGCGCACAGACTTTTTCAGCCGGTCAAGATAGCGCATCACGGCTTTGCTGCGCTGGTCACCAATATGTCCCTCCAAAAAGGTTCTCCTTTCTGTTGCTATATGTAAATAGTTGACATATGTTAAGCATATGGAAACAGTATAGCCCCGCGGCCGAAAAAATGCAACGGCTGCGGGGCTGTGTTTTAAATTTGTTTACAAACTACTTATAAATCAAAGTCACCGGTAAACAGCTGCACCCAATAGGGGTGGCCATCCACCATAGTGTAGCCAACGCCGATGCAGTCATAGTTTTCGTTCAGGATGTTGGCGCGGTGGCCGGAACTGTTCATCCAGTCGTTCATCACGATCTCCGGGGTTCTTTGGCCCATGGCAATGTTTTCGCCGGCATAGGCATAGTCAATGCCCAGGTGCCACAAAATGGTAAAGCATTCAGAACCGTCGGGGCGGGTGTGGCTGTATCGCTGGGAAAGTTCCTTGGCGCGGGCTGCTGCGGCAACCATCAGGCCATCGTGCTTGACCAGGGGCTGCAATCCGCGGGAGGTGCGCTCCTGGTTGACCAGCTCGATCACGCGGTCTGCCATGGCTTCCTCGCTGGTCGTAATGCTGGCCTGCATCACGCCGGTATCAACATCAAAAAGGTACAGATTGCCGTCGATCGTCACAATGCCTTTGGCCATGGTGCCGTACACCTGGTCAAAGTAATAGGTGCCGTCATTGTTGGTATCCCAGCCTTTTACCATGTGGCCGTTGGCGTCATACCGCACCCACTTGCCGGTGCCGTCTGCGTTTTCGGCCCAGTCGCCGGCTTCGGATTCCTGGTATACATCCTTGCTGACGGTTTTAGCACCCTGCTGCACGTTATCCAGCCAGTACCAGCCGTTGCTGGCGGGGTCGTAAATTTCTTTGCCGCGGTAGGCTGCATTGTTGGGGTCATAGCCCTGGCGCTTGCCGCCCTCGTACCAGTAATCTTTGCCGTTTATGTGTTTCCATGCGCAGTTCAGGGCAATACCGGTCACTGTATCAAAGCTGCAGGGCAGGCCGTCGATCGTTGCGTCACCCTTGGTCATGGCACCGGTGACAAGGTCAAAGTAATAGGTGCCGTCATCGTTGGTATCCCAACCTTTGATCATATGGCCGTTTGCATCGTAGCGCACCCATTTGCCGCCGTTGGATTCCTGGTAAACATCCTTGCTGACGGCTTTTGCGCCACCCTGGTTGGCGTCCAGCCAGTACCAGGCGTCGGAATCGGGGTCATAAATTTCCTTGCCGCGGCCAGTGGTGCCCTGCTTTACGCCGTTTTCGTACCAGTAGTCCTTGCCGTTCACGGTTTTCCAACCGGTATAGCCGCTGGCAGGGGGTGCGGTGGGGACTGGGATATCCCTTGTCTTGATATACTGGCGCACATCCTGGTGGTATTCCTGCTGGCTTACGGCATAATAAATGCCATCCCACTGGGCCGCAATGCCGATGCTTTGGAGACTTTCCTTCTTTTTCTCGGTCACTTCATGGCTGGCCGGATCCAGTTCATATTGTTTGATCCAGCTGCTCTGCTCGCACGCTTGTTTGTCCGTGGCGACCAGCAGCGTTCCGTCCAGCGCAATACTGCCGGCAACCACACCCGAATCATTTTCAAGCGCCAGGTTGGAATCACAGTCGCCCAGGTCATCACGCCAGAAGAGGCGTTCGCCGGACGCATAGTACCAGTCGCCCCCGCACGGGAAGATTGCACTCTTTTTGTCTTTCCACCAGGTGTTTTCATAGGTATCATCGGTGGCCAGGTTCACGATGTTCTGCGTGCCAAGATTTTCCAGGTCAAAGGCAACGCTGTCATCGCCGTCATCGTTATGGTTGGTGTTCATCTCCTCTGTGGTACACAGCAGGTGTTTATGCATGCAATATCCCAGCTGATCCGAACCGTCCACCGGGTCATCCCAGGTGCAGTCCACCTGGTACCAGTTCCCGTCCAGCTCGACCATGTTCCACGCATGGCCGATATCTTTACTGGTTACCAGCACACCAGTGATACCCAGCTTGCGCAGGGTAAGGGCATACGTTTTGGCGTAACCGTCACAGACGGCAGTCCCTTCCAGCAGGGCGCCGCGCAGGTTGTGGTCGTCCTGCACACCATCACTAAGGTGTTCCCGGTCATAGGCAATGTTCTGCACCAGCCATTCATGCACATAGAACACCTTTTCCAGATCCGTCTGGCACAGGGTGTTGGCCTGGTCCACCAGCTGGTCCAGCTTTACCTGCATGGCGGCAACATCCTGCGCCGTGCAGTATTCAAGGCCAATTGCCACCGCCAGCCCGGTATCTCTGCTATAATAGCAGGACAATTTGCTGATGGCCTCGCCGCCTTCCACACGCGCATTCAGGTCAGCCAGGGTGGAAAGCACCAGATCTTTATCCAAGTTCAGGTCTTCGATATTTACTTTCTCTGCTGTTTCCGTATGGTTCTTTACGGCATTGGCCACGCGCTCCACTATGGTCTGCGCCGCCTGAACGTTGTTGTCATCCTCCGCCAGCGTTGCCGGCTGCGCAGCCAGTGCTTCACGGGCAGCTATGATGTTTTCCAGCGTACCTTCCACTTTCACCACGCTGCTGTCCGCCGTTTCCGGGGTCTGGGCCCAAACCGGAAGCGCAGTGGTACTCATCATGGCCGCCGCCAAAACAAGGGCCAAAATCCGTTTATCTTTTTTCATTTTTTCCTCCCTGGAATACAGCCAAAAAAACGTTTTTGCCGCTGTATATCCTAATTTTAAATTTTACACGAAACAGAGGAGAAATACAATGCCAGACGCATCAACATCCTGCACAGAAAAAGTTTTCAGACTTTACATTTTTTAACAAAAAGGCTATCTTTTCGCGTGCAAAGTGGTGTATAATGATACAAAATGTGGGGGTGTGTGTCCATTTTGGCACACCCCGGAGGCAGCGTGGGCGGAACGGTGTATCCGGCACGTTTCCACTGCCCGAACAACCGCCACCTGCCCTTGTCCCCACCCGCAGCTGGTGGACAAAAGGAGGATGACTTTTTGATGGAACACAACATTCCCGAACTGGTTGCCCAGCTCACGCTGGAAGAAAAGGCCGGGCTTTGCTCCGGCGCGGATTTCTGGCACACCAAAACCGTGGAACGCCTGGGCATTCCCACCCTGATGGTCTCGGACGGCCCGCACGGCCTGCGCACCCAGGACCCGGAACAGGACGACCCCAACCACAGCCGCAAGGCGGTCTGCTTCCCCGCCGGGTGCTCCGTTGCCGCCAGCTTTGACCCCGACCTGGCCCGCCGGGAGGGTGCGGCCATCGGGCGGGAAGCCCGCGCGTTCGGCGTTGGCGTTGTGCTGGGGCCTGCCGTAAACATCAAGCGCAGCCCGCTGTGCGGCCGCAACTTTGAATATTACTCCGAAGACCCGGTGCTGGCCGGGGAGCTGGCCGCCGGGTACATCAATGGCGTACAGAGCCAGGGGGTTGGTACCTCCATCAAGCATTTTGCCGCCAACAGCCAGGAGTACCGCCGCATGAGCGCATCGTCCGACATGACGGAGCGTACGCTGCGCGAAATTTACCTGCCTGCATTTGAAACCGCTGTCAAGAAATCCCAGCCCTGGACGGTGATGTGCAGCTACAACCGCGTGAACGATGTATTTGCCAGCGAAAGCCGCATGCTGCTGACCGATATCCTGCGCACCGAGTGGAACTTTAAGGGCTTTGTGATGTCCGACTGGGGCGCTGTAGCTGACCGTGTAAAGGGTGTTGCGGCTGGGCTTGACCTGGAAATGCCCGGTTCCGGCGGTGTCAATGACGCCAAGATCGTGGCCGCCGTTAAAGCCGGCACCTTGAGCGAAGCCGCGCTGAACAAGGCTGTGATCCGCATTTTGAACATTGTGTTCCGCGCGGCGGACGAAGCTGCCGCCCCGGCCCCGGAGCTGGATCTGAAAGGCGACCACACCATCGCCGCAGAGCTGGCCAAGGAATGCGCCGTGCTTTTGCAGAACCGCGGTGTGCTGCCGCTGAAACAGGGCAGCAAGGTAGTATACATCGGCGGCTTTGCCAAAACGCCGCGCTATCAGGGCGGCGGCTCCAGCCACATCAACACCATCAGGGTGGACAGCGCGCTGGAAATGGCCGAAAGCCATGGCCGCCGGGTGAGCTATGTGGAGGGCTTCCCCGCTGATCTGGACCAGCGGGAGGAGGAAGAGTTCCTGCGCGCGGTTTCCGCCGCAGCGGAAGCTGACGCGGCGGTGATCTTTGCGGGCCTGCCGGAATCTTTTGAAAGCGAAGGCTTTGACCGCAGCCATATGCGCCTGCCGGAAAGCCAGAACAACCTGATTGCCCGCGTGGCCGCCGTGCAGAAAAACACTGTTGTGGTGCTGCACACCGGTTCCCCGGTGGAATGCCCCTGGGCCAACGATGTGAACGCCGTGCTGTGCATGTATCTGGGCGGCGAAGGTGTTGGCGCTGCGGCGGACGCCCTGCTGTGGGGCGATGCCAACCCCAGCGGCCGCCTGCCGGAAACCTGGCCCCTGCGGCTGGAAGATACCCCGTGTTATCTCGACTTCCCCGGTGACGGCCGCCATGTGGAATACCGCGAGGGCGTGTATGTCGGCTACCGCTGGTACGATGCCCGCAAGATGCCGGTGCTGTGGCCGTTTGGGCACGGGCTTTCCTACACAGGGTTTGTGTACCGCAATGCCCAGCTGACGGCGGACGAGTTTGCCGAGGGCGACAGCGTGCGGGTACGGGTGAGCGTGAAGAATGTTGGCATGATGCCCGGCAAGGAAGTTGTGCAGCTGTATGTAGCAGACTGCACCGGCACCACCGGCCGCCCGCCCAAGGAGCTGCGCAAGTTCGTGAAGGTCAAGCTGGAACCTGGCGAGGAAAAGCAGGTAGAGTTCACCCTGACCGCGCAGGATTTGAGCTACTATGACGAAACGCTGGGCAGCTGGTACGCCGCCCCAGGCGAGTACAAGATTTTGCTGGGCCATTCCAGCCGGGATATCCACGCAACGCTCAGCGTGCGGTTCAGCACCCCGCGCCGCCGCCCGTTCGTGATTGACGAAAACACCACCATCGGCGAGCTTTCCAAGGATGACCGCACGGCTGCCATCATCCAGCAGGTGCTGGCACAGGCGGGCAATGCTCTGACCGGCGGCAACGCAGGCGGCAGCGAGATTGCCAGCAGCGAAGCCGTAGCTCAGATGCTGGATTCCATGCCGCTGCGCGGCATCGTGAACTTTGGGGGTCCCGCTGCAGCCGGGATGATCACCCCGCTGCTGGAAATACTGCGCGCCGCTATCCAGTGATTTGGGCCTTGGCGTAATCAAGGCATCCCCGAACCCCGCAAAAGAGAGTTGAAATATTCCGATCAACACATTTATAAGGCAACACCGCACAATTCCCGCCTTGCGGCTTAAGCACCGCTCCGGCAGCTGCGGCACGGCATCTGCGTTG
>ENA-UEPJ01003989-UEPJ01003989.1-human-gut-metagenome-genome-assembly--contig:-NODE-3989-length-12273-cov-4.712201_pt1 | contig 12273 bp, 10 predicted proteins | sample MGYA00242890_ERZ507896 | MGnify/ENA primary metagenome ERZ507896 (study PRJEB26167, sample SAMN06115508) | human gut metagenome | host: Homo sapiens | place: China:Qinghai | collected 2015-08-20... | reverse complement strand
GTAGCCATAATTGTCAATACATAAATGCAAATGCCGGAATATGGAGTTGAGCTGATTGAATAGTTTATACGTCGGGATGATTTTGAAGAGGAAGAATATATTTCTACAGAAAGGGAAAGGATTCGGGTGCAGTGGGATTCGATAATGGACGTACGGGTTGAAAAAATTGAAAATGAAGATTGGGAAGAGGAGGAGAAAAATAAACGAATAGAGAGAATAAAACGAATGTGCATGTATATGAGTGAAGTAAGCGACGAACGCATTCTTCTTGAATTTGCATGGGACTCAGTGAATCATGCTGTTCGACATTTAATTCCGGAAGATAGTAAGATGGGATATTTTCAACTATTGATTTTTAAACTGTATAATAATAATTTTGCTTTATGGTGGCATGCAAACTATAGCTATCGTTTTCCTGTTTACAAGAAAGAACAAATTGAATTTTTGATCGAGAGGAACAGAAGGGAGGTTTTTAGTATTTGGTTTGATGAAAAAAAAATATTGCCTCTTTTAGAAGAAAATTTAGGTCCACGGATAAAAATGGAGCAACGCAGGTGTGTGATTACACTGTATGAATTTTATGCTGGTAGTGGTCTTTATCGAAATGTTTACTCGATTTCTCGTGTAGCACCCTATACGATTAAAGAGGAGCAATCAGAAAAATTAGTTCCCAATGATTTTCGAGGGTTTTATTGATATTACGTGTTAACGAATTTGTCGGGGAAAAGGGGTAGGTTAATATTGGCATCCTATTTATAGATAAATTTGAACAAAACATTCATTTCTGTATCAGTGTGGAGTGTTTAAAAATTAAGATTGTTAAAATTTAAGGTCTTCGCATGTAAAAAGGGGGATTGGATTGAAACATACGATATGTTTAGTCCGTATATAACACCGTAAATATTAAATATTTCACAGAGTAGAGAGAAAAAGAATGAAAAGGTTATAGATTTTTATTTAAAGGGGAGATTTGATTCGTTTTTGTAAGTAAAATAATTAATTCATGTTAAATATTAAGTTAAAATCGACTTTTGAGTCACCCTTTTTGCTCCTAAAGGTGTTATATGGGTGTAAGTTCAAATTTAAGTATCAAGTATTATGTTGAAAATTGTATTAATCGTAGGTGTTTTATTATTCAATCTTGTTGGAGTGCAAGCTCACGAGAAGGAGATGGATTCATTGGATAATTTGGTGAAGAAGTTCGAGGCGAATCCTGCGGACCCTAAAACGACAATTCAACTTCTGAGAGAGTTGAAAAACCAAGGGAAGCCGAATCGTGATGTTGTGAACAGGTATTTTCAGACTCAGAAAGAGGTGGACTACTTGAAAGATTATAACTGGTCGATTATCCGAGATTACGTGGATGATGTGAATGCTCCCCAGATTAAATATTTGTTTAACAATCAGTCCAAATTCATGCAGAACTTCTCGAAAGATGATGTGTTCCAGAAGTTGGATAACGTGTTTGTCGGTCATTTGGAACAGTACTATAACAGTAACAAGATCGAGTATAACAAGTATTTGGATTTCTTGAAAAGTTCAGGTTACGAACATTATGACGTGGTGGCTGATTATTTTTACATCAAGCAATTACGGGCAGAGCGTAAGTCTGAGGATTATTTTTACAAGGCTAGAAAGTTGTTCCGTTATTTCCCTGAGAACAGGAAAATGATCAAGGAAATTACCGATGGCGCATTGGAGATCATGAATGATGTTTCCCGTTTGAAGGTGATTCAATTGTGGGCAGGTAAGACTGTCGAGTCAAAGAAGGATTTCGATGCCCTTTACAATTATGCTTTGATTTCTAACAAATGTGGTTTCGAGGACGTTGCTAAAAGATATGCTAAGATAGCTACCTCTTTGGCAGAAGAGTCTTCTAATCAAACCATGATGGAGAAAGCAAAGAAATTGTTACAGTTGGTAAACTAAGATTTGTAACAAAAATATAGCAGGGGGTGATCGCAAAGATTACCCCCTTTTTTGTATCTTCGCAATCTGAACAGATAAGATTGAAAATGGAAAAGAAAGGTTTGATTGTTGCCGTTGACGGACATTCTTCTACGGGAAAAAGTACCGTATCGAAGATATTAGCCGCACGCTTGGGCTATACGTATATTGATACGGGAGCGATGTATCGGATCGTGACATTGAGGGCTATGCGAGAAGGGGTGATACGAAATGGGATCGTGGAGGATGAAAAATTGAAAGAAATTCTACCAACAATTGTTTTTGGTTTTAAATATAACGAGGAGAAAAAACGTTATGAGTCTTACATGAATGGTGAGTATGTAGAGGCAGCTATTCGGGGACTAGAGGTTTCTGATAACGTGAGCTTGATTGCTTCGTTGCCTTATGTGCGGGAATTGCTTGTTGAAAAACAGCGGGAAATGGCAAAAGAAGGAGGGGTGATTATGGATGGACGAGATATCGGGAGTGTTGTATTTCCTCATGCGGAAGTGAAGTTTTTTATGACAGCAAGTCCTGAAGTACGAGCCCAGAGACGTTACAAGGAACTCCTTGAGAAAGGAGAGCAAGTGACATATGAAGAGGTGGAAGCGAATGTCCGGAAACGGGATTATATAGATGAACACCGGGAAACAAGTCCTTTGGTGAGAACGTCGGATGCCGTGTTGATTGATAATGGCGATATGACCGTGGAGGAAGAAGTGGAAGAGATGTTAAAGATCATTCGTTCAAGATATGAAAGTAGAAATTGACGCAAATTCCGGTTTCTGTTTTGGGGTTGTGAATGCAATTGCTAAGGCAGAGGAAGAGTTGCAACATGGAAGATTATATTGCATAGGAGATATTGTGCATAATAGTTTAGAGATAGAGCGATTAAAACGACTGGGATTGAGTACGATAGATCATGATGAGTTCGCCCGGTTGAAGGCATGTCGGGTGTTGTTCCGGGCTCATGGTGAACCACCGAGTTCTTATGAGCTGGCAAAGAAGAATGGAATTGAGGTGATTGATGCCTCGTGTCCTGTGGTATTGAATTTGCAGAAGAAAATACGAAAGGCGTACGAGGAAGTGAGAGGGAACGGGGGGCAGATCGTGATTTATGGAAAAAGAGGACATGCCGAGGTGAACGGGTTGGTAGCACAGACGAATGATGAGGCTCTGATTATCGAGCAAGAGGAAGATTTGAAATATATTGATTTTTCTCGTCCGGTAATACTGTTTTCTCAAACAACCAAAAGTTTGGATGGTTTCAAGCGTGTCGTGGAGTTGGTGAAAGAGAATGCCAAGAGTTCCGTGGTAGTAAACGATACAATCTGCCGTAAGGTAGCAAATCGAATCCCGCAGTTGAAAGATTTTGCAGCAAGACATGATGTGATCTTGTTTGTTAGCGGGGAAAAGAGTTCCAACGGGAAGCAACTTTTCGAGGTGTGTCGGGAGGTGAATCCCCGAACTTATTTTGTGCAGGGGGTGAAAGACCTGCGTGATGAGATGTTTGATAAAGCCGGAAGTGTCGGGATTAGTGGGGCAACTTCAACACCGAGGTGGGTGATGGAAGAGATAAAGGAGGAGTTGGAAGCTAAAAGTTAAAAACTAAAAGCTAAAAATTAAATTATAGAATTGGGGGTATTGAGATTAACATTTTCAATTAAACATTGTTTTTATGGGAAAGATTAAAAAAATAGGAGTTTTAACCTCAGGAGGTGATGCTCCGGGAATGAATGCCGCAATTCGGGCAGTTGTGAGGGCCGCTATTTTTAATGGCTGTGAGGCTTATGGCATTTACGATGGATACGAGGGATTGATAGAGGGAAATATTGTGCGCATGCATTCCCATGACGTGAGTAATATTATTCAACGCGGAGGAACTATCTTAAAGACGGCTCGTAGTGAGGAATTCCGTACGCCGGAGGGACGTACGAAAGCTTACGAGAAGATGCAGGAATTGGGAATTGATGCATTGGTCGTGATTGGTGGGGATGGAACTTTTTCCGGAGCCCGGTTGTTCTGTCAAGAGCATAACGTACATATTGTCGGAATTCCCGGTACGATAGATAATGATCTTTACGGGACTGATTACACGATCGGGTATGACACGGCGGTAAACACGGTGGTGGATGCCGTGGATAAGATACGGGATACGGCAAGTGCCCATAATCGTTTGTTTTTTATCGAGGTTATGGGACGGGATGCCGGATTTATTGCGTTACGGTCGGCCGTGGCCACGGGGGCCGAGGCTGTACTGGTTCCGGAAATCGAGACGGATTTGAATGATTTGGATCGTTACTTGGAGCATGATTATAAACCTCATAAGTCGAGCGGTATAGTAATCGTGGCAGAAGGAGATAAATCAGGTGGTGCGTACACGATTGCCGATCGGATTGCTAAAAAACATCCTGAATATGATGTGCGGGTTACTGTTTTAGGGCATATCCAGAGGGGGGGATCACCTTCCGCTTTTGACCGTGTGACGGCTAGCACGTTGGGAGTGGCGGCAGTGGATGCTTTGTTGGATGATCAGACTAGTATCATGGTCGGGATTATGAATAAGGATATTGTTCATGTTCCTTTTAATAAGGCTATCAAGAATTCAAAACCGTTGAATCATAATTTATTGGATATTACGGAAGTTTTGGCTATTTAAAATCTAAAATTAATTCGTTTGTTGTACGCGGATGTCATTATCCCTCTGGGAGTGGAAAGTCTTTTTACTTATTCGGTACCGGAAGAATATGAACATTCGGTAACGATAGGTGCGCTCGTGGTCGTTTCATTTGTTAAGAATAAACGTTACACGGGTGTTGTCTATGCGTTGCATACGAATCCGCCTGTCGGGTTTGAAACAAAACCGATAGAACGGGTTATCGAGGAAGGATTCGCTCTTTCTGGTTCTCATTTAAAATTTCTATTGTGGCTCAGCGAGTATTACATGACTCCTCCGGGAGAGGTTATGCGTGCAGCATTACCTGTTTCGATGCGCTTGGAGAGTTACACGAGTTTGAGTTTGGTGAACGGCTGGGAAGAACGGTTGGTAGATGAAAGTGAATTAAGTCGGGATGAGAAGGAGATCGTGGGAGTATTTCGAGAAAGAGGTGAGATATGTATGGCCGAAGTCGAAAAACTCTTGAGGAGAAAAGATGTCTATGTTGCTGTTCGAGCCTTATTGGAAAAAGAAATTATTGGAATCAAGGAATCGGTAGATGATCTATTCAAGCCGAAAATTGAACGTTGGGTGAGATGGAAGCAAAAGTTTGCGAGTGAAGAATTGGATGGGATTCTTGATAGCTTAAAACGGGCGAGGACTCAATACAAGATGCTGTGTGATTGGGTGTATTATAGCGACGAGCATCGGGTAGAGGGGGTGCCTAGAACAGAGTTTATTCAGAAAATCGGTAGTTCAGCCTCGGCCTTGAAAGGATTGTGTGAACGGGGTGTGTTGGAAATTGTTGTGCAGGAAGTCAGCCGTTTAGAGGTATCTAAAGAGGAGGTGGAGGATGTACACGCTTTGTCGGGGGCACAAGAAAAAGTTTTGGGCGACATTCAAGGGTATTACAAGGAGAAGGAGTGTGTCTTGTTGCAGGGCGTAACTTCTTCGGGTAAGACTGAAATATATATTCATCTGATACAAGAGACGCTAAGGCAAGGAAAACAGGTGTTGTATTTGTTGCCGGAAATTGCGTTAACGGTACAGATCGTGAAACGATTGCGGCGGGTCTTCGGAGATCAAGTCGGTGTTTATCATTCGGGAATGGCGGATAGTGCCCGGGCAGAGATGTGGCGTAAACAAAACGGTACGAATCCTTATCCCGTGGTGTTAGGCGTGCGGTCATCCGTGTTTTTGCCTTATAAGCGATTAGGGTTGGTTATTGTTGACGAGGAGCATGAAAGTTCTTACAAGCAAAAAGAACCGGCACCCCGCTATAACGGTCGTGATGCCGCTATAATGCTTGGAAAGATGAGTGGGGCAAAAATATTGTTGGGTTCTGCAACACCTTCTTTTGAAAGTTATCAGAATGCCCTAAGCGGGAAATATGGTTTCGTGCAACTGACAACCCGTTACGGGGAAGTGATGATGCCGGAACTGTTGTTCGTGGATATGAAAGAATATCGTCGTAAAAAGATGATGAAAGGGAGTTTTACTCCGGTTTTGTACGAGGAAACGAAACGGGTGTTGGAGAATGGGATGCAGGTGATTTTATTCCAAAATAGACGAGGATATTCAACTTATTTACAATGTGATCGTTGTGGATCCATCCTGAAATGTAAACATTGCGATGTGAGTATGACTTATTATCGCTACCGGAACACGCTAAATTGTCATTATTGCGGGAGCCTGCGGGCCGTTCCGGCCATGTGTCAGGAGTGTGGACAGGGACATTACGTGAATCGTACTCCGGGAACGGAACGGATCGAAGAGGACGTGAAACAGTATTTTCCAGAAGCTCGGGTTGCCCGAATGGACTTGGATGTGATGAGTAATAAGGCAAAGTTCAGGGCTTTAATCGATGATTTTGAAAGTGGAAATTTGGATGTGCTGATCGGCACACAAATGGTTTCGAAAGGGTTGGATTTTGAACGGGTGAAACTTGTCGGGGTGATGGATGCCGATAGTCTGATGGGTTTTCCCGATTTTCGGGCAGAGGAGCGGGCTTATGATATGTTGATGCAAGTGAGTGGACGCAGTGGACGAAAAGGTGAGCGTGGAAAGGTGGTAATTCAGGTGACAGATATGCAAAGTCGAGTGTATCAGTTGGTGAGGAAGGAAAACTATAGAGAGTTTTACACTCAGTTATCCCAAGAACGGGAAATGTTTAACTATCCCCCCTTTTCCCGGTTGATTCAGGTAGAGTTGAGGCATATGGATGGGGTGGTTTTGAGAAATGCTGCGAACGAGTTGGCTAGGTTGCTACGGGAACGATTGGAACGTAGGGTATGCGGCCCGGCAGAACCGGATGTGTCTCGGGTTAGAAAAATGTATCGGATACAAATTCTGATAAAGGCGGAACAAGGTCTTTCCCTGTCAAAATTGAAGGCTTTCTTAAAGCAGAAAAGTGATGAATTGGTGAAAACTCCTATTGGTAGGGGGGTGCGTATTTATTTCGATGTTGACCCGTTATAATTGGTTGTATTTTGTCGCTAGTATCGAACGTTGAGCATTATTTATTTCTTATTTTTGTTTGGAACGAAGGCCGTTCCGACTGTTTCCTCGAAAAATAGTATAAGTTATTGTTAAGTCATAAAACCTTGATTTTGCTTACTTTTTGAGATAGGTTTGTTAACAAGTGTGTCATAAGAAAAGGTGAAATGTTAAAAAATAGACCATGTCTTAGTAATGTTCTGCATTTTAAGAGGAGATTAGAAATTATTTGGGAAAACCTTAAAATTTGTTTTAACATTATTTAGTGTCTTTGATTTTAACATTTGGCGGAATAATCTCTATTTTTGGAAAAACAGAAAACGGTGGAGATATAAGTTCTCTTTTTGAGGAAATTGAAACCGAAGTAGAATATTTACGTTAGACAAAGTAGTAATATAAATCAATATAAAAATCAATGATATGAATACGGTTGATATCAAAGCATTGAATGAGCGCATACAGCAAGAGAGTTCTTTTGTGGATATGATTAGTATGGAGATGAACAAAGTGATCGTCGGACAGAAGCACTTGGTAGAAGGACTGTTGATCGGTTTGCTTTCGGACGGACATATCCTGTTGGAAGGTGTGCCGGGTTTGGCTAAGACACTTGCCATTAAAACATTGTCGTCGTTGATCGACGCTAAATACAGCCGAATCCAGTTCACCCCGGACTTACTTCCGGCCGATGTGATCGGTACGATGATTTACAGTCAGAAAAGCGAAGAGTTCCAGGTAAAGCAAGGCCCGATCTTCGCTAATTTTGTGTTAGCGGACGAGATCAACCGTGCCCCGGCGAAAGTACAGAGTGCCTTGTTGGAGGCCATGCAAGAGCGTCAGGTCACGATCAGCGAGCATACCTACAAGTTGCCGAAGCCTTTCTTGGTAATGGCTACCCAGAACCCGATCGAGCAGGAGGGTACGTACCCGTTGCCTGAGGCGCAGGTAGACCGTTTCATGTTGAAGGTGATCATCAATTATCCGAAGAAGGAGGAAGAGAAATTAATCATACGCCAGAATATATCCGGAGAACGTCCGGAGATCAAGCCGATCTTGACGAAAGAGGAGATCCTCGACGCCCGTAACGTGGTTCGTGAGGTTTATTTGGACGAGAAGATCGAGCGTTACATCGTGGATATCGTCTTCGCTACCCGTTTCCCGGCTGAGGCTGGTTTGCCGAACTTGGCGAGCATGATCTCTTTCGGCGCTTCCCCTCGTGCGTCTATCAACTTGGCGTTGGCCGCCCGTGCGTACGCTTTCATCAAGCGCAGGGGCTATGTGATCCCGGAGGATATCCGTGCGGTATGCCACGACGTGATGCGCCATCGTATCGGCTTGAGTTATGAGGCCGAGGCGAACAACTTGACTTCAGAGGAGGTAATCAGCGAGATCTTGAATAAAGTAGAAGTTCCTTAAATGGAGACAAGCGAATTATTAAAGAAGGTACGCCGTATCGAGATAAAGACCCGTGGTCTTTCCCGTAACATCTTCGCCGGCCAGTACCATTCGGCTTTCAAGGGCCGTGGTATGGCGTTCAGCGAGGTAAGGGAATATCAATACGGCGATGATATCCGGGATATCGACTGGAACGTCACCGCCCGCTACGTCCGCCCCTACGTCAAGGTGTTCGAGGAGGAGCGTGAGCTGACGGTGATGCTGCTGATCGACGTGTCCGGTAGCCGTGACTTTGGCTCCGTCAACGTCATGAAGAAGGAGGTGATCACCGAGATCGCCGCTACCTTGGCTTTCTCGGCGATACAGAACAACGATAAGATCGGCGTGGTGTTCTTCTCGGACAAGATCGAGAAGTTTATCCCGCCCCAGAAAGGAAAGAAACATATCTTATATATTATCCGGGAGCTGATCGATTTCCATCCGGAGGAGACGAGGACGGATATCAGCCAAGTGTTGAAATACTTGACCAACGCCATCAAGAAGCGTTGCACGGCTTTCCTCATCTCCGATTTTATTGACAAGGAGGGTTTCAAGGACGCCTTGACGGTGGCCAACCGCAAGCATGACATGGTAGCCATTCAGGTGTACGACCGTCGTGAGACCGAGCTTCCCGCCGTAGGCCTTATGAAGATCAAGGACGCCGAGACCGGGAAGGAGCAATGGATAGACAGTTCCTCCGCCCGTGTGCGTGCGGCCTATAAGGAATGGTGGGAGAAACGGCAGGCGAAGATGAGCGATACGTTCAAGAAATGCCGTGTAGACTCCGTCTCTGTCCGTACCGAGGATGATTATGTGAAAGCATTGATTGCTCTTTTTGACAAACGTAATTAAAGCAAGCAGATGAAATTGATAAAGAAAAGTATCCTGTTTCTGGTCGCCGCCGCTTCCCTCGTGGGGGGAAGGGCATATGCGCAAAGGCCGTTGATCGATGTCGCTATCGACTCGGCCGCCATATTGATCGGAGAGCAGACTACCTTGCACCTTACGGTAACGGCGGATAAGGATCGCCCTGTGCAGATCGTGATCCCGAACGATACCTTGATGACGGGTGTGGAGGTGTTGAATCTCTCCAAGGCGGACTCCACGGAGATCGAGAACGACCGGCTCGTTATCAAGCAGGATGTATTGATTACCTCGTTTGATTCGTCACTCTATCTATTACCTCCGTTGAAGGTGATAGACGGGGTGGATACCGTATATTCCAACCAAGTCGCCTTGAAGGTCTCCACGATTCCCGTGAACGCGGACAAGCCGGAGGAGTTCAACGACATCAAGACCGTATGGAAGCCGCCTTTCGTATGGGCCGATTATTATCCGATCATTTACGGGATCTTGCTGGCCCTGTTCTTGATTTGCGTGATCGCCTATATCGTGAAACGGATCCGTGCGAAGAAGTCGTTGATCCCATTCAAGAAAGAGGAGCCGAAACTTCCGCCTCACGAGCAGGCTATCAAGGAACTGGACGAGATCAAGCAACAGAAACTCTGGCAGCAAGGACGAAGCAAGGAGTATTACACCTTGATCACGGATACGCTGCGTAAGTATATCGAGGAACGTTTCGGTATCAATGCCATGGAGATGACTTCCGGTGAGATCTTGGAGCTGATCCGCAAGAACTCCGAGGCGCAGAGCGTGTACGATAACTTGAGGCAGATTCTGCAATTGGCCGACTTCGTGAAATTCGCCAAGATGAACCCGCTGCCGGATGAGAATGATTTGAGTATGATGAACGCGTATTTGTTCGTGAACCAGACGAAGGTGGAGGAGATGCAAGAGCCCGAATCTACGAACGATACAACTAATTTAAAGGATTAAGAGATGGTATTTGCGAATCCTAATTATTTATATTTATTGTTGTTGCTCATTCCGATGATCGGATGGTACGTCTACAAGCTGAGCAAGAGTCAGGCCAGCTTGCAGGTCTCCTCGTCGGAGGCGTTCGAGGCGCCGGGAGCGACATCATGGATCGTGTACTTGCGTCACGTGCCTTTCGTGTTGCGTATGGTAGCGGTAGCGTTGCTGATCGTGATCTTGGCCCGTCCGCAATCCACGAATAGTTGGTCCAATTCTTCCACGGAAGGTATCGATATCATGTTGGCGATGGATATCTCGGGGAGTATGCTGGCGCAAGACTTGAAACCGAACCGCTTGGAGGCGGCGAAGGATGTGGCCGCGTCGTTCATCAACGGCCGTCCGAACGATAACATCGGTCTCGTGGTCTTTTCTGCCGAGAGCTTTACGCAATGCCCGTTGACAACCGATCATACGGTCTTGCTGAATCTCTTCAAGGATATCCAAAGCGGTATGATCCAAGACGGAACGGCTATCGGGTTGGGCTTGGCGAATGCCGTGAGCCGTATTAAGGACAGCCACGCTAAGTCGAAGGTGATCATCCTTCTGACCGATGGTTCGAACAACGCCGGCGAGATCGCTCCGGTTACCGCCGCCGAGATCGCCAAGACGTTCGGCGTGCGTGTCTATACGATCGGAGTCGGAACGAAAGGCATGGCGCCGTATCCGTTCCAGACCGCTTTCGGCGTGCAGTACCAGAATATACCGGTAGAGATCGACGAGGCTACGTTGAAGCAGATCGCCTCTACCACGGGCGGGCAATATTTCCGTGCTACGGACAACGCCAGCCTGAAGGAGATCTATTCCGAGATCGACCAGATGGAGAAGACCAAGATCAGCGTACAGGAGTACAGCAAGAAGCAGGAGGAGTATAAGAACTGGGCCTTGCTGGTGTTCGCCTTGTTGCTGGTGGAGATCTTATTGAGAAATACATTGTTGAGAAATATACCATAAAGATAAAAGGCTTATGTTTCGATTTGCGCATCCGGACTTTTTATATTTGCTTTTTCTCCTTCCGGCGTTGGTGGCGTTCTACGTGTACGCCATGATCGTGAAGAAGAAAGCGATAAAGAAATACGGTAACCCTACGTTGTTGGCCGAGTTGATGCCCGAGGTATCGACCAAGCGCCAGCATCTGAAGTTTTGGCTGTTGTTCGGAGCCATTACCATGGTTATCTTTATTATAGCGGGGCCTCAATTCGGCTCGAAACTGGAGACGGTGAAGCGTCAGGGAGTAGAGATCATGGTGTGTCTGGACGTATCCAACTCCATGTTGGCCGAGGACGTGTCGCCCAACCGTTTGGATAAAGCCAAACAGATGCTATCCCGATTGACGGACGGCTTTACGAATGATAAGGTAGGTTTGATCGTGTTCGCCGGCGACGCTTTCACGCAGTTGCCGATCACCTCGGATTATATCTCCGCCAAGATGTTCTTGTCCTCTATCAACCCGTCGATGGTCTCTACGCAAGGTACGGCGATCGGTGCCGCCATCAACTTGGCCGCCCGTTCCTTTACCCCGGACGAGACGACCGATAAGGCGATCATCTTGATCACCGACGGCGAGAACCATGAGGACGACGCTATCGGTGCCGCCAAAGCCGCCGCCGAGAAGGGCATCCACGTGAACATCGTGGGAATGGGTGATCCGAAAGGTTCTCCGATCCCCATCCAAGGAAGCAATAATTATATGAAGGATAAGGATGGAAACGTGGTGATCACGAAACTGAACGAGCAGATGGGTCAAGAGATCGCCGCCGCCGGAAACGGTATGTATGTGCGTGCGGACAATACGAACTCTGCCTTGAAAGCCCTTCAGAAGGAAATCGAGAAAATCCGAATAAATGGAGTGCCGAGACTCCTTATTTATA
>ENA-UEPJ01003985-UEPJ01003985.1-human-gut-metagenome-genome-assembly--contig:-NODE-3985-length-12278-cov-13.105893_pt1 | contig 12278 bp, 8 predicted proteins | sample MGYA00242890_ERZ507896 | MGnify/ENA primary metagenome ERZ507896 (study PRJEB26167, sample SAMN06115508) | human gut metagenome | host: Homo sapiens | place: China:Qinghai | collected 2015-08-20... | reverse complement strand
TGAATCATGGCATATCGGATTCGGTTGATTCTGTTACCAACCTCTGGAATATGAAGATGCTTGGAAGCTGCCTGAATGACTATATTTTCAGATATGAGTCGGCAGCAGTGCTTATCATCGGAATAACAAAGTATGGACACATCAATGATACCTACGGATATGAGCTGGGCAATGAGGTATTGAAGAATTATGGCGATGAGCTTTTAAAGGTAGTGAGCGGAGACCTTTACGTATTCAGAATGGATGGAACAAAGTTTGCATTCATTAAGCCATACGCAGAGCATGATGAGATCAGTGAGCTGTATCTTAAGGTGAAAAAAGTAGCTGAGGCCGGGGTGAAGCTTGGCGATGGAATGGTTCAGCTTAGGCTTGCTGGTGGAGCAGTGACAGCAAAAAACTACTCCGGCACACCGTACAATCTGCTAAACAGCGCCACATATGCGCTCAGCATATCGAAGCATGAAAAGCACGGAGATCTGGTGTTTTTTGACAGTACCATAATTCATGACAATATGAAAAATATGGAGCAGATTGCGAAAATCCATAAGAGCGTCATGGACGGCTGTAAGGGATTTTTCCTATGCTATCAGCCAATAGTCAGCGCCACGGACGGAAGGATAGTCGGAGCTGAGGCTCTTATCAGGTGGAAAAATGAGAAGTACGGACTTGTGCCACCGGATTCATTTATTCCATGGCTTGAGGAGGATCCTTGTATTTACATACTCGGAAACTGGATTATTGAGACAGCGCTTGTGGCGGCAAAGAGATTCAAGAAGGTCATACCTGATTTCTTCATAAATGTAAATATAGCGGCCACACAGCTTGAAAATACGGCATTCCGCACGGATGTACTCAATATGGTTGAGAGACTTGATTTTCCCAAAGAGGATCTTTGGATAGAGCTTACCGAAAGATGTAAGGATTTAGACCACGATTTCCTAAAGAGGGAGATATCCTTTTTCAAGGAGAATGGAATACAGATAGCGTTAGATGATTACGGAACAGGCTCGGCATCACTGAGTCTGGCGCTGGAGCTTCCGGTGGGTGAGATAAAGATAGACCGATCATTTACGAAGGATGTCATGGAGGATGAATTAAAGCAGGCAATTGTTGAATCCATTCTTGTTTTCACCGGACGTATCAGGATGCGTTCGTGTATAGAGGGTATTGAGACTCATGAGATGGCGGAGTATCTAAAGCAGTTTGGACCTATGTATTATCAGGGTTATGCATACTCCAAGCCTGTCGAGGAGGAGGCATTTATGTCTCTTATAAAGGAACAGTCGGGCAAATAAACGGATATGCTTGCGTATCGCAACTGTAAATGTGCTGAACAGTTAAAATTTACAATAACAATTTGCGGGAGTTACAACATGGGAAAACCAGATATCATTTACGAAGACAACGACATTATCGTCTGCTACAAGCCGGCGGGAATTGCTACACAGACCAGGCGTATAGGGCAGCAGGATATGGAGAGCTTCATAAGAAATTATAGGGCGGCTAAAAATGAGCCGCCTTATGTCGGCATAGTGCACAGACTCGACCAGCCGGTAGAGGGAGTGATGGTATTTGCCAAGAATCAGAAAGCAGCGGCTTCTTTAAGCAGACAAATAAAGGAGCATACAACCGAGAAATATTATCGTGCGGCAAGCAGAGGGCAGGGGGTGTCAGGAACAGATAAGGAAGAAGATAATCATGATCCGGCATGGCATACTCTTACAGATTATATCTCCTTTGACAAGCGTACCAATACATCACAAATTACGAGCGAAAAAGACAGGCTGGCAAAAAAAGCTGTGCTTCAGTACCGGGTAATATCAGTGACACCGGATAGGGACAGCTTGCAAAATGAATGCATTAAAACAGAATTTGACATAAGGCTTCTCACAGGAAGGCATCATCAGATACGTTTGCAGCTTGCAAACATCGGCTATCCGCTGATTGGAGATACCAAGTATGGATGCACCGGTGGCTGTGTAAGGGAACAGCTTGCACTTTGCTCCTACAAGATTGTTTTTGACCATCCTGCTACAGGGGAGAGAATGACATTTGAACTACCATAGTGCTGTTGGGAATAAGATGAATTAAAAGACCATACATTCAGAAAACAACTGAGTGTATGGTCTTTTTTTATATGGAGAAAAAATACTGTTGACAATATTGTTTATATCATCTATTATAAGTTCATAGGTTAGTTACTTAAGTAACTAACCATACAACCATACCGCAAATATGAGCGAAATCAGCTGCGTAGCAGCGATGCTAAACAGAGTGTAGATAAAGCACAAGTATCGTGCGCTTTTGCGAATGAGTGTGGTGGTTCTGTATAGTTACGAAAATAAAAAGTACAACAAGCATAGCATAGAGAGGAGGCGGAGCATGTGAACGAAATTCTGAATCAGGAGAAATCAATCTATATTCAGATAAGCGAAATGATAGAAAACGACATACTGCGGGATGTGCTTTTGGAGGATGAGCGCGTGCCGAGCACAAATGAGCTTGCAAAGCTGTATGCAATAAATCCGGCTACAGCGGCAAAGGGCATAAATATACTTGTGGATGCAGGAATTTTGTATAAGAAAAGAGGGATTGGAATGTTTGTGAGTGACGGAGCAAAGGAAGTAATAAGGACAAAGCGGAAAGCCCAGTTTTATGAGAATTATGTCAGTGAGATTGTGAATGAGGCAAAGACACTTGGTATTACAAAGGCTGAATTAATAGCAGGAATCGAGAAGAATTTTGAAGATTAAAGGAGAATAATATGGGAACAATAAAATGCACTGATTTATGTAAAAATTACAGGCAAAAGAAGGTTTTGGACAATGTAAATCTCACAATAGAGGAGGGAAAGATTTATGGTCTGATAGGACGAAATGGCGCCGGCAAGACAACACTGCTTTCCATCATTTCGGCGCAAAATCCGGCTAGCTCAGGAGACGTTACCCTCGATGGGGAGCAAATCTGGGAAAATGAGAAAGCTCTCTCTGATATATTTTTTTCGAGAGAACTTTCTGCTAATACAATGAGCGGAGCAAACAACTTAAAGGTAAAGGAATATTTGAAATATGCGCAGTGTTTTTTAAAGAATTGGGATAATGATTACGCAAACGAGCTGCTGGCACGTTTTGGCCTGGATAAAAATCAGAGTATAAATAAGCTCTCAAAGGGAATGATGTCAATGGTTACAATAGTTGTGGCACTTGCGAGTAAGGCAAAATTCACATTTTTGGATGAACCGGCAGCAGGTCTTGATGTGGTGGCACGCAATGATTTTTACAGGCTTTTAATAGAGGAGTATACGCAAAGTGGCAGAACCTTTGTCATTTCTACACATATCATTGATGAAGCATCAGATATTTTCGAGGAGGTAATCATCGTAAATAATCAAAAAATTGTCTTAAAAGAAAACACAGCAGAGCTTTTGGAGCGGGCATACCACATAAGCGGAAATAAGGAAGATGTGGATAAAATGCTTACACAAAACCCTGATATCGAAGTGCTTGATACACAAAACTTAGGACGAAGCAAGGGAATATCAATTCTCACAGCAAAAAACAAATGTTTAACAGCCACGGAGAAATTGTCAGTACAGCCAATGACACTTCAAAACCTGTTTGTTGCCATATGTGAGGAGGGCAGATGATGAAAAACAGCATAATATTCTGGGAAAAAATGACATTAAAAAATGTGTTATTGGCGGTACTCAACTTGATAGTTTATTTTCTGATTTTTAATTTTTTAATGGGTGGAAGTTTTATCAATGATAAGGGGTGTATGGCCAGTATCTGGTTTTTAGCGGTAATATTGGTTGGCTTTGAGATTAATAGGAAAACCGGGGGAATTTCGCTTGCAATTGCTTTTGGGGCCACAAGAAAAAATGCATTTATTGGATATATCATATCGGACATTGCCATGATAGCCATCTTTAGTGGATTTCAGATGCTTATAGCAGCTTATACCGGTGAAAAAAATATTCCGGTTTATATTTTTATTATAATTATATGTGCAGCAACCGGACAGGCAATCGCCGAGAGTATGAATAAAGATAAATATATGGTTTTATATATAATTGTTTCAATCATTTCCGTTGTGGTGGCTGTTGCATGGATGGTATTTAATTATATAGCTGAAAGTAACAGCTTAAATATTCCGGTAATGATATTCGCAGTCGTATACTATGCATGGATGGCGGCTTGTACAGAAAGAAGCACAAGAAGGCTTGAAGTAAGGGTATAGACAGAGGAGGGCATTATGAGAAAGACAATAAAAAACTTCATGTATATAAAAAGGAAAGAGACAGCGATAATGATGATAGCAGTTGCTATAGCAATAATCGCGGGCATGGTATTGGGCTTCTTTGTGTCAATGGGGGACGATGAAACTGTGCAGCTTGGAATGATGATGGCGCTGAGTGCATATGTGATTTTTGATATAATATTTGAAGGCTTTACATTTGGACAGCACTTCACTCTCTGTCTGCAGATGGGAGTGACCAGGAAGAACTTTCTTTCATCATATGTTATTTTTAAAGTTATAAAAAATATGCTTGCGCTGTCAATTATTGCAATTCTTGGTGCTGTGGATCGCGTTGTAAGCAAAAATCTGGTCAGTAAGTTACTAAGAGTCAGATTTGTGGATGCTTACTCACAGGTATTTTCGGGAAGGGCATTGGTAGTGACTATATCTCTGGCGGTTTTATTGGCATTTTTGGCTGTATTTGTGGGCGCTGCAGTGCTGCGGTTTGGCAGAATTGCTTTCTGGGTATTATGGACATTTTGGATGATAGTTTTACTTAAGTCACCCGATAATATAAGTGTGCCTGCCTTATTTCATGCGGATATATGGGTGTTTGTACCGGTATGGCTTGCAATTTCTGCTGCGATAGGCATAATGCTGTATCTGATAACCTATCATTGTTTTATAAAGGACCAGAGCGTTAAAGCGTAGATATCGTAGAATATGAAGAATATAACGGCTAATCTAAAGTAGAACTTTGGATTGGCCGTTTTTTGAAGTTTAACAATATGACGTAGCTAAAAAACAAAAACTAGAAAATTTTCGTCCACATGACGAAAAACAGTAAAATTTTTAATGTTTATCGAAAAATATTCTATAGTGATTCCCGAAATATTTTTGTATACTAGCCTTACCAACAAAACAAAGGGGGACAAAAATATATGAAGAAAAAATTTGTTGCAATCATGATGGTAGCTGCTATGGCAGCGTCAATGGCCGCTTGTGGATCAGATGGGGGTTCTTCTGATACACAGAAAGGGGGAAGCAGCACATCGACATCTGATGTTGCAAACAAGGACAAGCCACTTGTGTGGTACAATCGTCAGCCATCAAACAGCTCAACAGGAGAGCTTGACACAACAGCACTCAACTACAACAAGGATACCTATTATGTAGGTTTCGATGCTAATCAGGGAGCTGAACTTCAGGGAGAAATGGTAAAAGAGTATATCGAGAAGAATATCGATACGATCGACAGAAATGGGGATGGCGTTATCGGATATGTACTTGCAATCGGTGATATCGGACATAACGATTCAATTGCAAGAACAAGAGGTGTTCGTAAGGCTCTTGGAACAGGCGTAGACAAGAGCGGCGAGATTGACAGTGCTCCGGCAGGAACAAACTCAGACGGAAAAGCAGCTGAGGTTCAGGACGGCAAGATTACTGTAAACGGCAAAGACTATGTAGTAAGAGAGCTTGCTTCACAGGAGATGAAGAACTCAGCAGGAGCTACATGGGATGCAGCTACAGCCGGAAACGCAATCGGAACATGGTCATCATCATTTGGCGAGTCAATCGACGTAGTTGTTTCTAACAACGATGGAATGGGAATGTCAATGTTCAATGCATGGTCAAAGGACAACAAGGTTCCTACATTCGGATACGATGCCAACAGCGATGCAGTAGCAGCTATCGCAGAGGGCTATGGCGGAACAATCAGCCAGCATGCTGACGTTCAGGCTTACCTCACACTTCGTGTACTTAGAAACGCACTCGATGGTGTAGATATTGATACAGGTATCGGAACAGAGGATGATGCAGGAAACGTATTAAGCGATGATGTATATGTTTACAAGGATGATGAGAGATCTTACTACGCATTAAACGTAGCAGTTACAGCAGATAACTACAAGGATTTCACAGATTCAACAGTTGTATGGGCACCTGTTTCAACACAGCTTGATTCAGCAAAGCATCCAACAAAGAAGGTATGGCTGAATATCTACAATGCTTCAGATAACTTCTTAAGCTCTACATATCAGCCACTCTTACAGAAGTATGATGATCTCTTAAATCTTGATGTTGAGTACATCGGTGGTGACGGACAGACAGAGTCTAATATCACAAACAGACTTGGAAATCCAAGCCAGTACGATGCATTCGCAATCAACATGGTTAAGACAGATAATGCAGCTTCTTATACAGCTCTTTTGAACCAGTAAAAGTATTTAAAGCACTTAGTTGGGGAGGGAAAAATCTCTCCCCAAAATAAAGTGTATACAGACGACAGCAAATATAGAGTTAGGAGCAGGAAGTATGGGCGATAAGAATAATGAAAACATCTTATCAATTCGTGGCATGAGCAAGTCATTTGGACGAAACAGGGTCCTTGACCACATCAATCTTGATGTGAAAAAAGGTACTGTAATGGGTCTCATGGGGGAGAACGGAGCCGGTAAGTCGACAATGATGAAATGTCTTTTTGGTACATACCAGAAGGACGAGGGAACTATATATCTGGACGGAAAAGAGGTAAGCTTTTCAGGTCCGAAGGATGCACTGGAAAATGGTATAGCGATGGTGCATCAGGAGTTGAACCAGTGTCTTGAGAGAAATGTTGTAGACAATCTGTTTCTCGGAAGATATCCGGTCAATTCATTTGGTATGATTGATGAAGGACGCATGAAAAAAGAAGCGTCTGAATTATTCAGAAAGCTGGGAATGACAGTTAATCTCGAGCAGCCGATGAAGAATATGTCAGTATCACAGCGACAGATGTGTGAGATTGCAAAGGCAATATCATACAACTCAAAGGTTATAGTATTGGATGAGCCTACATCATCACTTACGGTACAGGAGGTTGAAAAGCTGTTCCAGATGATGAGGATGCTTCGTGACCAGGGTATTTCACTTATCTATATTTCTCACAAGATGGATGAGATTTTTGAGATATGTGATGAGATTTCGGTTCTTAGAGATGGAAATCTGGTCATGACAAAGAGCACAAAAGAAACAAATATGAATGAACTGATTGCAGCGATGGTTGGACGAGTACTGGAGAACAGATTCCCTCCGGTAGACAACAAACCAAAGGATGTAATCTTGTCAATACAGCATCTTTCGACAAAGTACGAGCCACATCTGCAGGACATCACATTTGATGTGCATGAAGGGGAGATATTTGGACTATACGGACTTGTTGGAGCAGGTCGTACAGAGCTTCTTGAGACGATTTTTGGAATCAGGACAAGAGCAGCAGGACGAGTATATTTTAAGAATCAGCTTATGAATTTCACCTGTGCCAAGGAGGCTATGGATTATGGCTTCGCACTTATCACAGAGGAAAGAAAAGCAAATGGACTTTTCCTTAAGGGAAACCTCACCTTTAACACGACAATCGCAAATCTCGGTTCCTATAAGAAGGGACCGGCACTTTCAGACAGCAAGATGACAAAGGCCACCTCTGATGAGATAAAGATTATGCACACAAAGTGTATGGGACCGGAGGATATGATTTCAGCTCTCTCAGGAGGAAACCAGCAGAAGGTTATCTTTGGTAAATGGCTTGAAAGAGGACCACAGGTATTCATGATGGATGAGCCTACAAGAGGTATTGATGTAGGTGCCAAATATGAGATTTACGAGCTGATAATCAATATGGCAAAGCAGGGTAAGACAGTCATTGTAGTTTCATCTGAGATGCCTGAGATCCTTGGTATAACAAATCGTATCGGAGTCATGTCAAACGGACGGCTCTCAGGAATTGTCAATACAAAGGAAACCAATCAGGAAGAACTGCTGAGACTCAGTGCAAAGTACCTATAATAAAGGGAGAAGACAGATATGGCTAATAGTAAGATTTTAACGGCTGAGCAGGAGCGCACTCTGCGCCAGCCTATCGACGAATATGTTGGTGGAATACAAAAAGAAATTGATGCACTCAGAAAAGACGGAACTACAAAGGTTGTAGAGTGTCAGTCAGCAATAGCAGGCATCAAGAGAGATAAGACTCTTTCAAAGGGTGAGAAGGAGTCGGAAATAGCAGCATGTGAGAAAGAGCTTGCAAAGGCAAAGGCTGTTGAGGCAAAGAACAAGGATGAGATTTCTAAGCTCATCGCCAAGGCTGAAAGCTACTTAAAGGAAAACTTTGACTCAAAGTATTACAATGCTGTTAAAGCAAGCTGTGAGGCAGAAAAGGCAGAGGCACTTGCTGCTCATAATGAGAGAATGGCAGAGCTTGATAAAAAGCATAAGGCTGCTCTGGCAAAGACCTCAGACAGAACTGAGATAAAGGAAGAAAATTACGTACACAAGAATCGTATTTCCAATGAGAAGCTTGAGCTTGAGAAAGAGTATCAGAGAATCAAGGACAGAAAGCATGAGGCATACAGCTACAAGTATCATCTGATTGATATGTTACGTCTTTCAAAGTTCACATTTATGGAGACAAGGGCACAAAAATGGGAGAATTACAAGTATACATTCAATAGAAGAAACTTCCTGTTACAGAATGGTCTCTATATTGCAATTATACTTATATTCATAGCGCTTTGTGTCATAACACCGATAAAGAAGGGCACACCTCTTCTGACATACAACAACATACTGAATATTCTTCAGCAGGCTTCACCAAGAATGTTCTTAGCACTTGGTGTTGCAGGACTTATCCTCTTAACAGGAACAGATCTTTCTGTTGGACGAATGGTTGGTATGGGTATGACAACAGCCACAATCATCATGCATCAGGGTATCAATACAGGTTCTGTATTCGGTCATATATTTGACTTTACAGGAGTACCAACAGGTGCAAGAGTGGTTATCGCATTACTTGCATGTATCGTGCTTTGTACATTCTTCACAAGTATTGCAGGATTTTTTACAGCGAAGTTTAAGATGCATCCGTTTATTTCAACCATGGCAAACATGCTTGTTATCTTCGGTATCGTAACATATGCTACAAAGGGTGTTTCATTCGGTGCAATTGAGCCGGTCATCCCTAACATGATTATTCCAAAGTTGAATGGTTTCCCAACCATCATCCTCTGGGCAATAGCAGCTATAGCTATTGTATGGTTTATCTGGAACAAGACAACATTTGGTAAAAATCTCTACGCAGTCGGTGGTAATCCGGAGGCAGCAGCAGTTTCAGGTATCTCAGTATTTGCAGTAACTCTCGGCGCATTCGTTATGGCTGGTATCCTTTATGGATTTGGCTCATGGCTTGAGTGTGCAAGAATGGTTGGTTCAGGCTCAGCAGCTTATGGACAGGGCTGGGACATGGACGCAATCGCAGCCTGTGTAGTTGGTGGTGTATCATTCACAGGTGGTATCGGTAAGATATCAGGTGTTGTAACTGGTGTATGTATCTTCACAGCACTCACATACTCTCTTACAATCCTTGGTATTGATACAAACCTTCAGTTCGTATTCTCAGGAATTATCATTCTTGTAGCAGTTACACTTGACTGTCTGAAATACGTTCAGAAGAAATAATATCGCAAGAAAATTTCTTTTTCATACTTCCAAAATGATCAGCAGAGATGTCAGGGTGGCATCTCTGCTTTTTGCTTTAACAGTTACACTTTTGTTTATGTAAAGCTACAAAACAATATATCAGGTATGTTATAATATAGTATAAACAGAGTAACTATTCAGAATAGTTACCAGGTATAGCAGGGAGAAGACATAAAATGTATACATTATTACTGGTTGATGACGAAGAGGATGTAATAGAGGTAATCGAGAGAAAGGTATCCTGGGAGCAGATTGGTTTTCATGTGGTAGGACATGCGGGCAATGGCTTCAAGGCACTTGAGATGATGGAGGATATGCAGCCTGATGTTGTGATGACTGACATACGGATGCCTTACATGGACGGACTTGAGCTGTGCAGTAACATAAGGCAGAGGTTTCCTGCGACGAAGCTCTTGCTTTTCACAGGCTTCGACGATTTTGAGTATGCGAGGGAGGCTGTGCATCTCGAGATAGAGGAGTATATTTTAAAGCCGCTTAATCTTGCTGAGATTACAGAGGTATTCAAAAAGCTTAAGACAAAGCTGGATGATGAGCTGAATGAGAAGAAAAACACAGACATATTGAAGCAGTATTATGCAGCATCGCTGCCTGTTTTGCAGTCAAATTTTTACACGACACTTATCGAGGGACGCATACCGGAAAATGAGCTGGGCAGGTACATGCGTGACTATAAGATTGTGCTTGAGGGACCATATTACTGCTGTATTATCATACATACCTCCGCAAGTCAGATGCCGCAGGGCATGGATATCAGACTGCTTGCAGTGTCAGTAGAGAGACAGGCACAGGCTGATTTAAAGGAGCGCTGGAATGGCAGGATTTTTAACTATCTCGGTGATACGGTCATGATAGCCCAGCTTGTGCAGCAGGAGGATATCTCTGAGCTGACAGATGAGTGCGACAGATTCTGCAAATATGTAAATCATGTAATGGGGGCAAAGGTGACGGTCGGAATCGGACAGGTGTGCGAAAATGTACAGGAGCTGGTGAGCTCTTATCAGAGTGCTAGGGAGGCAGTATCCTACAGGGTGCTTTATGGCAGCAACAGGGCAATAAACATGACAGAGGTTGAGCCACAGCGACGTATATCAAAGGATGGCGATGAGGGAAATGAGCTGTCATATTTATTTAAAATGATTTGTATCGGCAAGATAGAGGATGTGGGACAGGCTGTTGAAGCGTATATGCAGCACAATTTTATGTCGCAGCAGTCACTTGAGAACTACCATGTGGCAGTAATGGAGCTGATCAGTGAGTTATATCACTTCATGAGCAATAATGAGCTAAATGCGCAGGAAATATCGGGAAGTGTAGGCAGGCTTTATAATGAGCTCTCCAATTTTGAGCCGGTGGTGCTCAAGCAGTGGCTTTTGGATTTTTCAAGCAGGCTGCACGATGATATGGCTGATGCCAGATACAACTCCAAGAAGTCACTCATAGACAGTGCAAAGGATTATGTGCACAGGAATTACAGAAGTGTGGACCTTGGACTTGACGATACATGTAAGGAATTAGGAGTATCTAACTCGTATTTTTCAAGTCTGTTCAAGAAGGAAACCGGCAGCTCGTTTGTGGAGTATCTGACTGATTACAGAATGGACAAGGCTGCCAGAATGCTTGTGGAGACAGACGACAAGAGCTATGTCATAGCCCAGAATGTAGGCTATGCGGATCCGAACTATTTCAGTTATGTTTTTAAGAGAAAGTATGGGGTTTCCCCATCCAGGTACAGGACAGAGTATGAGAAGAATAAGGTATAAATCAGGCAATATACAATCCATAATAATGCTCTCATTCTCACTGCTGTCGTTTGCAATAATGCTTGTCACAGTTATGGTGATGTATATAAAATTTGCCGATGCATCGCAGGACAGTATAATAGAGAGCAATCATAAGGTGATGGACCAGACAATAGACAGTGTGGAAAGCTATCTGGTCAATATGAGACAGGTTTCGGATGCGGCGTATTATGATGTAATAAAGGAAAATGACATTTTAAAGAATTCTGACAGCATACACGATGGCATGAGCCTGCTCTATGAGTCAAACAAGGAATATCTGCGCAGTATTGCCTTGTATAATCAGTATGGAAGCCTTATAGCTGCAGAGCCTGTTGTGTCCCAAAAGGAGGACCCGGATGTGACAAAACAGGACTGGTTCATAGAAGCTATGGAGCGCATGGAAAATATACATTTTTCAACACCTCATGTACAGAATCTGTTTGACGATGGTTCCATGAGATATCATCTGGTCATATCATCAAGCCGTGCCGTGGAGCTGACCTCCGGTTCAGAATCACAGATGGGTGTGCTGCTTGTAGACATGGATTATTCGAGTGTATCAAGGATGCTTGAGAGGATAAATACATCGGGAAAAGGACAGTATTATTATCTGTGTGATGCAGATGGCAATATTATTTACCATCCGCATCAGATACAGTTTGATGGAGATGTTCCGGAAAACAGCGAGGTTGCGGCAAAGTCGCAAAACAGTATATATGA
>ENA-UEPJ01003980-UEPJ01003980.1-human-gut-metagenome-genome-assembly--contig:-NODE-3980-length-12298-cov-29.916210_pt1 | contig 12298 bp, 20 predicted proteins | sample MGYA00242890_ERZ507896 | MGnify/ENA primary metagenome ERZ507896 (study PRJEB26167, sample SAMN06115508) | human gut metagenome | host: Homo sapiens | place: China:Qinghai | collected 2015-08-20... | reverse complement strand
AATTGACGGGCGAAAAGTGCCATATTTTGAGTATCATAAAAATAAATTGGTGGGGGATATTTCCTTTGCACAGGACAAGGTAAAAGGCTACCTTGATATGCTGGCACAACAGCGGCAGGAAGCACCACAGGAACAGGGTGGCTTTTCCGCAAGGCGGGAAGTGTTCAAACAGCAGGAAGCACCACAGGAGAAACCGAAGATTGACACCGCCCATGTAGAGAGAATGGCACAACAGCTTGCAACGGTACGAAATGAATTTGTAAGAGAAACCGTCAATAGCCATGAACGTACCCGCTACCAGCCGAACCCGATATATGCAAGACAGGCAAACGAGATAGAGAGCGTTGCAAAGACCGTGGCAGAGCAGAGCCGAACCATAGAAGCATTTAAGGCAGAGCGTGACAAGCTGGGAATGTTTAAGGGAAAGGAGAAAAAAGAGATACAAGGCAAGATTGATAATTTTGAAAGGTTACGCAGGAGCAATCTTGACAAGCTGAAAGCATTGGGAGTTTCCAACCTGTCAAAAGCTGATGAAGCGGCAAAGGAAAAAAGAACGCTTGCGGCGCAGGAGCAGGAAAAGGCACAGGCGGCGAGCCGGAACGGGGGCGCAGGAAGCCGAGCAGAGGAAGCAAAGCAAGTATTCCTTGAAGCGGCGAAGCGCATACCAGCAGACCAGCGGCAAGCCGTTCTTGAGCGCATGGAGCAGTATAACAGCCATGAAACGGGGGGAATGGAAGTATTCAAAGCTGAAATAGAAGCCCGCAGGGTGCTGGATAGTGCCTTGAAAGAGCAGACACAGGACAGGGCAACACTGAGCTTGCAGAGAGAGTGGACAGGCTGGAGAACGATATGCCGTTGTACGGCTGTGAGATTGACGAAGTGCAGAAACTTGTCAAGCGCAAGGCGGTATCGGTATTAGGTGGTAAAGACAGCGAGGCATACGCCGACAGGAGCATAAGATCGCAGACTTTTAAGGATATATATTGCCAGCTTAAGAGAGAGTTCGGTTGCGTAGCCACATATAAGAGTATCAAGCGTAGGTACATAGATGATGTTCAGAACTTTATCAGTAGCTATTCAGCACCCACGGCACTTGCCGAACAGATAAACAATGCTAATTCTCAGATGAATATGGGTCAGTATTGTGATGCCAGGAGGTGATTGCGTGGGAAGAAATTTAGACACGATTATAATTCGTGTCTTGTGCACATTGATGGCCATTATGTTTTATGTAGCCATCATATTCGTACCTGTAGGGGTGGAACTATTTAACATTCATTTACCCATTTGGGGAAAGATATTGATTATTTTGGTATTTGCAGAATTGGTTCTTACAATGCTGGTAGTTGAGCAAAAGATGGAAACTATAGAGGAGGAAAGGAATGAGAGAAAAAAATATTAGTGATTGGTTAAACAATAATGCGGTGATCGCTGGATGTGTTGTTGATACACCTATATATGAGTTCTCAGTAGGTAATAAGTCGTATTATCGCGTGATTATAAGTGCAAGGCGGCTGAGTGGAACAGAGGATTTAGTGCCTTGTTACATCGAAGATAGTAAGGTCTCATATATCAGCAAATTTGATTATGTAGAGGTAGTTGGACATATCCGCACTAAGCATGTTGTCGATTCGGTAGGTGTAAATCACACAAAAGTATATATAGAGGTACATGAGGTCAATCCTTATACATGCGACATAAACAGAGTCGATTTTATTGCCCATAAGTTTGCCGATGTAGAGATCAGGGCGACACCTAGAGGATATAGGGTTTGTGACACTAGGGTAATCAATAATCTTCCTAATAGGATTGGAAATCTGATTCCTATTCTTTTATGGAGTATAAATGCTGAACTATTTGCAAGAGTACCACTTAACTCTATTGTCGGCATAACTGGTAGATTCCAGTCAAGGGAATACAACAAATTTTATGAGGATGGCACCGAAGAGAAAAAGACAGCTTACGAGGTATCTGTTTCTAAATTTAAAGTGCTTGAAGAAAGAGAGGAGAAGAAAGATGGAAATTAGTTGCGAAGGAACATGTAATAACAGCGGTGCAGACAGTGTGACTATTCCTCGTGATAGATATGAGGAATTAATAGATATGGAGACGAGAGCCGATGTGCTCATAAGTGTAGCAAGGAGAGAAAAGTATATAGATCTGGACGTGGTACTTATTATACTTGGTGAATTGCCACTGGAGGTAGATAAAAAATGAGAATCAGTTTGAAGAAGTTAATTTTAGACAACTTCATGTGTTATGCACATAAGGAAATTATTTTTGGGGATAACACTAAAATTGCCGCTTCCAATGGCAAAGGGAAATCCTCAATAACTAACGCTTATATGTGGCTGTTATTCAACTGTGATTATCAGCTTTCTGATAATCCACCTATTCGCCGTATGGTTGATGGCAAGACTGTAGATGACACTGATGTATCGGTCGCAGCCGTGTTTGACGTTGATGGCAAGGAAGTTGTCATGCGTAAGTCTCAGAAGAGAAAATATAGCAAAGATGGCAGCAGTTACAAGGATGATAATTCTTATTCAATCAACGATGTGCCTAAGACATTAAGGAATTTTAATGCATATTTTGACGCTGATATGTCTATTCTCAAAATGTGTAGTAACATCAATGCATTTTTAGCAAAGAAACCGGCAGAAATGAGAGAATTTCTGTTTGGATTAGTAGATGGAATATCAGACGTTGACGTTGCAAAAGGCAAAGTTGAGCTTGCTGAACTCGTTCCACTCCTTGAAAAGTATACGGCAGACGAACTTTCAGCAATGAATAAAGCTACAAAGTCCAAAGCTGCAAAGGAGCTACCAGTTCTTGACGGACAGATATCAGAAAAGGAAAGAGATATACAGATCAAACAGTCAATAGATATATCCGCCTTGGAATTGCAGAAAAATGCAATTAAAGAAAAGTTGAGCAAAGTTGTGGAAGATCAGCTGGACATGGATAAGGTAACTGCTGAACATGACGAAATTGCGGATAAGATTCTAAAGTTAAAGTTCAAAATATCCGCAATGCAGAACAAAGCAAATGAAAATCTTGATTGCAAGAGAGCAGCACTTAGAAGTGCGATAGATGATTGCAAGACTACTCAGATGAGTGTAATCCAGGGAATTTCTGATAACGACTGGGATATTGACCAGTCAACAAGAACTTTGAGTATTTGGAAATCAAAGAAAGAAAAACTAGTGGCTGAATGGAAATCCGTTAATGCTGAGAAGTTTAACGAACTTACTACCATATGCCCAACTTGCCATAGAGAATTTCCGGCAGAAGATATCGAAAGACTTAAGAGTGATTTTGCACAGAATCAAGCCGAGCGACTGGCAGCAGTTGAGGCTGATGGCAATGCCATCGCTCAGAAGATCAAGGAGATTGAGGAGCATATAGAAAAACTTAAAAAATGCAATGAACTCAATCGAAAGGCTGTTGCTGATACAGGAACAAAGCTTACCAAGCTTGAAGAAGAATATAACGCACTTCCATTATGCATTGACATATCAGGTGATGATGAATATATCGGTGTGATGGCGCAGATAAAAGCACTTGAAATCAATATGGCTGGTATGGAGACAACAGCAACAAGAACACGACTAAAATCCGAAGAGACCGCACTCAGGCAGGAGTTAGCTGAGTGCGAAGCCAAGATCGCTAAGTCTGATACAGAAACTGACGAAAGAAGGCTTGAAGAGTTGCTGGCTAATAAGCGCAATCTTGGACAGGCCCAAACGGATGCACAGAAGATTCTTGATTTGTTAGATGATCTTGATAAGGCTAAAAATGAAGTTCTCACAAATGAAATAAACAAACATTTTAATTTAGTAAAGTGGCAGCTATTTGAATTTGCTAAAAACGGCGGATATAAGTCAACATGTATTCCTACTATAGATGGCAAGAGTATTCTTACCACGATGAGTAACAAAGGAAACAGGATTATTGGTAGGATTGATATTTGCAACAGTATTCAACAGATTAGTAATGTTGCTTGTCCTATGTGGCTTGATGATGCAGAGAGTCTTGATTCTGCAAATCAGCAGAAAGCTGTAGATATGGTAGATGGTCAGATAATAATGCTTGCCGTAAACGACAACGAGGAATTGGAGGTAATGTGATGAGTAAGGCATTAGAAGTAGCAAGAGAACTTGTAAGGCAGCTTGAAGAAGCAGAAAGAAAGAACAAGGTAGAATTATCGACCTTAGCACCTGGAGATGTGTTTGGGATTGGGAAGAATGACTTTATTGTGCTTGAACAGATAGGGGCTGAGACCAAAATTATTTCTAAGGACTTTATGACCGAAGACATAGTTTATGATGAGGATTCAAGAGATTACAACGAATCCAACCTTAAGAAAGTGATCGAGGATGAGATTCAGCCGATAATTGAGTCGGAGGTTGGAGAAAACAATCTTGTTGAGCATACTGTTGAGTTAACATCAGTTGATATGCAGCATGAATTTGATGATTGTAAATGCAAGGTAAGACCTATCACTTTTGATGAGGTTAGAAAGTATAACAACTTACTCCCTAACAAAGAGCTAGACGATTGGTGGTGGACATGTACTCCTTGGAGCACTGCCGAAAGGGGATGGACGTACAGTATAGCCGTTGTTTCGTCCGCTGGCCTTATCTGCAGCGACTTCTGTTTCAACAACCGCGGTGTTCGCCCAGTTTGTATCTTAAAATCTAATATCTTTGTATCAAAGAAAGGGGAATAATCATGGCAACATTAACGATGAGAGTATTACAGGAGCAGATCAATGATCTTAGAAATGAGATTGCAGTGTTAAAGGCAACTTCAAAGTCAATCAATCTTCTGGAAGGACTTGGTATTGGAGATACATTTGAAGTTGCAGATACAAAGTGGAAGATACTTGATATTACAAGTGCTGGATATATTTGTCTGGCTGATAACATTGAAGATATGGAGTTTGATTCAAATTCAAACAATTGGGAAAACAGTAGTCTTCGCGACTATCTTAATGGGGAGTTTCTTGAGAAGATTGCCGCAGAAATAGGATTGGAAAATATAGTTCCGTTTGAGAGAGATTTTTTATCTCTTGACGGCCAGACAGAATATGGCAAGTGTGAGGATAAGGTTTCTCTTCTTACTGTTGACGAATACAGAAAGTATAGAAGTCTCATACCAAACACCGAAGATTATTGGTGGTGGCTTGTCAGTCCTTGGAGTACACCATGCAACGATTACAAAAGAACCGTTACCGTTGTTTCGTCCGCTGGCAATTTCAGCAACTGCAACTGTGTCAACGACTACGGTGTTCGCCCAGTTTGTATCTTCTCATCTTCAATCTTTGAATCAGGAGATTGAACGATATGGCGGAGAAAGAGTTTGGAGTGATTTTACAGGCAAAGAATTTGGCTGAACACACTTTCCGTATAACTTCAAATTGCAATAGATACCCAAAGAAATACAGATTTTCGCTTGTTGACAAAATGCAGAATAAAGCATTGGAAATATACGAATATTTGTATGAAGCAAATAGGACGAATTTGGAAACTTGCCTTGAAGAAAGAACAGAGTTGCAAACAAAGGCTATAACACATTGTGATGAACTTTTATTTTACATTGAATTATCAATGAAATTGAACATTATCAATGTGAAAAGTATGGAATACTGGTCGAAAATGGTAGCCGATGTTAAGCATATGGCAATAGCCTGGAGAACTGGTGATAAGAAGAGGCAGGCTGATAGCGAAGATAATTAAAAATATAGGTTGCACACTGTATAAACCGTTGTTTCGTCCGCTGGCAATATCAACAACAACAACTGTGACAACAACAACGGTGTTCGCCCATTCTGTATCATACAGACAGTAAGAGTAGGCATTAAGCCGAAATCAGATAAAGATACAAAAAGGTGTGTGACCTTTCCCAAAAGGATAAATACAAAGGAATTTTTACTATGGATAAAGATGTTATATGTGATTATGGAAACCTGTATAAAGCATATAAAAAAGCTAAAAGTGGTAAAAAACATAATTCAAGCACTGCAAAATTTGAAGCAATGAGTCTTGAAGGACTTCATATGTTGAAAGAACAACTTGAAAATCAGACATATCGGATGAATCCGTATAATAAATTTAAGGTCTACGAACCTAAAGAAAGAGTGATTAAGTCGTGTTCATTCAAGGATAAGGTTGTTCAGCATTGCTTATGTGACAATATTCTGCATCCAAGGTTGAAATATGAGTTTATAAAAACAAACTACGCAGGGCAACTCGGCAAAGGAACCCACTTTGGTATGGATTGTTTGAAAGAACACATGCTTGAATTTTATGAAGAGCACGGTCTTGACGGTTGGATTTTGAAATGTGATATTACAAAATTTTTCTATCAGATAGATCATGAAGTGTTGAAAGATATAGTCGATTACTATTTTGATGACGAATACACGAAATGGTTGAATCATCTATACATTGACAGCACTGCTGGTTTAGGACTGCCACTTGGTAATCAGGTAGCGCAAGTATATGCGTTGCTTATGCTAAATGGGTTAGATCATTTTATAACCGGTGAGCTAGGAATTGAATTGTATGGTAGATACATGGATGATTTTTATCTGATTGCACCAAGCAAAGAATATTTGAAAAATTGTCTGAATTGCATAAATCAATTTGTAGCGAGCCTGGGATTATCACTTAATGGTAAGACACAGATAGTCCCGTTTAAAAATGGAATTTTATTTACAGGTTTCCATCACTATGTAACGAAAGATGGAAAGTATATACGGAAATTAAATAGCACAAGTAAACGTAAAATCTATAAGAAAATAAAAACCTGGGCAGAACTTGTTAATAACGGCAAGATGACAGAGAAAAAGTTCTATAAAAAATATGGTGCTTTGAAAAATCACATGTTGCATGGCAATTGCGTAAAATTGTGTCATTCAATGGATGTATATGTAGAGCAATTGTTAAATAAATCAAACAAAATAAGGAGAAATAAATATGATTAAGTGTGTCAAAGGATTTGTTGAAATCGATGGTTCTAGAAGTGAAGTTAGAGCTGAGACAGTAGTATTACTTAAATGTTTACGTGAATATATAAGTGAGGATGAGCTTGAAGAGACTATTGAAAACTCAAAAAAGACTGTTGATGAGCTCAAGGCAGAAGTAATAGAAACCATTGCAGAAATTATAAAAGAAGCACTACGTAGGGAGGATAAATAAATGGAAGAAAATACGACAATTACAGAAAAGAAAGCATTTACTACTTCATTAAGTGAATGGAGCAATGCAATAACAGGACTTATTATTGACGATTATAAGGCTGTTGGCATGAATATGGACGATTATGCCAAAGAGTGTGCTATGGAGGCTATGACTAGCATATACAATCTTGTTAAAAGCGATTCAAAGATTGATATGAGAAATCTTGATAAGAGTAATTTGAGAGCAATTGTGAAACGTTGCGCAAGTCTTAAATTAAATGCAAGTGCATATCCAAGAGAGTGTTATTTTCAGTTGCGGAACATGAAGGTGGGAACAGACCCACAAACAGGTAAGGATATATGGCAGAAACAGGTTGAAATGGGCATTGAGGGTAGTGGGTATGACTCCTTACTTGCCAACTATGGGAAAGACGTTGAACAGGTTTATCCGTACTGGGTAATCAAAGAGGGCGATGAATATATTCCGCCAAAGCATAAAGGATTGTCGATTACAGAGCCTGAATGGGTGGAAAAGGGATTATCAAGTAAAGCAGTAAGAGTAGTATATCCTGTCAAGCTGTTAGACGGAACAGTGACATACCTTTCCGCAGACAGGGATAGTGTTAAGGTTAATTTGCTTGCACATGTTAAGCAAAATATGATGAATAGCACATTTGGGATTTGCGCTGACAGATACAAGGCTACAGAAAAACAAAAGTCAGAGATTAAGGTAAAAAAAGATGAAGTGCTTAACGCCTTAAGGACTTGTAAGACCGTAGATGAAATGCTGGAATGCGAGCTTGCGAGACCGTTTATCAGTGGCGCTTGGCTTGATACACCGGAAAGCATGATTCAAAGAAAAATGTGCAACAACGCAATAAGAAAGTACCCAAAGAATTATGATCCGATGGCAAGACAGGCGCAGATTGAAATGGACGAGGTGTATCAAGTTGCACAAGCTGAGATTGCTGAAAATGCCAATTCACAGGAGTTTGTCGAAGGTGAAGAAGTACCAGAGTTTGCAAAGTAAGGAGTATATATGAGGAAAGATCGCTACGGAGAAGTGTTTTCAGGTAGAGTAAATGTAAGAAAGGAGTTTTCGGGATGAAAGCAAAGTGTGAAATATATTGGAATAAAATGCCAAGTAACTGTCAGGAGTGCAGGGCATGGTATATGGCCCCGTGTTCTTTAGATTTTAAATGTAAACTTATGGAATTGAAACAGATCAAATGTGCAGACGTATCTTTTGAGTTTAGAAATGGCAAAAGACATGAAAAATGTCCATTAGAAAAAATCGAGGCGTAGAAATGAATCTTAAATGTATATCCAGTGGTAGCATTGGCAACTGCTATTTACTCACAAATGCAAGTAATCAAACGCTTATCCTTGATTGCGGAGTGTCAATTAAAGATATACAGAGAGGTCTTGATTACAACATTAAAGATGTCGCTGGTGTCATTGTAAGTCATGCTCACGGAGATCATATCAAGGCAGCAGTTGATTTGAAAAAACTGGGTATACCAGTTTGGAAACCGTTTGAATCTGTTAGTAAGGCTGTAAAAATGGGAGAGTTTACAATTCGTTGTTTTTCTCTCCCACACAACGGCACTCCAAATTACGGTTTTTTGATCAAAGTTGATGGGCAAAAAATGTTGTACATGACGGATTTTGAGTATTGCCCAATGACATTTAGAAAGCAAAATATCGACCATATGTTAATTGAATGTAATTACATCAAAGATATGGTCGATACTGACGCTCCGAATTACACCCATAAGATACTTGGCCACTGTGAATTAGCTACTTGTAAGGAATTTGTTAAGGTGAATGCTACAGACGGCCTACAGAACGTCATATTGTGCCATTTGGGTATTGATACAAGCGATGCCGACAGAATGGTTGCTGAGATATGTGAAGTGGCTAAAAACGCAAATGTGGACGTTGCAAGAGCCGGAGTGGAATGGCAGTTGAGAGCAAAGGATGAATGCCCATTTTAAGCAGAAAGGAGTACAAAAGATATGGCGAAAGCAAATGATAAAGTACATGAATATAGAATGTCCGGTGCAGCTTGGTTGTTAGAAATTATCAAGCGTGAGGGCATAGAGGAAGCGGAAAAGGAACTGGCCAAACGTAGAGCATGTTTTGTTCCACTTGAAATTCCAACGTCAAAGATGCGTGAATTTGAGCAGAAAGTTAAATGGAACACGATAGATACAGTGGTCTTATTATCATGTGCAACATTGCACGATGAATTTGGGTTTGGTCATGATAGATTATGTAGGTTCATCGAACGCTTTATGCTTAAAACTTCTTGCCTTGCTGACGAAGATGTGAAGTGGCAAGACTATATAGATACATTACAGAAAGAGGTTGGAATAACCTTTACAATTAGACAGAATGGAGAGAAATAATATATGAACAAAGTAATTATGATGGGTAGGCCTACCCGTGATCCGGAAATCAGATATTCACAGAATGGCGATCAGATGTGTATAGCTAGATATACATTAGCTGTAGATCGTAAATTTAAGAAACAGGGCGATGGGCAGACAGCGGATTTTATCAACTGCATTGCATTTGGCAAGAGCGCTGAGTTTACAGAAAAGTACCTTAAGCAAGGCACTAAGATTGCCATAACAGGCAGAATCCAGACTGGTAGCTACACGAATAAGGATGGTAATAAAGTCTATACGACTGATGTTGTTGTTGAGGAACAGGAATTTTGCGAGAGTAAGAATGCAAATAACAGCAATAGTCAGCAGTCCAATATAGCAAATGCAAGCAATCAGCCAAGCTCTGGAAACGACTTTATGAGCATACCAGAGGGCATAGAGGATGATTTGCCATTTAAGTAGGAGTGATAGCGAATGAGCGCAAGAAAAGGAATTAATTTAAAGCAGGTGAAAAATCAACTTGAATTGCTTGAAGGTATACTTGGACAGGATGCTACATCGAGACGTAAGAACATATCAAGCAGGCGTGCATTAAGAATCGCTCAAACGTGTGTTGACAAACAGATATCAAAGCCGCTGGAGTCATGGGGCGCATATCAGCGTTGTCCTAGTTGCGGAGTGGCATATATATATTTTGACAATTACTGTCCGGTATGTGGACAGAAAATTGATCGGTAGGAGGTAGAGAACAATGGGTAAGCTAACGATTGATGAGATAATAGGGCATTGTGAAAGAAAAACAGAACAATATGAACGATTGTTTGGGGAAGAGTGCCTTGAAACAACGCCGTTGATTAGTTCGACAATAAAAGAATATTGGGAACACAGACAGGTTGCGGAGTATTTAAGAAAGTTGAAAGATTATGAAGACTTAGAAAAACAGGGCAGACTTATCAAGTTACCTTGCAAAGACGTGTATTTCCTTGTTGATATAAACAACCCTAGGTATGCAATGGTTATGAAAAGATCTATAAGGGAGCTTGCAATATATGAAATTGAAAGTATCGACAAAGAAAACTGCAAGTATTTTTCCACAGAAGAAAAAGCTGAGGCAAAACTGAAAGAATTGAGGTGCAACAATGATTGATTGTAATATTTGCAAGCATAAAGAAGATTGTTGCATAGAGTGCAAGCACGGAGAGTTGTTCGAGAGAGGGAATGTGTCAGAACCTAAAAAAATATCAGTTAGTAATGGAAATGAATATTGCGGACATTGTGGTTATTCGTGTGAATACGCAAGAGGATATAAAAAGTTTTATTGTATTAGGTGCGGCGGGCTTAATTTAAGGAGTTGGAAGAATTGAGAGGTGGAGAGAATGAGTGATAAGCAGACCAATGCCGACAGGATAAGGAATATGTCGGATGAAGAGTTAACAGACTTCTTATCAAATATAACAAGTCAATGCGAATCTAATACCTCATGCAACCAACATTGTTTTGGGTGCGATGAAGAATATTGCGATTTAGAAAGATGCTTAAAATGGCTTCAATCAGAAGCGGAATAGGAGAGAATATGAAGTATATAAGCAATGCAAAATATGGAGAGTCTGTTGAGTCTGGAACTATCTACAGGGGTGACAACAAAAGATTAGGTATATGCGTTCATAGAATACACGGTTATGGAGAAACACTATACATGAGTTGTCGGGCACTAGGCATTATGGATAGGAAATTAAACAGCACATCTGTAATAAGTGCAATAAATGAAGCTCAATCACTGGTGAAACAGGAGCTTGATCTACTTAGCAAGGAACTTAATTCTATATTGAACAGTGAGATAGAAATATCAAGGTATTAGAACAGGAGAGAATATGGAAGATAGGTATTTATTCAAGGCAAAACCTGCAATGGGGAATGGGTAAGCGGATTTTTACATTGTAAGGAAAATAAATGGTATATAAGCAATAAAGCAGGTTCACCATTTGCATTTGAAGTGCGACCAGATACTATCTGTCAGTGTACAGGATTGACAGACAAGAATGGCAACTTAATTTGGGAGAATGATGTGGTTGAGTTCTTCGGACATAAAGGAGTTATCGTGTGTGAGTGTGGCAGCTTTGGAATTGCTTATAAAACGCTCATAGATTGGGAAGAAATACAATCCAATATCAAGTGCGTTACGGGATGTGAAAATATCTTATATGCTTGCGAAAATGACAATTTTATATCACTATGGGAAATCTGTTGGAACTTTAATGATGAAGATAATTCGTTGTGTACAGTAGAGATTGCTGGCAACATATTTGATAATTCAGAATTATTAGAAAGTGAGGTAGGCAATGAAAAATAAAGAGAAGTACGCAGAAGAGATATTGTATATTGTGTGTAATTGCGATTCTTTTGCAGTGGATGTGAAAACTAATAAACCTCGTGCATGTTCAGAGGTTTATGATTGTGCAAAGTGTAAATTTTATAATAATAAGGACGATGGCGATTGGACTAGTTGCACTTCTGCCCGTAAGCAGTGGGCAGAACAGGAATACACTGAACCGCCAGTAGACTGGAGCAAAGTTGAGGTTGATACACCGATTTTAGTTAGGAGTAGCGAATCTGACGAATGGATAAGGCGGCATTTTGCAAAATTTGAAGATGGCTTTGTGTACGCCTGGAGTATTGGCAAAACTCATTGGAGTGTTGGAGACGAATGTGACGTCACCGA
>ENA-UEPJ01003978-UEPJ01003978.1-human-gut-metagenome-genome-assembly--contig:-NODE-3978-length-12318-cov-8.555674_pt1 | contig 12318 bp, 10 predicted proteins | sample MGYA00242890_ERZ507896 | MGnify/ENA primary metagenome ERZ507896 (study PRJEB26167, sample SAMN06115508) | human gut metagenome | host: Homo sapiens | place: China:Qinghai | collected 2015-08-20... | reverse complement strand
CACAGGCCGGGAACTCGGGCACGGCACCAACATCATCGGGGCGATCCCCCTCTACACAGGCACGATCAACTTCCCCATTCTCAGCCTGAACACACAGGTCGAAGTCAAAGTGGGGAGTGATTCCTTCCTTCCCTTCGCGCTCGTCAACGCCAGTTGGGAAGGCTTCTACAACACCAGAAACGCGAGGGTATAAACGCACTATGGGACTCGAAACAATGGCGATGGCCTCCTTCGTGATCGGGGCGGCCTCGTCCGTCGCGTCGGGCGTGTCCGCCAGCCAGCAGGCAAAGGCCCAAGCGCAGTATCAGGAAGAACAGGCCGCCGAATACGCCCGCGTCAACGAACTCAACAACAAGGCCGCTGCGCAGGAATACGTGGAGCAGTCCGCCGCCGAACGCATGGCGCAGATGCAGGAACAGGACAAGGCGTCCCGCGACGCGCAGGAAGTCCAGAAGGAAGCCCTGCAAAAGAAAGGCGAAATGCTGGCCTCGACCAACGCCTCGGGGCTGGCTCTGGATTTCCTCATGGCGGACTACGAACGGCAGGAGGCGAACGAACGGGACACCATACGCCATCAATATGAAATGTCCTCGGTAAGTTCCGATGTCGCCATACGTTCCTACCGCGACAAAGCGCAGAATCGCATCAACAGCCAGCAGAACTACATCGCCGCTCCGTCCACCTACAACAGCGGCATGAACGTGCTCGGGACGGCCTTGGGAATAGGCGGCGCAGCTTTTGGTGCCGCCGACAAGTATTACAAGTATGAAAATATGAAACCCCAATCTGGCGGCACAACACGCAACGGCAAGAGGAGGAAATAGCATCATGCCAAGAGCACAATCCTCACAACCCACAATCAAGAACAATCTGAAATCCAACGCCCAACTCCAGCCGACCATCCGCTCCAACAGTGCCTATTCCTACGATGAAGCCCGCGCCGGATATGTGGAACGTCCATACGGCGTCGGCAGCCAGTGGGAGCAACTGGCCCGCTCCCTCGGTCAGTGGGACAATACTCTGCTCCCCTTTCTCCAGAACAGACTGGATGCCAAGATCGAACGGGAAGCCTCAGAAGCCCAAGTCAAGTTTGAAAGTTGGGATGAGCAAAACAAGAACCGCGCTGACTGGAAAACCTTCATCGAAGCGCACCCCGAATATCAAGGCGATAACCCGTGGGCCAAGATTGGTTTTGAAAAAGCCCGTCTCAAAGGTTTGGGACTGGACGTAAACAAATATCTGAACGACCGTTTCAGCCAGAGTGCTCTCGTCAATGAAACGGATATGAGCAAGGTGAACAACCAGCTTTCCGAATGGCTCAAGGAATATCGGAAGGAAACGGGATTGGAGGATTACTCGGACAAGTTGTTTCTCGCCAAGAACTACTCGCAAATGGAAGGGGAAGCAAAAGCGAATGTCCTTTCCAGACATACGGCTCAACTCGCCCAAAACACGCAAAAGCGTCTTGAAGAAAGTTACCTGAGCGCAACCTCAAAAGAGATTGATGCAGCGTTCAACCCTTCCCAAAACGGCGGGCACAGTTTCAGTGCCCCGGATCGGCGCGACACCAACGTCACCACACTCTGTGACATCATCGACAGAAATGCCCAAGACATGGCACGGCATGGCTATCTTGACACCAACATAGCAAATTTCAAAGAAAAAGCCGTCTTCACCGCCTACTACAACAACGGTGAAGATATAAATATCCTGAAAGCCTTCGATGTGTTGAAACAGGGTAAAGGCGTCATGAGCGACCTGCCCGGCATCAGTGAAAAGCTCGCCCAAATCAAGAAGCAAAAGCGGGCGGAAGCCCGCGCCAACATCCAGTTCGCATGGGCACAAGACAGGCGCATCAAGGAACTCGAAGAGGAACGGTGGACGGCGGACTCTTACACATTGGCATCCAACAAGGACTTCATAGCCACGGCAGACAGTCTCAGGGCACAAGGCTGTCCTGAGCGTCTTATCCGCCCCACCCTCATGAACATCAACTCCATCCGGCAGGAAACCTACAAGGGTATGTCCTATTCCCCCGCCCTTATAGGTCGATTCGCCATCGCCCGAGAAATGGCGAAAGATGGCGAACTCAATGTCAATGCGATTATCGCGCAATCGCCTGAATTCGGACCGGAACGCACCAACCAGCTTCTCGACGATATCCGGGAAGCCAATAAGGAGGAAAACAAGGAATACCGGGAAGCCCGAAAACAAGCGGGGCAACGTGTCTACACGACGTACTCCAATGATGACGGCGATGTTATGACCAAACAGATGCTCAAGTACCTTGGGGGGCAACTTTCCGTTGAAGTTGAAAAAGGGCTGGAAGCGAAACGCTACCTTTCTAGCATTCTGGACAACCTCTACTCGGAAGCTCTCCGAAAGGAGGGCGGGAACATCGGCCCGGTATTGATCGATAACCTTATCCTTGAGGCCGAGGAGAAGACCCAAAAGTACATGAAGGAAAAATATCCACCCGCCATGAATGGTACGACGCGGGGGACTGAAAACACGGTTCCCAAAGCAGGTGTCTATCAACAAACCACGGAACAGCCTCCCCAACCAACCAGCAAAACAGCTTCGGCAAGCAAACCACAACCCCCCGTAAATACGGCGCAGGCGGAAGCCCAAGCGGGTAAATCCCTCCGCCTGTGGTTGAAGCAGAACACGCCGGATGTGTTGAATACCTCATACTCCACCCCCGAGGAACTGCTCGAAATCATCAAGGCACAATATCCCGACAAATATGAGGAGGCTGTTTCCCTCATAAGCAACTTCAATGCTGGAGGAAACCGATAGATGAAACAACACCCTGACAACGTGCAACTCAACGTAACTATGGATGAACAGGCCCAATCCCTTCTTACCGACGCGGGAAACACTCTGGCGGAGATTCCCGCAAATGCACCTGAGCCACAACAACAACTTGATATGGGCAAGGTCCTCCAGTTCTCCCGCATCGAGCAGCAACCTGAACCCGACGCATCCCCTTCAACCTCCAATGAGGGGCTGGACATGACGCAGGTGCTCAGATTGTCGCAAGACTCCTCGCTGGACGACAACAGCATCGCCGCAACCTCACTTGACGTGGCGCATGGTCTGGCTACAGGCCCCACCGTCGCGTGGAACGAAACGATGGACTTTTCATACAGTACAGGAAAGTTCGTTAAGGATGTTATCGACAAAGGATGGGAACAGTCCAAGCTGGAACGACATCAAGCCCCTTTCTTCCGCATACACGTCAATGAGCCGGACACCACGCTTGGCAGAGCCGCCCAAGCACTGAGCCAGACCATCACAGGTTATGTGGTCATGGGGCAAGCCCTCAAAGCGGGGCAGGTCTTGCAGCAGGGGGAACTGATCACCAACGTGATCCGGCCTATGGTTCAAGGAGCCACCGGGGACTTCATATCGGCGCGGGAGCAAGAAGCCCGTCTCTCCAACTTCATCATCGAATACATCCCCGAGGAATATCGCCCGGCGATTGCCGAATATCTCGCAGCCACGGGAGATGAAGGGATGCTGGAAGGCAAACTCAAGGCCACGCTTGAAGGGGGCGTCGCGGGGATCATCCTTGATTCTTTTGTCGTAACATGCCGCTTGGTCAAAGCTCTCAGAAAAACAGGCGACAATCCCGAAGTGCAGGCCAAACTCCTGCAAAAGTACGGGGAAGACATCCAGCGTTATAATGAAGCCCACCCCGAAAGCATAAAACAGAACATCCCCACAAAAGACAATCCCGCCGCCTCTCCTTCCACTGAACAAGGCGTCACCGCCCCCGCAACATCCTCCACAGCAGCGAGTACCGTACCCTCTAAGGAAAACGTCTCTTCGTCTCCCTACCCTCCCAAATCTTCACCCTCTCCCCTGAAAGGGGATGAACTCGTCAGTGAAAAGGAGGTCAGGCGCATAGCGGAAGAGGTATACGATGAAGGCGATCTCATCAATATTGAGGGAGAATCCCTGACAGCCGCCGTAGGGGACGCCCCCCTGATGGGGAGCGAATCGGGCGGGAAATTCCTTGAATCCCTCAGCGAAAAACTGGCGGGAAGACTGGAGCGAAACAGATCGAAAGAGTCCTTCAACAAGCTGACCGGAAAGGCCATCCGTGACCTCAACACGGCGGGCCTGAGTTATGACAAGCACATTGAAAGGGCCATGAACAACAAGATGCTGCTCCGTAAAATCCGTACCGAAGCACTGGAAACAGCCGTTTTCCTGAACAAGGTTGCTGCGGAAACGGTCAGGCTTGCCCGCCTGATCGCCAAAGGGGGCGGGACGATTCAGGATCGGGTGCAGCTCCTCATGGCCTGCAAGAATGTCCAAGAATTTTACGTCGCTAATACAGACCTTGGCACAGAATGGGCACGCGGCCTGAACGCCCGTAAACTCGGGAACAACCTATCCACAGAAAAAGTGGATACTATCCTGACCAATAAGGGGACCCACGAGCTGACGCCCGGTGCGATCATTGAACCCGCTCTCCGCGAAGGGGAAGAACGCCTCACCAAACGTGTCTCGAACTGGCTCAATACCAACGGCATGAGCGAGAGCGAGCTCCACGCATGGTTAGGACATGAAGGACTCACCGTCAGGCAGGCTGATGAGCTGGCGCAGCAGATCACCCTGAATCCCAATAAAGTCCTCGCGGACATCACAGGAAAGATGCGCCGGGTCAATCCCGAGTTCTCAGGATGGGGGGCCACGACCGAGTATGTCATCAGTAACCTCCTATCGAATATAAAGACGCCGCTTTTCGACGTATTCAGCGGAACTATCAAAACCCTCTATACTCCGCTGGAGAACGCCGTGGGAGGGCTCATCAATGGTGATGTGGATGAGTTTGCCAAAAATCTCCATATATACCGTGATATGGTAGGCCAAGGGGTCCTTACGGACTCCCTGCGGTTAGGCTGGCGGGCTCTCAAGGCAGGTGACAATATTCTTGATCGCGGGACACGGGGACTCGAAAACTACACTCCGCAGCTATCTTACGAGCGCCTACGTAACTCCATGCTCAAAGATCGCCCGGAAGGTTCCGAACTGTCTCCTTTTGAGGATACGTTAGCCCATATCTTTAGCTTTCTAGGTACAATAAACAGCTATGGACCCCGGCTGATGATGACTAACGAAGAAGTATTCAAGGGCATCAACTTCCGCTCACACCTGAAATCAACCCTCCGTGCGGAGGCGTGGGATAAGGGATTGAAAGGCAAGGCCGCCGATCAATATGTGAAGGAAGGATATGAAAAGGCATTTTCTCCAGATGGTTCCGTGATCAAAGGAGAACTGACGGAAGCCTCCTTGAAGTACGCCCGTGAGAATACATGGACAAACCAGCTTGATCCCAAGGGGATCGCACAGGAAATCCTCAACGCAACCAACAGACATGCTCCTTTGAAAATCCTGTGCCCCTTCGTCCGTACCCCCGTGGACCTTTTCCATGACTTCATGCAACACGCGCCGGGCTTCAATTTCCTGTATAAGGATATCCGCGAGAATTTCCTCAAGCAAGGAGCCCTCGGAGCACAGGCCCGTGGCAAGTTTCTTACTGGTGTAGCGTTGTCCTCATTGGCTTATAATTGGGCCGCCGAGGGAAGATTGACCGGGGACTACCCGCGTAATCCCAAAGTACGCGACATGTGGCGTGAGAAAGGCATACCCCCCTACTCCTTTCGAGTAGGGGACTCATGGGTGGAATACAAGCGTCTTGATCCATTTGCCTCCATCTTGGGTTCAGTCGCCAACTCATGGATGGCAATGGATGATCTGGAAAACGACGCTACAAGCAAATCTACAAACAAAATCTTTTGGGGGATTACAGGGTCCATTATCAAAGGGCTCGGAGATAAAACATATCTTCAAAACTGGTCGGAGCTTGCGGAAGCCTACAGCAATCCAGACTACAAGCTGGAAAAATTCGTAGGACGACTAGGAGCCTCCTTCCTTCCCTTGAGCGCCCTACAGCGGCAAGTCCGCAACCAATTCACCGATCCCATCCAGCGGGAAACGGAGACGTGGCTGGACGAGATTAAAAATGCTTCCCCATTCTTTTCCAAAGATCTACCCGCCCGTATGAGTTGGATTACCGGAAAGCCCATGTCCACTCCAGCGACAACCATCAAGCAGGAAATCGACAGCGATGTGATGGAGGAGATGCTTCGGTTGAAGGATACCCTTATTGGCAGGCCGGAATATACGTTCAAGGGTGTTCGGCTGGATAGGAACCAATATTCCCGCTACTGCGAACTGCATGGTGGGATGAAGACACCTGACGGGCTAACCATGCATCAACGTCTTTCCGACCTTATCAAAACCCCGTTCTACCAGAACCTCCCGGACGGCTTTCCCGGCGAAGAAGGACCCAAGGCCGCCCTCATCAACAGCATCATTGAGATGTACCGGGATATGGCGGGGGATCAGCTCCGCAGGGAGTTCCCTGAACTGGAAAAGAAAATTACGGAGCAGCAAATCACCAAGCAACTTTCAAAAGCGGGAGCCATCAACAAAAACAACAAAGAGCAAGTATTGCAAAAACTCATACATTGATCCACCAGCGCCAACCACAACAAACGAAAAGGCGACCTTCCGATCTCAATGATCACAGGAAGGCCGCCTTTTCATCATGAGCCATAACTTCAAACAAGGAGCATTTATGTCCTACAGTTACGTCACCTATACGGGCGACGGAACGACCCAAGACTATATCGTCCCCTTTCCCTACCTGAAAATCTCCGACGTCAAAGTCAGCCTTGACGAAGCGGAACAGAACGCCCTCGCCTACTCATGGCACACATCCGGCACCATACGCTTCGTCACGGCCCCGCCCAACGGGGCGTCTATCCGCATCCAACGCATCACGGACAAGGTGACGCCCGCCGTGGACTTCCGCGACGGTTCCACGCTCACCGAAGCCGACCTTGACCTCGCGGTGACGCAACTCCTCTACATCGCACAGGAAGCCTACGACGCCCTCGACGGGGAAACCGCCGTCGCCGCGAAGGACAAGGCTGAGAAAATCCTCAAGGAAGTCGAAGAGGTATTCGCCAAGACACAGATCGAGATCAACTACTTCCGCAAGATGTGGATCGACGTGCAGGAGTCCCCCACCGCGCCCGGTCGCGGCGAATATGATTTCACGTCCGGAAAGATGACCTTGTATGTCCCCGCTGGCCCCGTTGGGCCACAAGGTCCGATGGGACAGGAAGGGCCACAAGGTCTTCCCGGCGCACAGGGAGAGCAAGGGCCACGCGGCATACAGGGGCCGCAGGGCATCCAAGGCGAACGAGGCCCGGAAGGACAGCAGGGGCCGATGGGTCCGCAAGGCATCCAAGGGGCAACTGGCGCTCAAGGGCCTCGGGGCGAAACCGGACCTGTAGGCCCGATGGGACCGGAAGGGCCTCGCGGCATTCAAGGAGAGCGTGGTCCCCAAGGCCCCGAAGGTCCTAAAGGAGCGACTGGCGACAAAGGCCCCATCGGGGATTCTCCGCTGCCTCTCACATTCGGAAACTTCTCTGTCAATACAGATGGCTACTTGCAGTTTGAGTATAACGGAGGCCCTGTGGACAGCTCCATGTTCAACCTTAACCCGGAAACCGGAATATTGGAGGTCATTATAGCGTGAGCAACATCATGCAAATCGGCAAGGTCCGCCCCACCTATAAAGGCGAGTGGGATGCGGGGCAAGCTTATGAAACCTTGGATTGGGTCCTCTATCGGGGGATCGCCTATCAAGCGATTAAGGACGTACCCATAAACCGGGAACCTGATGCCGCCACCGACTATTGGGTCGCTACCGGAATGAAGGGCGATAAAGGCGACAAAGGAGAGACAGGAGAACGGGGACCTGCTGGCGTGGACGGCAAGGACGGGGCTCCCGGCATCCAAGGGCCTAAAGGCGACAAGGGAAATCAAGGCATCCAAGGACCTAAAGGAGATACAGGCGCAACGGGGCCACAAGGCCCGCAGGGGACCGCTCCGGAACATAAATGGGCTGGAACCAAACTGGCCTTCCAGAATCCTGACGGCTCATGGGCTGACCCCGTAAACCTCATTGGAGCGCAGGGGGTTCAAGGCCCCGAAGGACCCATCGGCAAACAAGGCATCCAAGGCCCTGTTGGACCGCAAGGCCCCGCTGGACCACAGGGGGTGGCAGGCCCCAAAGGAACTTCGCTCAACCTAAAAGGCGCATGGGCCGCAAACGTCGCGTATGTCTGCACCACCGCGCAGATTGACGTGGTGACGTATAACGGAAGCTCCTACGCCTGCAAGAAAAGTCATACCTCCACCTCATCCATCCTGCCCACGAACACCACCTACTGGACGCTGATCGCGCAGAAGGGAGCTACAGGCGCGACGGGGCCGCAAGGCTCACAGGGACCGCAAGGCATCCAAGGCCCCAAGGGAGATACAGGCGCGACAGGGCCACAGGGTCCTAGAGGAGCCACAGGAGCTACTGGCGCAACAGGGCCGCAAGGACCGCAGGGACCGCAAGGGCCTGCGGGGAGCACGAGTTATCAAGCAGCCGCATGTAGTGGTATGCATAATAGATACTACGGCAATTCCCTTCCCGGAGGAGGGACATGGCGCTGCACGTCGGATAGTATGGAAGACAAGCCGGGTGGTGCTTCCGTCTTACATGTATGCTGGATACGCATTGCATAACAAAAGGGAAGAAAACCATGTCTATTCAAGATTTTCTGCTTACCCACGATAACGGGTATGTTTTTGACGTGTCAACGGTTCAGACACGCGACGATGGCAGCTTTGTCATCACATTACTAAACTCCATGTACGGGGACAGATTGCCTTATCATGTGCCTGACAATGAGGAGTTTCATACTCTCCATGCCGAACTCACGGACTTTCAAAAGACGCATCCCGAGTGTTTTTCCCCTGAACCCGGGCCGACTCTTGATGAGGCGAAAGCCGCCAAACTCTCCGAAATCAACGCGGCTGCGGACAGGGCCATAGGCACACTCACGGCGACCTATCCGGACCGGGAGATCAGCACGTTCGACAAGCAGGAATCCGAGGCCCGCGCCTATGCCGCCGACCCTACGGCTTCAACGCCGCTTCTTTCGGCATTGGCGCAGGCTCGGGGCATTTCTCTGCCCGACCTCGTGGAACGGGTGCTTGCCAAGGCCGATGCCTTTGCCGTGGCTTCCGGCTCCATCATCGGCCAGCGTCAGGCACTGGAAGATCGGCTTGATGCATGTACGACGCTGGAAGAGGTGCAGGGGATCACCGTTGATATCTCCATGCCGGGCGGGGGAGAAGCATGACCTACGGAAAGCGAACGTTGATCGCCGTCGACCAGCTCATCAACACCCTGTTCATGGGCTGGCCCGACGAGACCCTGAGCAGCCGATGCTGGAGGTGGGAACTGGAGGGCATACGCGCATGGCCCCGCAAGCTGGTGGACACTCTGTTCTTTTGGCAAACGGGCCATTGCCGGAGTGCCTATGAAAGCGAACGCAAACGCCTCCAATACCCTCCTGAACTCAGAAACGCGGGAGGCTAAATGGCAACGCCCTGCGCCCACGAAGCCGACATTTCCCTCCTCAATACCGCCATCGTCGAAATCAAAGACACCCTCAAAGACCTTAAAGAACTCCTCCTCTCCAACGCCGTCCTCTCCGAGCAGGTTTCCCATTTCAAGGAAAACATCACAAGCATCGACATCCGCCTCCGAAAGCTGGAGCTGGATGTGGCGCAGGGGAAGGGGGCGAACAGATGGGTCGAGCGTGTGGTCTGGTGCCTGACGTCAGCGGCGTTGGGGTATTATTTGAAGGGGAGTGTGTGATGTGCTTTGTTTTTTAAGATAAGAAAATGTAGTTTTAAAACTACAAAATGTTCGTAAAAACGAACAGTTGCACAACAAGACTCAATAATTATAGCAAGTTGCAACTTTTGCGCGCTTGCAAATAAATGCCTTTTGGCATATTTTCTAAAAGAAAGGGCAAGGAAGTGCTGGTAACACTCCCCTGCCCCCGGCAGGATTGGTTCCGAAGCCTACTCCCGCTGGTTAATGCCCTAACGGAAATGACCCCGGTAAGCGTGCCCCGCGAACCGGGGTCGCCTCTTTTATAAAGCAACTACTGCATGTAGCGCGTAATCATAAACACTATGACGCCGCACAAGATGTTCAGCGTCATAGTATCAGCTATGTGCTCCATACGTACCTCCTTCCCATAACCCTGCCGATACAAGCGGGAGAAGGTCCTTTTGAAGCATATCTAACGATTGCCTAATAATCAATCTCCTTTTTAATCCAAGGAGCATTTCAAAAATGTCCAATAACCTCAAGGATAATCGCGCATCCGAGTCCGCACTCGCGGAACTTCACGGCGTCGTGGCGAAGCTCCTTACGTCCCGGCTCCAGTCCGGCGATGCATCCACGGCGGACATCAACGCCGCGATCAAATTCCTCAAGGACAACGGCATCGACTGTGCCGGGTCCGCGAACCCCGACGTACAGGATCTTGTGGCGAACCTTCCGACCTTCGAGGATGTCTCGAAAGATGAAGTGAGCCTCCTCAACTAACCCTTACAACCACGCCCTATTTTGAACCCGACCTTCGAGCGCATGACTCGTTGGTCGGGTTTTCTTTTACCCACTGGAAACATGTTCACCTTCACATGTATTTTGGAGAAAAACACCATGTCCAACAAGAACCTTCCTCCCATCAACATACCCAAGGATGAACTCAAGGTGATCATCACGCATGACAAGGAGCGTTTCTCAAAAGGCCACCTTACGCCGCTCCGGGCAGTTCGCCTGAAATGTCTGGACTGTTGCGGAGACAGCTCCAAAGAGGTTGAGGCGTGCTCTGCTGTATCCTGCCCTCTGTGGTGGTATCGGAAAAGCCCTTCAAGCCTTGATGCTCCGGAGGCCAGGAAGCAATCAAAATATCCTACGGCTGCTCAGGCCATCAAAGCGATGTGCAAGGAATGCTGCGGGGAAGATCTCAAGGGCTGCGACATGGACGAATACAGCTGGTGCCCCCTGCTCCAATACAAGAAGCAGAAGGCAGCCAAACGCCCTGTTCTCAGCGAGGCCGAACGCGCGCGACGGTCTGAGCGAATGAAGGCTGTTCTTGCTCGGAAAGCCAGTTAAGGTGAACACCAAATGCCCCGAAAGAAGTTTTCCCGACCCAATAGTCGGGTTTCTTTTTTCGGGGCATTTTTTCTTCAACAACACACCACTGGAGGTTTTGTTACGAACACCCCGACTTCCATCCCCCCGATGCCGGAGAAGCTGACCGACTTCCGGGTCTTCCTCACGCTTGTCTGGCGGCACCTGAACCTTCCCGACCCCACCCCCATTCAGCTCGACATCGCCCTGTACCTCCAGCATGGGCCGAGGCGAAAGATCATCGAAGCCTTCCGAGGCGTGGGCAAGTCGTGGATTACGGCGGCCTATGTCGTCTGGCGGCTGCGCCGGAACCCCAACCTCAAATTCATGGTGCTGTCCGCATCGAAAGACCGCGCCGACAACTTCACGACGTTCTGCATGAGGCTCATCAATGAAATCCCTATACTTCAATGCCTCATCCCCCGTGCCGACCAGCGGTGCTCGAAGCTCTCGTTCGACGTCGGCCCCGCCCGTGCCGACCATGCGCCGAGCGTCACGTCGAAAGGCATCTTCTCGCAGATCACGGGCGGACGCGCCGACGAGATCATCAGCGATGACGTCGAGGTACCGAACAACAGCTTCACCCAATCCATGCGGGACAAGCTCTCGGAAGCGGTCAAAGAGTTCGACGCCATCCTGAAACCCGGCGGCACCATCACGTATCTCGGCACCCCGCAGACCGAACAATCCCTCTACAACCAGCTTCCCGACCGTGGGTATGCCGTCCGCGTATGGCCCGCACGGTATCCGTCAGATGACCAGATCATCAACTACGGCAGCGAACGGCTGGCCCCATTCATCCTCAAGCGACTTGAAGACTCCCCTACCCTTGTCGGGCGCACCACGGACCCGCGCAGGTTCTCGGACGACGACCTCCTCGAACGCGAACTCTCGTATGGGCGCAGCGGGTTCCAGCTCCAGTTCATGCTCGACACCCGGCTCTCCGACATGGAGAAGTATCCCCTCAAGCTCGGGGATCTGATTGTCATGTCGTGTTCGGCTACCGACGCCCCGGAGAAACCCATATGGGCTGCGGGCACCACAAACATCCTGAACGACGTCCCCTGCGTCGGCCTGAACGGGGACAGCAGGTACTATGGCCCCGCTTTCCTCCACGGCACATGGCTCCCGTACACAGGTTCCGTCATGGCGATTGACCCGGCTGGACGAGGCAAGGACGA
>ENA-UEPJ01003963-UEPJ01003963.1-human-gut-metagenome-genome-assembly--contig:-NODE-3963-length-12371-cov-7.611680_pt1 | contig 12371 bp, 10 predicted proteins | sample MGYA00242890_ERZ507896 | MGnify/ENA primary metagenome ERZ507896 (study PRJEB26167, sample SAMN06115508) | human gut metagenome | host: Homo sapiens | place: China:Qinghai | collected 2015-08-20... | reverse complement strand
AGCGGAATTGCTTACGCCGAAACTTACGCCAAAACTTACGCCAATCACCCGGTAAGTGGCGTAGATTTGCGTAGAAAAGCGTGAATCGTGCAAAAACGGAGAATCTGGAAAAATCGGCTTGTGGCCTTGATAATTCTACAAAAGTCTACGTTCCCCGATATTCGTGATTCGGCTCCAAAAGTGTGGTTTGGAAGGGCGGCATGTACTAAGCCGCAGCCTTTCCCAAAACGCGCATACTGTTTCAGTATCTGAGGCAGAGCTTCTTCGGAGGCTCTGCCTCTTTTGTGTACCGTCCCTCTTTTCTGCCCATACTACCGGGCAGGGAAGGGGGGCTTTTTATGTCGGGCCGGAGAGTGCTTGCGCTGTACGGGGCGCTGCTGCTGGGGTTTGCGGCGGTGGTCTGCAGGTTGTACTGGCTCTGCTCGAACACGGAGTACGCCGTGCGGGCGGCGGCGCAGAGCGAAGCGGTCCTCCGCCTGCCTGCGGCGCGGGGGAACTTCTACGACTGCGACGGTCTGCCGCTGACGGGGCTTTCGGAGCAGTGGCTGGCCCTCTGCTTCCCGGGTGAGAGTAGCTACGCGCGGCTCTACCCCTATGCGGACGCCGACGGGCAGGCCAGGCTTTACCGGGAGCGGAATACTTCCCGACCCTTTCTGCTGGACGTGGTGCAGGATGTAAGTGGACTGGGCGTGCGGTGCTATGCCGTTCCCCGGCGGTACGCCGCTGCCCCGCTGGCAGAACAGCTCATCGGCTACCTGGACAGCGAGGGCCACGGCGCAGCGGGCCTTGAGGCTGCGCTGGACGATGTTCTTTACACCGGCGAGCGGGATACACTGCACTGTGCGGTCACAGCGCAGGGACGGCTGCAGCGGGGCAGCGAGCCGATTTTAGAAAAAGCAGACTCTGCCCCGCAGGGTGTGCGGCTGACCCTCTCCCGCAGCATCCAGAGGGCTGCAGAAGGGGTGGCGGCGGAGAGCATGGCCACCGGGTGCATCCTTATTATAGATGTAACCAGCGGCAAGGTGCGGGCCTGTGTCAGCCTGCCGGGTTTTGATGCGGCCAATGTGGGCGAGAGCCTGACGGCTCCGGACAGCCCGCTTCTGAACCGTGCTTTTTCGGCCTATGCGGTGGGCTCGGTGTTCAAACCGGTGCTGGCCGCAGCGGCGCTGGAAGCCGGAGAAGGGGACTTCATCCGGGAGTGTCCCGGCTACGACGCCCTGAACGGTCAGGTCTACCGCTGTGCCGGAAGCGTACCTCACGGCCTCGTGGGGCTGGACGGCGCTCTGGAAAAGAGCTGCAACGGCTACTTTATCGAGCTGGGGCGGGAATTGGGGCCGGAACGTGTCCGGAAGATGGCGGCAGCGCTGGGCTTCGGGAAGGGACAGGACATTGCAGACGGCCTCCGGTCAGCTTCTGGCGTTCTGCCCGAAGCAGAGACACTCGAAAACGAGGGGCAGTTTGCCAACTTCTGCTTCGGACAGGGGGAGCTTCTGGCGACGCCCTTACAGGTGGCCGGGATGATGAACACCATTGCGGCGGGAGGCGTCTACCACACCCCGCTTTTCGTGGAGTGTACCGTGGACGAGACGACGGGCGAAGAGCTCACACCGCTGGCACATAGCTCGTCCCGGCGGGTGTTTTCGGTGCAGACGGCGGAAAAGCTGCAAGAGCTGCTGGCGGGCGTCGTGGCAGAGGGAACGGGCCAGCAGGCCGCCCCCTCCGAGGGGACTGCCGCCGGAAAGACCGGCACCGCCCAGACCGGCCAGTTCCGGGATGGCGAAGAGCTGAAAAACTACTGGTTCGCCGGTTTTTACCCGGCAGAAAAGCCCCGCTGGACCATCGTGGTGATGCAGGACGCCCAGACAGAGCCGGAAGTGTCCAGCGCAGCCATCTTTGCCCGCCTGTGCGACGCACTGAGCGCCGGGCAGTGAATGGTTTTGCTTTTCTGCTTGCTTTTTTGGCTGAGGTATGTTACTATATACTTGTATTTGTATGTTTGTTATCCAAATTTAACAATAAAAGGAGCGTTTTCATCCATGGCAGTCATTGAAATCGTCGGCGGCGTCATTCTGCTCGTCGTCTCGGTGGTCATCTTTGCCCTCACCCTGATGCAGCACACCCACGGTCAGGGTCTGGCTGGTGCCATCAACGGCAGCGCTTACGGCGCAAACAACGCCCGTCTGACCCCTGCGGACCAGATGCTGGCAAAGGTGACCCGCATCGCCGGTATCATCTTCTTTGTGGTGGCCACCCTGGCCTGCGTGTTCGCAAGCCGTCTGGCCTGAGTATGCGCCCGCAGCCCCGTGATGAAAGCGGGGCTGTTTTTGTGTCTATATGTTGTTATAAAAGAGATAAGAGGGAAGAAGCCGCGCCCCGGTGGAGGGCGGGCTATGGTAGTTAAGGAGAAAGAAAATTTATGTCAATGCGCGATAAAATCGAACATGCCATCCAGAACCAGCCCTGCACCGTCAAAGAGCTGAAGCAGAAGTTCGGCGGCGAGCGCGGCGCAGACCGCAAGGTGATGGAAGCTCTGGACGAACTGGTGCGAGAGGCTGTCGTCTGCCAGCGTCAGGGCGTGTTCTTTACCGTCCGCTCCGGCCGTGCCGACAAGGCTCTGCTGTGCAAGGTGGTCAAGCTGGGCAAGAACTTTGCCTTCGTCATGCTGGAGGACGGCACCAGCGACATCTTCATCCCCGGCCGCTTCACCAAGGGCGCAATGCCCGGCGACGACGTGCTGGTGGAGAAATTCGAGCACCCCCGTGTGGAGGGCAGCGACGAGGGTACTATCCTCGCCATCCTGACCGAGAAAAACGACCTGGTCGGCACTGTGCGCCGGGTCGAGGGCCGTCTGCGCTTCGTGCCGGACGACTGCCCGGCCATCACCATGCCTCTGGCCCGCGACTGCGAGGGCGGCGCAAAGGACGGCGACAAGGTAGCCGTCGAGATCCTGAACCGCGGCAACCGTCAGGAAGACCACCGCGTGGGCGTCGCCATGCGCTTCGGCAGCTCCGACGAGGCCAAGCGCTGCGCCAAGGCTCTGCTTTACGCAAAGGACATCCGCACCCGCTTCCCGGATAAAGTGCGCGATGAGGCCAAGAAGTTCGAGGGTGCAGAGGTCTCTGAGAAGGACTGCGAGGGCCGCATGGACCTGCGCACCCTGCCCATCTTCACCATCGACAGTGCCGAGACCAAGGACATCGACGATGCCATCAGCCTGACCCGCACCTCTGACGGCGGCTTTGAGCTGGGCGTCCACATTGCAGACGTCTCCAACTACGTCAAGCCCGGCACTGAGCTGGACAACGAGGCGTTCAGCCGCGCCACCAGCGTCTATTATGCAGACCAAGTCGTTCCGATGCTGCCCAAGGCCCTGTCCAACGGCATCTGCAGCCTGAACGAGAACGAGCTGCGTCTGGCTTTCTCCTGCCTGATGCGTCTGGACAAGGACGGTGGTCTGACGGATTACCGCTTCGTCAAGTCCATCATCCGCAGCCGCGTCAAGGGTGTCTACTCCGAGATCAACGCCCTGCTGGCCGGTACTGCCGACGCCGAGATCAAGGCAAAGTATGCCGACGTCATCGACCAGCTGCCCGCTATGAAGGAGCTGTACGGCCACCGCGCCCGCCTGCGCAAGGAGCGCGGCTGCATGGACATCGAGAGCGGCGAAGTCAAGCTCATCCTCGACGAGAATGGACGTTGTATCGACGTCAAGAAGCGCACTTCCGGCGAGAGCGAGAGCATGATCGAGGAGTTCATGCTGCTGGCCAACCAGTGCGCCGCCCACTTTGCCCGCGTCAAGCAGATCCCCTTCGTCTACCGCGTCCATGAAGAGCCCAACGCCGAGAAGCTGGAGCGTCTGCACGCTCTGCTGCAGGCCTGCGGCATCAATGACCACTTCGCCAAGGACGTTCCCACTCCCAAAGAGCTGAGCGCTATCCTCGAGGGTGTGCGCGGCACCCCCTATGAGCAGATCATCAACACCGGCATGCTCCGCTGCATGTCCAAGGCTCTCTACGAAGAGAAGCCCAAGGGCCACTACGGTCTGGTGCTGAAGGACTACGCCCACTTCACCAGCCCCATCCGCCGTTACCCCGATCTGGCCATCCATCGCATCATGACCGATATGCTCAAGGGTACCGAGAAGGAGACCATGATTCTCCGCTACACCGATTTCGCAGAGCGCGCCTCCAAGCAGTCCAGCGAGCGTGAGGTCATCGCCATGCAGATCGAGCGTAAGGCTGAGGACTGCTACAAGGCCGAGTATGCCCGCCGCCATCTGGGCGAGTGCTACGAGGGTACCATCTCCGGCGTGACCCAGCGCGGCCTCTTCATCGAGCTGGACAACGGCGTGGAGGGCTTTGTGCCTGCCTCCAGCCTGACTCCCTCCGGCACCAGCCTGACCGAGGGCGTCCGCCTGACCGACCCCGCTTCCGGCAAGACCTGGAGCCTCGGCGACAAGATGATGATCACCATCGTCCGCGCCGACGTCAATCTGGGCAAGATCGACTTTGAAGTGGCTCCCGCCGCCAAAGCCTGAGGAGGGGAGAGTATGAGCATCCGTCATGCACTGTCTTCGGATGTGGACACACTGGCCGAAATCGAAGCTGCGTCCTACCCGCCCGCTGAGGGGGCATCCCGGCAGAGCATCGCCGGGCGTGTGGCTGTCTACCCGGACTGTTTCTGGCTGCTGGACGAGGGCGGCGAGGTGAAAGCTTTCGTCAACGGCTTCGTCACCGATATGCCCGACCTCACCGATGAGATGTACGATGACCCCCATCTTCACACGCCGAAGGGTGGGTGGCAGATGATATTCAGCGTCGTCACCGCCCCGGCCCATCGGCACGAGGGCTGTGCTTCCCGTGTTCTGCGGCAGGTCTGCGCCGACGCGAAAGCCGCCGGGCGCAAGGGCATCGTGCTCACCTGCAAGGAACAGCTCATCGGCTTTTATGCGCAGTTCGGCTTCGTGGATGAAGGCGTTTCCGTCTCCACCCACGGCGATGTCGTCTGGCATCAGATGCGGCTGACATTCTGAGTCATCATAAAACTTTTTATCCGTCTCCGGTACGCCGGGGGCGGATTTTTTATGCAAACCTGCCCATTTGCCAAAAATTGCGGCAGTTGGGCGGTTTTGTTTGTTGTAGGGCGGGAAGCAGCGGGGTATACTGATGCCAGAACCAAACAAACCGGGGCCGAACGTGCTGCCGGTACAGAACAAAATGGAGGTCACGTCTATGTATTATTCCAGTGGCAATTACGAAGCCTTTGCGAGGCCCCGCAAGCCCGAAGGCGTGGATCGCAAATCGGCTTATATCATCGGCAGCGGCCTGGCGGCCCTGACGGCAGCCTGCTATCTGGTGCGGGATGGCCAGATGAAGGGGGAGAGGGTACACGTTTTTGAAAAAGACCCCCTGCCCGGCGGTGCCTGCGACGGCTACAAGTACGACGTCGGCTATGTGATGCGGGGCGGCCGTGAGATGGACAACCACTTCGAGGTCATGTGGGATCTGCTCCGCTCCATCCCTTCGCTGGAGACCGAGGGAGCCAGTGTGCTGGATGAGTATTACTGGCTGAACAAGGCCGACCCCAACTATTCCCTCTGCCGCGCTACCGTGAACCGGGGCGAGGACGCCCACACGGACGGCAAGTTCGGCCTGTCGGATAAGGGAGCCATGGAGATCATGAAGCTTTTCTTCACCCCCGACGAGCAGCTTGAGGACAAAAAGATCACCGACTTTTTTGACGATGAGGTGCTCAACTCCAACTTCTGGCTCTACTGGCGCACCATGTTCGCCTTTGAGAACTGGCACAGCGCCCTGGAGATGAAGCTCTACCTCAAGCGGTATATCCACCACATCGGCGGTCTGCCCGACTTCACGGCCCTCCGCTTCACCCGGTATAACCAGTACGAGTCCATCATCCTGCCCATGGTCACCTACCTGAAAGACCACGGCGTCCAGTTCTACTACGACACAAAGGTCGTGGACGTCCAGTTCAGCCTCGAGCCGGGCAAAAAGCAGGCGGCGGGCATCACGGTAGACCACAAGGGCGCGGTGGAGACCATCGACCTCACCGAGGACGACCTGCTCTTTATCACCAACGGCGGCTGCGTGGAGAGCTGCACCGTCGGCGCACAGAACAAGGCCACGGGCTTCGACCCCGCCATCAAGCCGGGCAACGGCTGGGACCTCTGGAAGCGCATCGCCGCGCTGGACGACTCCTTCGGCCACCCGGAAAAGTTCTGCAGCCAGCCGGAGCTGACCAACTGGGAAAGCGCCACCATCACGACGCTGGATGAGAAGATCCCCCGGTATATCCAGAAGATCTGCAAGCGGGACCCCTTCAGCGGCCGCACCGTCACCGGCGGCATCGTCACAGTGAAGGACTCTAAGTGGCTCATGAGCTGGACCCTGAACCGGCAGCAGCAGTTCCGGGCACAGCCCAAAGACCAGCTCTGCGTCTGGGTGTACGGCCTGTTCAGCGATAAGCCCGGCGATTACGTCAAAAAGCCCATGCGGGACTGCACCGGCCGGGAGATCTGCATGGAGTGGCTCTACCATCTGGGCGTGCCGGTGGAGGACATCGCAGAGCTTGCCGAGCACAGCGCCAACACCGTGCCGGTCATGATGCCCTATATCGACGCCTTCTTCATGCCCCGCGCGAAGGGCGACCGCCCCGACATCGTGCCGAAGGATGCGGTGAACTTTGCCTTCCTCGGTCAGTTCGCCGAGACCGGCCGGGACACCATCTTCACCACCGAATACTCCATGCGCACCGGCATGGAGGCCGTGTACCGGCTGCTGAACATTGACCGCGGTGTGCCGGAGGTCTGGGGCAGCACCTATGACGTCCGGGCGCTGGTGGATGCCTCGGTGAAGCTGCGGGACGGCCGGAAGCTCACGGACATGGAACTGCCCCTTATGGGCCGCATCGCCCTGAAGGAGGCGCTGAAGAAGCTCGAAGGCACCGACCTCGAGAAGTTCCTGCGCCAGTATAACGCTATCTGATAAGACGATATTTACGACGGAACAATACCGTCCAAAACAAAAGGCCGGGTGCTGTATGCCTGAGGCAGGAAACAGCACCCGGCTTTTTGTGCTGATTTGCGCGAGATTTCATAAAAAGTCGTACTCATAAAGAAAACTATTATGCAGGATGACCATCTTTGTGCTTGCTCTTTCGGCGGTTCTGTGGTAAGCTTAAAACAAAGAATGCGGCACAGCGGAAGAGAGGCTGTGCCGCAAAAACTGGTCTGGAACATAAAGGAGGTTCTTTTTCGTGAAACACTTTATTTCTCGCCGCAATTTCCTGAAGGCTGCCGGTGTCACCGCCGCTGCCTCCGCCATGGCTGCTGCCGTTCCGCAGGCTTCGGCCGGTTTCCTGACGGGCAAGGATGCCGCTGTCACCATCCTGTACACCAACGATGTCCACACCTACATCGACAACAAGTCTCCCAAACTGACCTATGCCGCGATCGCTGCCATGAAGCAGGGCTACGTGGATGAGGGCAAGCCCGTCCTGCTGGTGGACGCTGGCGACCATATTCAGGGTACTGCCTACGGCTCCATGGACAACGGCGCTACCATCATCGAGCTGATGAACGAGGCTGGTTACGACATCGCTACCCTGGGCAACCACGAGTTCGACTACGGCATGGCCCGCGCAAAGGCCATCATCAAGGAAGCGGACTTCCCCTATGTCTCCTGCAACTGGGTGGACCTGCGCACCGGCCTGCGCGTCCTGCCCGCTGTCAAGCTGTTCCCCGCAGGCGGCAAGTGGATCGCATTCGTGGGCATCACCACCCCCGAGTCCTTCACCAAGTCCACTCCTGCTTACTTCATGAACGCCAAGCAGACCAGGTACATCTACGACATCCTGGGCGGTGACGACGGCAGGAAGCTGTACGACGCCGTGCAGAAGGCCATCGACAAGGCCAAGACCCTGGGCGCAGACATCATCATCGGTCTGGGCCATCTGGGCGTTGACCCGTCCTCCTCTCCCTGGACCAGTGAGGAAGTCATTGCCAACACCACCGGCTTTGACGCTTTCATCGACGGCCACTCTCACACCGTCATGGAGAACAAGCAGGTCTACGATGCAGCCGGCAAGGCTGTCACCCTGACCCAGACCGGCTCTTATCTGGCAAACGTCGGTAAGATGACCATCGCCGAGGACGGCGCGATCACCACCGAGCTCGTCTCCACCGCTGATGTCTCCGACGCCGCTGTGGCCGCTACCGCAGAAGCCTGGATCAACGATGTGGACGCTATGCTGGGCGAGCAGATCGCGACCACGGACATCAAATTCTACATCAACGACCCCGCTACCGGCAAGCGCCGCATCCGTATGGGCGAGACCAACCTCGGCGACTTCGTGGCCGACGGCATCTATACTTACTTCAATGAGGTCGAGCAGCTGGACTGCGACATCGCTATGATGAACGGCGGCGGCATCCGCACCGATGTGGACGCCGGCAAGTGGACCTTCAAGACCTGCAAGCAGGTCAGCCCCTTCGGCAACGTGGCCTGCCTGATGTCTGTTACCGGCAAGCAGATCCAGGATGCTCTGGAGTTCGGCGCCCGCTTCGTTGGCCCGGAGGGCAAGGAGAACGGCGGCTTCCTGCATGTTGCCGGTGCGACCTACGAGATCCACACCGACATCCCCAACACCGTCCTCACCGACGACAAGAATGTCTGGATGGGCAGCGCCACCGGCACGCCCCGCGTCCAGAACGTGCGCATCTACAACAAGAAGACCGGCACTTACGAGCCGCTGGACCTGAACCGCACCTATGCACTGGCCGGCATGAACTACACCCTGCGCAATCTGGGCGATGGCTTCGCCATGTTCGACGGCGCAGAGCTCATCAAGGACTATGTCTCTGAGGACTATCTCGTCATGTCCACTTACGCCATGTTCTTCGATGCTGTGAACGATATGCCTGTTCTGAGCAGTGCCAACAGCCCGCTGGCAAGCTATCCGGGCTACCTGCTGAACTATGAGAATCCGTACGGCGCAGGCCGCATTCAGGTCGTCTGAGAGCTTGAAGGAAAATCAATAAGATGACGAACGCCCCCTCTTCCAGTCGGAAGAGGGGGCGTTTTGGTGAAAACCTCTCCGTCACGCCTGCGGCGTGCCACCTCCCCTACCGAGGGGAGGCTTTGGCATACCGCAAAGCTTTCCCTCTTCGCCAGAGGCTCCCCTACAAGGGGAGCTGTCTGCGAAGCAGACTGAGAGGTTGGACAGAGGACGACCTTGCCTTGAGGGAAGAGAGGGAAAGCTTCCGGATGAAGCTCAACCCTTCGCAAACAGCCCCTTCAGTGCCAGCGGCGTCACGATAGAGGACACGACGATGAGCAGGATGACGGCGGTGAAGTAGACGGAGTCCACCACACCGGCCCCGAGGCCCTTCTGGGCCACGATGAGGGCCACCTCGCCGCGGGTCATCATGCCGACGCCCACCTTGAGAGAGTCCGACCAGCTGAACCGGCAGAGCTTCGCAGCCAGACCGCAGCCGATGATCTTGGTGAGCAGGGCGACGATCACGAAGCAGGCACTGAAAAGCAGGATGGTGGGCGTCAGGCCGCTGATGTCGGTCTTCAGGCCGATGCTGGCGAAGAAGACGGGGGAGAAGAGGGTATAGCTGCTGATGTCCACCCGGCGCTCGATGTAGGATGCATCCTCAAGGGAGCAGAGCACGATGCCCGCGATGTAAGCGCCCGTGATGTCGGCGATGCCGAAATACTGCTCGGCGATGTAGGCCATCGCAAAGCAGAAGGCGAGGCTGACGATGGTGATGCGCTGGGTGTGGGGATTGCGATGGTCCAGCCAGAGCATGGCCTTGTGGATGATGAGGCCGATGACGATGGCTGCGATGAAGAAGAGGACGGTGTCCATCAGCACATCAACGAGGCTGGTGTCTGTGCCGCCGCTGGCACCCAGCACACAGGTGAGCACCACGATGCCGATGACATCATCAATGACGGCTGCGCTGACGATGGTGGTGCCGAGGAAACTCTTGAGCTTGCCCAGCTCCTGCAGGGTGGCGACAGTGATGGAGACGCTGGTGGCCGTCATGATGGTGCCGATGAAGAGCGCCCGATAAAACTCCGGGCTGCCCAGCGCCGAGAAGCCGTAGAACAGGCTGTAGAGCAGGGTGCCGCCCGCCAGAGGAACGGCTACGCCCACGCAGGCGATGAGGGTAGCGATGGGGCCGGCCCGCATCAGCTCCTGAAGGTTGGTGCCGAGGCCGGTGGTGAACATCAGCAGCACGACGCCTATCTCAGCAAAAATGGCGATGGAGTCGCTGGGCTGCACGAGATTCAGCAGACAGGGACCGATGACAAGACCTGCGATGATCTCGCCCACCACCTGCGGCGCCCGGCATTTGCGGGCGAGCAGCGCGAAGAACTTGGCGCTGATGAGGATAAGGGCGAGATTCCGAAAGATGGAATACATAGGCGATCCTTCCTTTGACGTTAGTAGTCGTTTCGCTCCCCCGTAAGCCCTGCCATGCGCCGCGCACAAAGACAGAAGGGGAGAAGAACACCCTTTATTATAGTCCTCTTTTCGCTGGAATGCAAAGGAGAATCAGCTTGGAAATGACTAAGGATGCCATATAAAAGAGATATGACGGATATACTGGAAAAACATAAAAAGAATGATGAGGGGGATTTTGCTGTCATGCGCTCAAAAATACGAAAAAAATCCTGAGGGAGGGCTTGACATTTTTTGCGGGGCTTGCTATAATAAGTTGCTGTCTGAACAGACACGCCGCACAGTCCGCGCGACGCCGCGCCGGCTGTGTACCCTTGGCCTCATATTCTTGAGGCCCTTAAGTCCAAAAGGAGGTGCTACAAAATGGCAAAGTACGAAACCATGCTGATTACCAGCGCTGCTCTCGACGAGGAGGCTTCTTCCGCTCTCATCGGTAAGTTCAAGTCCCTGATCGAGGCTAACGGTACCATCGATTCCATCGATGAGTGGGGCAAGCGCCGTCTGGCCTACCCCATCAACGATGAGGAGGAAGGCGTCTACACCGTGATCAACTTCACTGCTGACCCCAGCTTCCCCGCTGAGCTCGACCGTGTGTACAAGATCACTGAGGGCGTTATGCGCAGCCTGATCGTTGCCCACGAGGAGTAATCTTTTCGTGACGAAAAAGGAGTCCGTATTATGTTGAATGTTGTAGCGATCATGGGCCGTCTTGTGGCGGATCCTGAGCTTCGCACCACCCAGAGCGGCACCAATGTGTGCAGCTTCCGCATTGCGTGTGACCGTAACTTTGCCCGTCAGGGCGAGCAGCGTCAGGCCGATTTCATCGACATCGTCGCATGGCGCCAGCAGGCAGAGTTTGTCTCCAAGTATTTCCAGAAGGGCAGTCTGATCGCCATCGAAGGCAGTCTCCAGACCCGCCAGTATCAGGACAAGAACGGCCAGAACCGCACCGCGATTGAGGTGGTTGTGCAAAACGCCAATTTCTGCGGAAAGTCTGATTCTGCTGCCTACCCCGCCGCCCGCACACAGGGTGAGCCGAATGTCGGCTACTCCAACGGAAACGCGGACGATTTTGCAGAGATTGAGGACAACGGTGATTTTCCGTTTTGACAAAAATAGGGTAACACATGACCTATCAATACACAATCCCTCTGCCGCCAGTCAGCAAGAAAAACTCCCAGCGCATCCTTATCAACCGCCGCACCGGCAGACCGTTCATTAAGCCAAGCGAGGCCTATGAGAAGTATGAGGCCGCCGCAATGTGGTATCTCAACCCCAAGCCGCGCACGCCGATAGACGCGCCCTGCCGCGTTATGACCGTGTTCTATATGCCGACGCGGCGCGGCTGCGACTTGTCGAATCTTATCGAGGCCGCGCACGACATTCTTGTAAAGGCGAAAGTCCTTGCCGACGACAACTACAAGATAATCGACAGCGTGGACGGCTCCCGCGTTATGTACGACAAATCCAACCCCCGCACCGAAATTTTTATTGAAGAATTGGAGGATGAAGTAGATGACAACTGAACGTAAATGCCCTGACTGCGGCTGCTGCTGCGACTATAGCAGTCCATGCTGCAATCTGAAAGGCGGTAACGCAGACCATCCGGGCGGCTGTAAAAAGATTACATCCGGGAATCTGTACATAAGCTCTACAATCGGGACTCCCGCCGTATTGGAACAGTTGGCAGAAGAAAGCGCAGAGCTTGCGCAGGCATGCTGGAAATTTGCCCGGAAGCGCCGCTATGAGAAGCCGACGCCAAAATCGGAAGAAGAATGCTTACAGGATTTGCTTGAAGAACTGGCAGACGTAAAGCTCTGTATGGAGGTTTTTGAAGAAAAAAACTACTACCCAGATGAAATCGAGCAAATCATGCA
>ENA-UEPJ01003954-UEPJ01003954.1-human-gut-metagenome-genome-assembly--contig:-NODE-3954-length-12395-cov-2.915246_pt1 | contig 12395 bp, 10 predicted proteins | sample MGYA00242890_ERZ507896 | MGnify/ENA primary metagenome ERZ507896 (study PRJEB26167, sample SAMN06115508) | human gut metagenome | host: Homo sapiens | place: China:Qinghai | collected 2015-08-20... | reverse complement strand
CAGCGCCTCATACAGCACGATCGAAACGGAGTTTGACAGATTCAAAGACCGGATATCTCCCCACATAGGGATCCGGACGCAGTTCTCCTGGTTATCTAACAGAATCTCTTCTGGGATTCCGGCGCTTTCTTTGCCGAACATGATGTAGCAGTCCGGCTCATACTCCGGTTCTGTGTAAACCTTATGGGCCTTTGTGGTTGCCATATAGATCTTGGCGCCTGGATTCTTGTCTAAGAAATCCTGGTAATCGCTGTAAACAGTTACATCCAGCTTATCCCAGTAGTCTAAGCCCGCACGCTTTAACATTTTCTCATTCAGCTTAAAGCCCAGAGGTTCGATCAGGTGAAGCCTGGAATTGGTAGCCACACAGGTTCTTCCGATATTTCCAGTGTTTGCCGGCATTTCCGGCTCTAATAAGACGATATTCATACCTATTTTCTCTCCTCATCCAGACGTTTTACAAAATTTGCCATCCGGCCAAGGGCCTCTTTTAAGTTCTTTAAGGAGTATGCGTAGGAAACACGTAAAAATCCCTCTCCGCTGGCTCCAAAAGCAGTTCCCGGAACGACTGCGACCTTTTCTTCTCTTAAGAAACGGGTGGCAAATTCATCCGAAGTCATGCCGAACCGCTTGATGCTTGGGAATGCGTAGAATGCGCCTTCCGGCTCGAAGCAGTCTACCCCCATCTCTTTAAAAGCATGAAGAACAAAGCGGCGTCTCTGGTCATAGGCTTCTCTCATCATCTGTACGTCATTGTCTCCATCACGAAGAGCGGAAACTGCCGCATACTGGCTAGTGGTCGGTGCACACATGATGGCAAACTGATGGATCTTCAACATCTGCTCTAAAATCCGGTGTGGCGCTGCGGCATAGCCTAAACGCCAGCCGGTCATGGCATAAGACTTGGAAAATCCATTGATCAGGATCGTCCGGTCTTTCATTTCCGGAAATGCGGCGATCGTCACATGATCGGTTCCATAAGTCAGTTCAGAATAAATCTCATCACTGATGACAAATAAATCTTTCTCAATAATAATATCCACGATCGGAGCCAGATCTTCCTTCGTCATGATCGCACCCGTCGGGTTGTTCGGGAACGGCATCACCAGGATCTTGGTCTTATCGGTAATCTTCGCTAATAATTTCTCAGGAGTTAACTTAAAGTTATCTTTCTCCTCCAGTTCAATGACAACTGGCTTTCCGCCTGCCAGCATGGTACATGGTACGTAAGACACATAGCTTGGCTGCGGGATCAGCACCTCGTCTCCCGGATCGCACATCGCACGAAGAGCGATATCAATCGCTTCACTGCCGCCGACTGTCACCATCACCTCGGAATCCGGGTTGTAGGACACATCAAAACGGCGGTATAAATAACGGCAGATCTCCTGTTTTAATTCCTTTAATCCGGCATTGGAGGTATAGAAGGTACGTCCTTTTTCCAGGGAATAGATACCCTCCTCGCGGATATGCCACGGAGTATCAAAATCTGGCTCGCCTACGCCTAAGGAAATCGCGTCCTTCATTTCGCTTACAATATCGAAGAACTTGCGGATGCCGGACGGTTCGATCTGTACGATAGTTTCTGATAATGGGTTTCTCATGGTGTCACCAGCATCCTTTCATCCTGGACCTCCTCTACCAGAACGGTTCCGTGGTCCTTATATTTTTTCAGTACAAAATGGGTAGAAGTGCTTAAAACAGAATCCAGGGTAGATAACTTGCTGGAAACGAATAATGCTACCTCTTTCATGGTCTTTCCTTCAATAAATACAGCAAAATCAAAAGCGCCGGACATCAGATACACCGCATTGACCTCATTATACTGGTAAATACGCTCTGCAATCTTGTCAAATCCCATGCCTCTCTGTGGAGTCACCTTCACTTCGATCAGGGCAGCTACTTTCTCTTCGCTGGTATTATCCCAGTTGATCAAAGTGTGATAACCGCAGATAATGTGTTCTTTCTCCATATCCGCGATCTCATTGGCGACCGCGACCTCACTTTCACCTAACAGGACCGCCAGATCTTTGATATCAATTCTGCTGTTCTTTTCCATAATCGCTAAAATTTTTTCTCTCATAAAACTGCCTCCTCATCAATGATCTCATATATCTCATCCTTTTTAGGCCGGTCCATGAAGCCACGCACCTGACCATAACAGATTTCTCTCTTAATTCCCTTTTGCACCACACCGATGGTTCTGGCGGGAATATCCAGTTTTTCCAGTTCTTTTACCAGATGCGCCCCGTTGTCCGCCACGAAAACCATACAGTTTCCGCATAACAGATCGTAAGGGCTCAGATCATAAAATTCGCAGACCTCGATGGTCTCCTGACGCACCGGGATCTGGTGGAGATCGATCTCAAAGCCTTTCCGATAAGCGCCGGACAGGTGCCAGAGAGCCTGATGAATGCCGCCTTCTCCTGCTGCCTCCCATTCGGTGGCACCAAGGCTTTTCCACACCGGATCCTCTGGATCTAATTCCTTTTCTGGAACACATTTTACATCCTCCAAATACGATTTCGCATATCTGGTACGAAGCTCTTCTTCTTTTTTCTCTATGATCTTTCTGGTTCCTGCAAGGCCAGCATAGCCTGCCACCACCAGATCCTGTCCCGGCCGCATCTCGCCGCGGCTTTCTCTCTCAATCCGTCTCATATCTTCTGACTTTCTGTAATTGTTCCCGCATTGTCACAATTACGGCTTTCTATCATTTTCCTGCTTTTTCGGTCATTTTCCATCAAATTTGATCAACCAGCAGCCGGATTCTGACTGTCCGGGCCTATTTCTCCCGGTCCCTTCGGTCCCTGGTCTGGAGTCGGCTCCACCTGAGTAGTCTCCGGTGTCGTGGTTTCTGCCGGTGCCGGTGCTGGAGCCGCCGGTCCCACATGGTAAATAGCCTTGGACGCGTTATAAGTATCCGTATAAAGCAGAGTCTTCTCCTGCTCTACACCATCGATGTAGACACATTTCCACAGTCTGGAACGGATGCCCTTGTGACCAGCCTGAACCCTCACGCGCGCTCCTGGAGCCAGTGATGCGTCCTGCACCACCGTCTCACCCGGATCCGTCACACTAAGGGTTTCCGACACATATTGGATCGTCCGGTTGGCTGGACGGGTCTCTTTTCCGTAAATGGTAAAGGTCAGCGTCTTACCGGAAGTCCCGGCTTCAATATAAATAGGGGTATCATAAGGATTGGTTACCTTAATATCTTTATAGGTTCCTGCGATCGCCGCATCCATGGACGGCTTTACATAACTGACGCTCATGGAATGGTTCTGCCTCTGGGTGATCTCCAGCTCTGCATACAGGGACGCGTCATACAATGTGGTCGCAATCTGGCAGACACCGCCGCCAATGCTGTCCACCACCCGTCCATTTTCATAGGCTCCTGCTGAAGCGTAGCCATTTTCCAGTGTAAATGGAGCCATCGCCTCATAACCGGAGAGTGTCTCTCCCGGAAGCAGTACGGTTCCATTGATCTTGCCGCTGCCTACCTTCAGATTCTTACTGCGGGCCGCACCGCTGCTGGAAAAACTGGTGGAACAGGTTCCAAGCACATCCTGGATGGTCCCCAGCATCTCTTCCGTAACCTTCGGTTCTGATACCGTCACTGCCGCATCGATCATTCCCGGTTCTTCCAGTCCCTGGGCCAGAGCTTCATTTAACGTTTTAATTGTGGCGTTCTGGTCCACAGTCAGCCCCGTCTGGGATGGGGTAATGACAAACGTTCCATTCTCCCGGTGGATCGTAGCGTCCACAGCTTCCTGTACCAGCGGTTCACACTGGTTCTGGACAAACTCTGCCACCCGGCTGCCCTCTAATTTAATGCGGATATCGACTTTCTGCGGAGTTTTCTCCAAATCTTTCTTTTTAAAATAACGACGGATCACATTGCCAGAGGTGTATTCTTCCAGATCTGCCTTCACCTGATCCCTGTTCGACCAGGAAAAACCCAGCTCCTGAGCCGTAGTCACTACAGCCACACCATTCACATCCATGGTGATCTGCTGACCGGCTAATCCGGCCACATACTCTTCCACTGCCGTTAAAGCGTCATCCTCTTCCATTCCGCCAAGGCTTCTTTCTCCCGCGTAAATACCTTCCGGTATGACTGCCGCATCCGCCTGCAATGCCGGAGCACCGACAAGGGCGATCATACAGGCTCCTGTCAGCCACATGTTACTCTTCATAAGAAGTCCTCTCTATTCCTATCACTGCCGCCCGACAGCGGCATCATTCTCTACATGGACAGTGCTCCCAGCACCATCGGCGCTACCATCGCCAATACCAGAAGAATAATGATCACAGAAGATACGATCTTTCTGGTTCTTTTATTATTAAAATTCATCATGATTCCTTCACCTCTTTGACATTCTTCCATACTGTAAAATAATCTTATCTGTCAGTCTGGAAATTTCATTCCTGCTCAGATGGTCAATCTGCACAGTTACACTTATTTTATGATATTTTAATAGTTCACGCAAGACTTCTTTTTGCCTTTTTGTGGCTGGTTGTTCCCGTTTGATCTTATAAATCAACGGTTTAGGAAGAAACTCTTCTTCTGCTGCCTCCCCATAAGCTGCCGTCAGCCTCTGATAAAGCTCATGCGTGGCCAGCGCATCATGAGAAGCCCGGTGAGCCCCTGTTAAATCCACACCATAATAGGCACAGGCACTGGAAAGATTCTTCTTTTCCGCCTCCGGCATGAACTTCCGGCATAATTTTAATGTATCAATTCCCTGTTTTTCAAACTCCATCCCTTCATTGACTGCCGCTTTCTTTAAAAAACTGTAATCAAATAGGATCTTATGCCCTAACAACGGCAGATCCCCGCACAGTTCCAGGCATTTTCCGATCACCCGGCTGATTCCAGGCGCGTCCGTCAGCATCTCATCCCGGATTCCGGTCAGTTCCACCGTCTCTGGCCGAAGCTGCTGGTAAGGATTGACTAAAGTGGAATACTCCTGCTCCACCTGGCCATTTCGCACGATCACCATGCCGATCTCGATGATCTTGTCGATTTTCGGGTTTAAGCCCGTAGTTTCCAGGTCTACAGAAACATAATCCTGGGGAATACTCATTTTCTGCCTCCATCTCTCTCAATTCCGATCGCCCCGCCACCATTCATGCAGTGACAAATTTACGGTCAGCGCAGCGTGTGCACAGACCTACTGAATAGTTGTTAACACGTTACCACCCATCACATATACATGTGCCGCCTGGCACGCTGAAAAAATGATCCTCATGCGGGATTCGCCGCAATCAGAAAGGCTTTGGCATTATACGTCAGCGGATCACGGTTCTTGTAGTCAAATACGACCACTCTGCCGTCTCCGAAGACCTCCAGATGTGCCATTTTCGCCATCTGTCTGGAATCGTACCCCTCATATCCCTTCAGATACTTCGGTTCTTTCTCCTCACCCTGGAAGAATTCCCGCCGCAGAGTCTTCCAAGGGCTCTCATCCCGCAGAAACGCCGGACGGCTCTTGATATTTTCCCGCAGATACAGATCGTAGGTCAGAAGATCCCGGTAACGTTCCGTCTTTTCTGGTTCCGTTTCCTGCAAAAATCCAAATAAAATCTCATACCGGGTCAGGCGGTTGATGGCAATACCCGTGTATCCCAGCCTCTCATAGTAATCTGCCAGCGCCTCGAACATGGCATAGGGAGACGCCCAGTGCTGTTCCATTTCCCGCAGGGTTTCCGTATACTGACCGCTGTTATAGTGTACCTCCACCATATCTTCCACAGCTTTCAGCCGCAGCACCTGTCCATAATCCAGCCATTTGGTCGCCAGAACCTCATATGGGGGGTCTTGGTGATACAAAAGGCCATAATCCTGCGTCTTTTCTGCCATATAGGAACCAGTCAGAACCTTCAGAAAACCAAGCTGTAACTGTTCCGGCCGCATCCAGTATACATCGTCAAAAGACTGGCAGAACCGCTCATAATTCTCATATGGCAGCCCCACGATCAGATCCAGGTGCTGATGGATGTTGTGGAAGCCGTTGATCTTGTCCACCACCTGCTTTAACCGGTCCAGGTTCATTTTCCGGCGGATCTCCGTGATGGTGTCCGGATTGGTGGTCTGGACGCCGATCTCCAGCTGGATCAGACCCGGACGCATCTGCTCCATGACCTCCAATTCTTCCTCATCGATCAGATCTGCAGAAATTTCAAAATGGAAATTGGTCACACCGTTATCATGCTCCAGCAGATACCGCCAGATGGCCAGGGCGTGGCTCTTTTTACAGTTAAAGGTACGATCTACGAATTTTACCTGAGGCACCTTCCGCTCCAGGAAATAATCCAGCTCTTTCATCACCAGGTCCAGGCTGCGGAAGCGCACTGTCTTATCAATAGAGGACAGACAGTAACTGCAGGAATAAGGACAGCCTCTGCTGCTCTCGTAGTAGATGATCCGGTGCTCCATTCCCTCTAAGTTGTTATAGCTGAATGGGATCTCGTCCATGGGAAGAAGAGGACGCACAGGGGTATGCAGGATCTCGCCGCTGGTTTTTCGAAATACGATGCCGCGAACCTGTTCCAATCGAATGTCGATGTCTTCTGCTTCTCCATACACCTCAGCCAATTCAGCCAGCGTTGCCTCGCCTTCCCCAACCATCACTCCCGTAACTGTCGGCTCTTCTTTCAAGAAGCTCTCCGCCCGGTAATACACCTCCGGACCGCCCATCCAGATCTTCACATCTGGCAGTACTTTCGGAATATCTTTTAAAAATGGCCGGATATACTGGATGTTCCAGATATAACAGGAAAATCCAATTACATCCGGTTTTCTCCGGTAGATATCCTGTAAAATCTGGTCCATCTGATGATTGATGGTGTATTCCGCGATCTCAACCTGCACCTGGCCAGAGGACACACCTGCTACGCTCTGCGTTTCCGTCACGACCGCTCCATCAGCCTCCCACTCTGCACCCTGCGCGCCTGCTTCAGCCACGCTGCTCACGAGTTTGCCAGTACCAGCCAGCGCTGCTTTTTTCTTTTTCCGCAGTTCCTTCTCCGCATACGCCTTCAGACTATAGATTCCAAGATTAGAATGAATATATTTGGCATTGATCGCTACCAATAAAAACTTCATAAAATTACTTCTCCGCTTCTTCGTAACTATTCCATACTATCATCGTTACACTTCTTCTTTTACGTCCAAAATATGATATCCCGCCGCTTTCGTCAGACGGTTCATGATGGCCTGCCCCAGATGATCCTTCGGGAAACTCTCTGAATAGATATAATCCACTCCCAGATCATCAAACTCTCTCAAAACCGCAAACAGGTTGTGGGCGATCGTTTCCGGTCTGGAACGGAATCCCAGGCTTCTTACCATTCCCTGTGGATAGCAGTCTCTGGTCTCCTCTGTACAGATGATTCCCACCTTCTGTCCCTGATCCAGGCGGTTCTTTGCCAGAAGGTTGATCTCCTCGATCACCCGGTCACTGATCACTTCTTTCGTTTCCGGATTCTTCTCTTCCACTAAAACCAGCTCTGCCTTTGGAGCATAATGACGATATTTCATACCTGGCGCCTTTGGTTTCACATTGGCAGCCATAGGACCCTGAATGGCCGGATCGATCTCCACCTGTCCAACCGTCTCCCGCAGCATCTCAATGGTGATCGCACCTGGTCTCAACAGCATCGGAACCGGGCCGGATACATCTACAATTGTAGATTCCACACCGATTCCCACAGCACCACCGTCTAAGATCATCTCGATTTTCCCGTTCATATCCTGATATACATGCTCCGCTGTCGTCGGACTTGGACGCCCGGAAGTATTGGCGCTTGGCGCAGCGATGGGAATTCCCGCCAGTGCGATCATCCGGTTGGCGATGGGATCACTTGGCATACGGATCGCTACTGTATCCAGTCCACCAGTCGTTCCATACGGCACGATATCGCTCTTCGGAAAAATCATGGTAAGCGGTCCCGGCCAATACGCTTCCATCAGCTTCTTTCCAGCCTCAGGAACCTCTTTTACTAATGGAGCCAGTTCCTCTGGCTTGGAAATATGGGCAATCAACGGGTTATCCGATGGTCTGCCCTTGGCGGCATAGATCTTCTTCGCCGCCTCTTCATTTAACGCATTGGCCCCCAGTCCATACACCGTCTCTGTTGGAAACGCCACCAGACCGCCAGCCCTTAAAATCTCCGCTGCCTCCATTAATTTCTCATCATCGATCTGTTCTTTATCAATTTTTACAACCTTTGTATCCATTTTATTTCTCCTTATTTCTCAACCAACTCCATCATGACCTTATTTTCCTGCAAATCCTCATCTTATGACACGGTTTCCGGGAAGCATCACCGGATTTTATCATCAGAATCTGCCCCTTATCATACCACAGGGAAGTTCTTTTTTCCATGTTTTCCAATATATTTAGAATAACATTCCCCGTCTGGAGTTTCTTATGCCATCAAGCAGTCTAAAAGTACGTCTTTTCACCATAAAAACTGCCCAGCTTCTCATGACGATCCTGTTTCTATTTCTGATCTACCTCCTCTCCCGCCAGGCCGCCGCACTCGTTCTGGCTTCTTCCGCCTCTGCCCAGACGGCTCCTCCTACTGTAGTCATCGACAGCGGACATGGCGGCAATGATCCCGGCAAGATTGGTATAGACGGAAGTCTGGAAAAGGATCTGAATCTCACCATTGCCCGGAAATTAAAATACTACCTGGAGACGTCCGGCGTCCAGGTAATCATGACCCGCGATTCTGACACCGGACTATATAAGGAAACGGATTCCCATAAAAAAACAGCGGACCTAAAAGCCCGCTGCCAGCTGATCAACGACACCGCTCCCGCCCTGACCATCAGCATCCACCAGAACAGTTATCACGAGGAAGCGATCAACGGCGGTCAGGTGTTCTATTATAAAACTTCAGAAAAAGGAAAACGCCTGGCAGACATTCTCCAGAAACGATTTGATTTCGTTCTTGGAGAAAATAATCGCCGCCAGGCGAAGCCCAATGATACCTATTATCTTTTACTTCATGTCAAAAGCCCCATCGTCATCGTGGAATGTGGATTCCTAAGCAACTGGGACGAAGCTGCCCGCCTGAATTCCGCCGACTACCAGGATCGTCTGGCCTGGACACTCCACATGGGCATTCTCAGATATTTGAATACACGTAACTGTTCAGTACCCTCACAGTTACGAGCAAAAATCCATTGAAAATTGCCTTCGGCAATGGGATTTTTGCCTGCAAGCCCATGTTTTCATACGGTCAGCGCAGTGAATGCGCAGACCTACTGAACAGTTACGAATACACAATAACTCCACACAAAAATTTTATGGAACTGTTCCGCATTCACCAAGAAACCTACTCCTGACCTCTGGAAAATACATTATAATCGCAGACTGCGTCCTCCATTATTTCCTCCAGATACATCGCATAAATATCCGTCCGGTCATATTCCTGCCACAACTGATATTCTTTATTGCCTTCCACATCTGCTTTCAGATCCTGTGCATGTCCGGCTGTGGCATATACGTTCATCAATGCATACAATTCCGCCATTTTTTCCTTTTCCTCTTGGGAAATGGAATATTGCTCAAGATCCGCCTTGGCGTGGCGGTAGAATACGTTCTGCAGGAATTCGTCGGCGTACTCCTCGAAATTCTGGAGATTTGTATCCGGGTTATCCTTTTTCTCTGCCCAGGAAGATACATCCACTTTTTCCGTATGATATGTAAAATCACCAGGTCCTTTATAATTTAACACACCGTAGGGACACGGAGAAGTCGTTAACGCCCCCGTCACGATCTCATCAATATCGTGGTTCTCTGATGTCCGGTAATGCTGTACATGCAGATGTCCGCTTAAAAACAGCTCCACATCCCAGTCATCCAGGACACGTTCCAGCTCATCACTATGCTCGATGGTGCAGTCTTCCTCGTAGATCCGGCTTTCATCCAGCAGATTGTGATGAGCCACTGCAATCACATTGCGCTCCTCATACCATGCCTGATCCAGGATTTCCTCCATCCAGCTGTAGGTTTCTGTACGGATCATACCGCCCACTTTATTGCCATTTTCATATTGGCAGCTGTCCAGCATCAACAGCCAGGTACCATCCGGTGTCTCCGCCATATAACTCAAAGAATTCGGATCACAGCTGATGGCATCCTGATAACCAAACTCTCCATAAATCTCCCGAAAATCGTCCGGTGTTGTCTGAACCGCCGGGATCGCATCACTGCCTTTATAGGCAGCCGCCTTGGGATTATTGATATCGTGGTTTCCAGGAATTACCAGAACCTGGATTCCCGCTTCTTTTACCCGCTCCAGTTTGGAAGCCAGAGCCTCATGGCTTCCTCTCTCACCTTCCAGCGTCAGATCCCCGCTTAAAATCAATGTCTGCGGTTTCCGCTCAACCACTTCATCCAGAAATGCGTCCGTGATCTCCCACACATAAAGTGCCAGCTTTCCATCGCCCTGTTCTGCCATTGTTTGATACGCCTGACCAAAATCTGTCAGTTCCTTGGCAAAATAGTGAACATCAGTAGCCAGGATGATCTCCGGATTAAATGTGTCCTCTTCCTCCACCTCTAGAGAAGGAACCGTCTCCGGTTCTCCTGGGTTCGGCGCCAGGGTCGGTCCCTCTTCCTGCTCTGTCTGGGACTCCACCACCTCGACCTTCGGTCCGCTGGTCTCCTCCTCTATCTTGTGATAAGCAGAACAACCTCCTAATGCTGCCGCACTTATGATCCATAAAGCTGCTGCAGTCAGCAGCCATACTTTCCTTTTCATGTTTCTCGCCTCGATTATTTGTCACTAATTTTGCACACATCCCACACAGATGCCGGTTCAAAGCCCAGCTTCCAGAATGCCGCACCTGCCAGCTGATATTTACTGATCAGGTTCATTTTTAATCCAAGGGAAGTTTCTTCCTCCATCCAGATCTCTTTTACTGCATCATCTTTTTGGATACTTCCATAATACTGCCCCAGTTCTTCCTGCCAATACAGTTCTACATGGTTATCCTCAATCCACTGCTTCGCTCCCTGAATTCCCAGGGCGGAAGAAGAGGTCTCATTGCCAGATTCCGTCCACACTCTGGTGTAAAATGGCAGTGCGCAGACTGTCTTGGATGCCGGAACATACTTTAAAGTGTCTGTAATTCCATTTTCCACATAAGAAATTGAAGAAACAGAACCAGCCTCTCCACCTGCGTAATGCTCATCATACGCCATAATGATGTAATAATCAACCATCCGGCCCTGTTCTGCCCAGTTATAAAAAGAATTATACGGCATCGGCACATAGTTATCCACCGATAAAATAATCCCTGCATTCCGGCATGCCACAGACAATTCCCGGATAAACTGGACATACTGCGGGCCCGCTGAGGACTTGATCCCCTCAATATCCAGATTCAAACCATCTAATCCTAAATTCTGTACCTCTTCCATGAGGCTGGCGATCAGTTTTTTTCTCACGGATGTTTTTGCAAATAACACCGCTGAATCCACATTGGTTCCCTGGTTAAAATTATCCACTACTGCCCACACCTGAAGCCCCATGTCATGGGCAAGGTTTACATAATTTTGGCTTCCATAGGACACATAACCTCCGTCATTGTCTGTCAGGGCAAACCAGGTAGGCGCTACTACATTAACCCCCTGGGTATTGGCCATTAATGTGCTGAGGGCGCTGTTGGCCTCCATGGATGTCACCTGATGCCATACCAGGCTGACTTCTTCCCCCAATGAGATCGAGGTGTACTCCGGCTCGATAAATAAGCTGGTCTCCTGCTTCGTCTCCACCTGGCCGATCCGTTTATTCTGAATATAACCCATATATCCACTTTCTGTCCGTACCCTGGACCAGTCGGTACTCTGCTCCTCAATCCGGAAGGTATCTCCCTTACTTAAATTCACGATCACAGCGCTTTTGATGTCACTGTCCACACGGACTGCTGTATTTTTCGATGCAGTTCCCTGCTGCCACGGCGACCAATCTGTATCCACATAGATCCGGCTGTATACAACCGAATCATAATAATTTCCATTATAAAGTTCTGTCCGGATGTTGGTATAATTGCTGACCAGACCCACGGAAAGATAGATCTGTCCCTCTTTTTCCACTACCAGCGGCTGTCCATTGCTTCCCAATGTCCGTTTATCCGCATAGACAATGGAATCCGGCAGTGTATATCCCAGCATTTTCTCCAAATCATCCCAGTAAAACTTTTCATTGACATACTCATCAACCCAGGTAACTGGAAGATACATCTGCTCTCCATCTACCAGGCCCTTCTCTTCCTGAAGCTCACCATTAAGGTAAATAGCCGCCTGGGCCGCATCATCGGTAATCCCCAGAAGTTCTCCAATATCCGCCTGATTTTTAGACGGCATATATCT
>ENA-UEPJ01003951-UEPJ01003951.1-human-gut-metagenome-genome-assembly--contig:-NODE-3951-length-12417-cov-9.326985_pt1 | contig 12417 bp, 15 predicted proteins | sample MGYA00242890_ERZ507896 | MGnify/ENA primary metagenome ERZ507896 (study PRJEB26167, sample SAMN06115508) | human gut metagenome | host: Homo sapiens | place: China:Qinghai | collected 2015-08-20... | reverse complement strand
AAGTGCGTTTAAGAGAAGTTATATTTACTAAATTTTCCGCTAAAAATGCCATTTCGGGCAATGGAATTAACTGAACACTATTTAAAATAGGAATTACATTCTCATTTTGGATAGTCGCAGTAATTGCAGATTCTATTTCAAATTTCGAAGAAGCAAATATAGAGCGCAACTCATTTTTTTGTTCATCAGAGTACGTTGGAGGAAGCGAAGCTAGCTGATTACTAATAATTGATTCGACCTTTTGCGGAATGTAGTTGATAAATGTATTGGAGATTCCTTTACAAAAAGTCAGAATAACATCTCTTTGCGCTAATGGAACAATTTGAGCATGATTATTACTTTCTTCATATTGTTCAATAAGCTTATATTTTACTTTTCCGCCAACTACTCTATATACTTCAATATGTATGAACTTTGGAAATGAATCCATTTGACCATATCCAGCCAAAAACAGGCCTAAAGCATGACTCGTTTCAATTGCAAGTGACAAATTGAAATAGTTGCAAATATAGCCCCACAGCCTATCTTTTTGTACAGTAAAACCATTTAACTCAGGAACAATCATGTTAATAACCGAGTTAAAATAATCAGAATACGTTTCTTCTATATAGTTACTAACATTGTAATTGTCAATTTTTAATGAGTCACTAATTTTCCCCTGCAATTCATTCAGTATATCATTTATTTGGTTTTCTGCATCATTACCAGAAGCAACAGATTTTATCTTATTTCCCCATTCAACTACGAGTTCTTTAATAAGTGATTCACAATGTTCCCTTTCTGCAGAATCAAACTTGTAATACACATTGTTTTCGGAAATAAATTCTTCAAACAGCGGAAGAATTTCAAAAAAATCGGAGCGTTCTTCTTTGGAATCCAAATATGAACGAAATTCCTTTAATACTTGGTCAATAGAAACATTGTAGATTGTAGTTGCTCCATATGTAATTGCTCCATAAATATATTTTCTCGAAAGTGAAAAAAACCTTATTCATGGAATTGTAAAACATTTTGTTTCCGGTATATGTGCCAGCACTATCCGCTGCTAAGGCAATACCATTTCTATTTATTATACAAACGCCTACGCTCATATTTTACCTCCTTAGTATTAGTAAATGCTTATTTAGTAGGTACTTTCCTCTCTCCCATCGATTTCTTCAATTGGGCAATCTTCTCATTTTAGTCCCATAATCTGCAAGTCCAGCTCTCCAGAAATATTGGTAAATCGTTGGTAAAACTTCGCTTGAAATACAAAAGGTGCTTGATTTACAGAAGTTTTTCACTCCCGGTAAATCCTGCCATGGCAGATGAAAAGCACTTTCGTCATGTCAAAATATTTCCTTATATCGTATCATTTTGAATTTTGCACACATGCGTGCAAAATTCAGTTCTGCTTCAAGAACTCCCGCAGCACATCCTCTGGGCGGGGTGTATGGTTCGGGTACTTTTCCCGCAGCGGTGCGGCGGCACCATCCATAATGTAGGGCACACCCACAATGTCCAGCATCGACACATCGTTATAATTGTCGCCAAAAGCCATCACATCGGCAAGGGCGATGTCCAGAGTCTTGCAGATGCTGCGCACACCGATGCCCTTGTTGGCAAAGGTGGTGTCGATCCAGTACGGCCCTGCCACAGCGCAGTTCGCCTCTTTCCATCGTGGGACAAACCGTTCCGTGTAAGATTCTACGCCTTCGTGCAGATACACCGATACTTTTGTGATCTCCTCCGGCACCTCGGAAGGGTCATGGATGATTTGATACTTGTTCCCGATGAACTGAATACGCTTGAGCATTCCAAGACCCCGCTCCATCAGGTATGCAGTATTCTGACCGGAAAGCATTACCTCGCCCTGCCCGTCGCTGCGGGTCCACAGGTCGTTGGCGATTTCTTCGGCCAGTGCGCGCGGCATCGGATTCTTGGCAATGCACTGCTCGTCCTTATAAATCACACCGCCGTTTTCGCAGAGAAACACACAACAGTCTGCCACCGGTGCAAAAAGCTTGCACAGGCTGGTATACTGCCGACCGGATGCCGGGCAAAACAGAATGTCACGCCGGTGCAGCTCCCGTATCTGTTCAAAAATCTCGCTTTCCAGTTCCTTTTTTCCGTATTGCAGCAGCGTACCGTCAATATCGCTGCAAATCAGTCTGATTGACATTTTCCGTCCTCATTTTTCAAGATAATTTTAGGCAATTCCCCGGCATCCAGAACACGGATGCCTTCGTCCATCAGCATCTTGGCAAAAACACCCTGTCCGGGAATCTTTGTCCCGGAAAACGTTCCGTCGTAGATTTCCTTCACGCCGCAGCTGGGACTGCGGGATTGCAGGATGGCAAGCTCCACCCCATTTTCTTTTGCGATGGCAAGGGCCTTGGCTGCGCCCGCTCGGAACTCCCGGTCCACATTGATGCCCTCTTTGTTCGTGACAACGCCCTGCACGATTTCCGCCGGGCACCGCGGTGTGGGCAGGCCGCCCAAAACCTCCGGGCAGACCGGAACCACCTGATGCCCCCGCGCAAAATCACAGACCGCCTGATTGTAATTGTTTCCGCCGCTGTATTTGCAGTTTTCGCCCAGCAGGCAGGCGCTGACCAGAATCTTCATTGTTGCGCGCTCCGTTTTTCAGATACTGAATCTTTTCCCTATTCTACCACGCTTTTGGGCTTTGAAAAAGAGGATTCTGCTTTTTCCTATCCCCATACCGGGAGGTCCGCCGTAATCTTTTCTAATTCCTGTGCAAGAAACGTCAGTCTTTCCCTCAGATGGTTGTTATGCGGTGCATCTCCGTTCAGCAGATAGTCCGTTCTGACATTCAGGCAGGACGAAAGATCCTGCAGCAACTCAATCGAGCAGCAGCGGTTTCCCGTTTCAACTTTTGCAAGATGGTTCGCACTAACGTTCAGCATTATACTCAACTGTTCCTGTGTAATCCCCTTCTTTTTCCGCAAATCGCGGATACGTCCGCCGAATTCTTTTGCATCAAATCGCATTGTTCAATCCTTTCCTTTGCGCCGAAAACACAAACAGGCCGAGACTCCTTTTCCGAGTCCCGGCCTGTTTTCAGCTTGAAAATGCACAATGACCGCGACTCGATGGAGCTGCTCTTGTGAGCAGCTCACGGAGTATTATCAGCCTTTAATAAACTCGTTTCAAAAACATCAATATGTCTTAGTTTGCAGCGCAAATACATCAAATTTTCTACGTTTTTCACAGGTCTTATTTTCACGATTCCACGCAAAAAAATCAAACGCCAACGGTATTTAACAAACACATATAGTGTTCCTACTCATTTTATCCATCCCATTTATACACAGTTCCGAACCAAAAGAACCGCATAAAGTTCTCATCAAAAAACAGGGAGTGACATCAAATCACTCCCCGTTTGCATTGATTGTATCAGAGTTTCGTCATCCAGAGCCCATGCAGATTGCAGTATGCGTAAACGGCCACCGGCTTTTCACTTCCCAGTTCAAACACCGCGTTGGGAGCCTGCCCCGGATTCAGATAGCGGATCTGCCCGCCGTTCTCAGTCTCCACAAAAATCCACTGAATATAGTGAACATCCGCCATGGGGTGCTCCACCGCGCCCACTGTGACCGTGAGACGACTGCCGGAAAGCTCTGCCACCGGCAGATGCTTCTCGCCGCTGGCTTCCACCGTATTGGGAACCAGCTCTTTCATTTTCTCCCCGCAGCAGACCAGCGGAACGCCTGCGTTATGGATGGTAGTGACGAGGTTGCCGCAGTGATTGCAGATGTAAAACTTTGCCTTCATATCGAAATCCTCCATCGGAATGTTATCGGTGTGTTTCTTGTGTCTATATGATAATATTTCCTATTTATGATTTCTGTAACTGAATCACGCAAAGCGTTTTTGGGCTCACTTGCAATAAATCTCAATGGCTTTCTGCGCAAATTCTGCGGCACCGGCACCGCCGGCAGCATTGATGTTTTCCGTAAATGCTCCGCCTGCCCCATACATCTGCCCCAGCTGATTCAAGATCACCTTGGAACAGTTATAGTAGTGCTCTGTGATAAACTCCTGCAGCTTCTTCACCTGTGCCTGCACTTCAGGGTCCGCCGGGTCTTTGCTCTGCATCCCGCCGAATGCCGCCACGATGTCCATCAGTTGACTGCTCATGTCCTTGACTTCTTTCTCGGTCTTATGGGCAGTTTTTTCCTCAAACTCTTTGTATTCCGGCGTTTCGCCCCATTCCTTTTTGGCCTGCTCGGTATACTTCTTGATCTTCTGCGTATCAAATGCGGTAAAGTCCATAACCATTCCTCCTGTGGATCGAATTTTCTGCGCAAGGCCGATCAGATCTTCCAGATGCTGCTTTTTCAATGTCAGAAGTGTGATCTGCTGTTCCAGTGCTTTCTGCCGGTCAAAAGCAGGATTCTCCACGATTTTCCGGATGTCCTTCAGCGGAAATTCCAGTTCCCGGAACAATAAGATCTGCTGCAAACGTTCCAGCGCGGCATCGTCATACAGCCGATAGCCTGCTTCGGTACGGCCCGCCGCGCGCAGCAGACCGATTTTATCGTAATATTGCAGGGTCCGGATGCTCACTCCGGTCCGCTTGCTCACTTCGTTCACTGTCATCATCTTGCTGTCCTCCCTTGCAACAGCCACAGTATACGCTATGACGCTGCATCAGGGTCAAGAGGTTTTCTGAAAAATTTTTCAACCTTCCCTCTGCTCCACGATTTCCAAGCTGTCACGCCCCACACGGCAGAGCAAAAACAGCACCCGCACACCTGCGGCCTTTGCTTCGGCCAGTGCCGTACCAAACTCCGGCTGTGTGCTGACATTTGGCCGCACCTCGGTGATGCCTTCCATCTGAATCACGAAAGCCACTGCGCATTGATATCCCTTCTGTTGTGCCTGCGCCAGCTCGTGCAGGTGCTTCACACCGCGCTCGGTGGGTGCATCCGGGAAATAGCCGATACCGTCCACTTCCAGTGTGCAGCCTTTGACTTCCAGCAGGTACTTCTGTTCGCCCTTTTCCATGTAAAAGTCGATGCGGGACTTGCCATAGGTGAATTCCGGCTTGATATAGTCGTAGCCCTGTTTTGCAAGCCACTCCCCTACCACCTTATTGGGTGCCTGACTGTCCATATTGACCCAGCCAAGACCTTGCTTGTGTACCGCCACAAGGTCGTATTTCGTTTTGCGTTTCGGGTTATCCGACACTTCCAGCCGAACCGCCGTGCCGGGCAGCAGCAGTTCCCTGCACCGCCCGGTGTTCTTGACATGGACGGTTTCCACTGCTCCATTCACTTCCACATGGGCAATAAAGCGGTTGGGACGGTCAACAAAAATGCCGTCTGCGATTTCTCTGTATTTCAATCTTTACTCCATTTTCAGTACAGGATTCGGGAGCCATGCCCATCCTGTTTACCAAGATACAGTTCCACGACCATCCTGCCGCTTTCACTGTTGCAGAGTTCTTCCTTGCAGTAGCCGCAGAGTTTTCCTTCCGCTTCCGATACGTAGCGGTGCAGCGATTCCTGCAGGTCTTTCGGGATGCTGCCCCACGGAATGACATAGCTCATGCCCGTATCCCCCACATCCACGATGCAGGCCCGCTCACTATCCTCATCAGACAAAATCAGGTTCACCAGAAACACATCCGCAAACGGTGCCCCCTGATACTCTGCCTTTTGCCGTCTGCGCTCCGTCCGAAGCTCATCCAGCGCTTGATTCAGGTCATTCTCAGGCAGTGTGGATTTATACAGCAGGATATGCAGTTTCTGTTCCGCTGACCCACTGTCATTCAGTTTCCCTGCCGGGAGTTCCACATCTGCATGAATGGTGCAAATCTGTTTTTGCATTGCAGCACGCAGGTTTTCCAGTTTCTGCTGCCGTTCTGCTTCCAATTGCTGTGCGGACTTTTGATGTACTTCTTTGGCTTCTGACTGTTGCGCAGCATGCTCCTGCTTGGGCTCTGGCTTAGGCTCTGACCGTTCGCTGTGCTTTCCTGCGTCGGCCTCCGAAACGCTATGCCCTGCCATAGTCGGCACCGACACATTTCGGACGCTGCTTTGTGCTGCCGATGCTTTCTTCTCCGCAGAAGAAGGGCCGGTTTTCTTTGGTTTCACCGACCGCGTTGCACCTGTGCTCGTGTTTTTCGCTTCCGGCTTTGACTTTTTCTCCGCAGGAGCAGTATTTTTAACGCTTTCCGGCCGGGCTTGTTTCTGAGTCTGCCAGAAATCGCTGCCGGTGCGCTGATAATAGGACGTCTCCGCTCGTTTCCGGCTGCTGCGCACACCATCACAGATCCACGAAAAAATCAGGTAGCGCTCCAGTGTGTTCCAAAAGCTGCTGCGCCGATGGCAGGGTTTATGCCGTCCACGGGACGCATACACAATCACTGACAAGCATCCGAAGAACAGAAATCCTGCCGCAAAACCGATCCCTGTAAACAGCTTTTTGAAAAAGCCCATCTCTCACACCTCTTCCGGTTACAGCCTTGCCTGATACACCCGCTCCGTCCGGGCATCGAAGCAGCAGAAAATCACCTGCATGGCGTAATCCGCGTGATCTTCCAGCCACTGTGCCACTGTTTTGACTGCAATCTCCGTGGCATCTTCCAGCGGGTAGCCATACACGCCGGTCGAAATTGCCGGGAACGCAATGCTATGGACATCATGCTCTTTGGCAAGGTTCAGCGAATTGCGGTAGCAGTCCGCCAGCTGCGCGGCATCCTCTGCTGTGCCGGAATAAATCGGCCCTACTGTATGAATGATATACTTTGCTTTCAACCGGTAGCCCTTAGTGATTTTTGCTTCTCCGGTGCGGCAGCCGTGCAGCGTGCGGCACTCCGCCAACAGTTCCGGCCCTGCTGCCCGGTGGATGGCACCATCCACACCGCCGCCACCCAGCAGACTGCGATTGGCCGCATTCACGATGCCGTCACAGTCCAGTTTGGTAATATCACCCTGCACCACTTGAATCTGATTTTTGACTTTTTCGGAAATCATTGTAAACACCTCACTTTTTGAGCAGTTCCAGCGCCTTGTCCATAGGCACGCAGTCAGCATAGCGGTCCGGCCAGAGGAACTCATTATAATAGCGGTAGCTCTGCTCCCCTGTCATGTACTCGTTGTCCTGCGTGGAATTTGCATAGGCAGGAACGATCATGTGCAGGCCATGCTCAAAGCCCGCCTCCACCGTTGCATTGATGCAGAAGTCGGTCATGATGCCGCAGACCATCACATCTTTTTCGCCCTTTTCCGTCAGATATTCCAGCAGGCCACTCTCTTTTTTGAACGCACTGCATACGGTTTTGACGAACCGTTTTTCAGTCAGCAACGGTGCAAACACGGAATAGACCTCAAATTCATCGTCCCCGATGGAAAAGCCTGTACCGGGCCCATCGTCATGCTGGACATAGACGACCTCGATTCCCTGTTCGCGGGCAGTCCGGATTAGTTTCCTGATGTTGCTGACAAACTTTTCAAACGCATACAGGCGTTCATCCACGATACCTTTCTGTGTATCCACAACCAGTAAAACCATGTGTAAGCCCTCCTGTTTTTCTTTGATTTCATGCTACCATAGACCGCCGTTTTCTACAAGCAGATTCGAAAAATCCCCACAGGGAAAACCTGTGTTTCACCTGCAGGGATTGATTCAACCACCCAAGATGATCAGGATCAGCATCACGACCACTGCAATAGCGATCAGGCAGCCGCATCCGCTGCCGTCCCCGCCGCCACCGCCATTGTTGTTGTGGTTTCCGCCACCACCACCGCCGCCGCCAGACGAACCGCCGAAGTTGCGGTTGAACGCCGTCATGTACTGGGCATAGCCCGTATCACCTTTGCCGAAGTAACCATAATCACCGTTTGACATTGTTTTTGTCCTCCTCAGAAGTCTGTTGTCGCTTCTTCTGAAGGCATCTTACAAAAAGTGATGTCCAATAAACATCCTTTCTAATTATTTTTTGAACCTCATATAATATTTTTCAAGGCTCTTGTCGCAGACGTCCACAATGTGCAGCCAGTCTACCCGTGTCAGCTTGCGGAAGATGATGGGATTCACTTCAACGGTCTCTACATCTTTGCAGCGCATCAGAAAGCGCATATCTTCAAAGCGCTTGAACGGATTGGACAGAATGTTCTTCTCCACATCCTTCTTAGTATAGCCACCCTTTTGGTAGATACTGTTGGGCTTTTCCGCAATCATCCCATGCGCCTTGCGGTCTTCATAGAAGTCAATGAAGTAATCTACCACATCCGGCAGGGCAACTCTGCCATTGCTGTCCATATACTCATAAACCGCTTTGAGCAGGACCGGCTTATAGGAGAAGCTCATATCCATCGTTTCAATGAATTTCACAAACTTATCTGCCATATTTTGCGGCGTGATGAGATCCCAGCCGTACTGCTTGGCAATGTTTCGGACACTTTCTTCGCGGAAATAGCGGAACATCCGCTTGTCGCCAAACGGGACAGAAAGATCCGGCTTGATTTTTCCATCCTTGATATAACGATCTACCGTTTCGGATTGCACATCTACCATCCGAACAAACTCAATCTGCGAGATCATATCTTTGACGCTGTTCTGCCAATTGAACAAGTCGATGATTTCGTAGTCGTCTACATCAATCGGCACATCCAGCCACGCTTCCGGCTTTTCTCCCTTGAACAGCATGTCCTGATCCAGCTTCCGCTTGTTCTCCGGGGCCAGCACATAGGCCATGGGCTGATATTTTGAAATATCCAGCACCCGATGCAGACTGTAGGGCATATTGAACATATTGGCGTTGTCTACAAAACCAATCACCAGCAGGTCATCTTTTCCCGGACAGCGGCGGGTGCCTCGCCCAAGCTGCTGCATATAGATTGTTTTAGACATTGTGGGCCGTGCCATGAACAGCACTGTGGTATGAGGACTATCCCAGCCCTCATTCAGCAAGTCACAGGCACAAAGAACATTCGTAGAACCGGTTTCGTAATCTTTCAGGATCTTATCCCGGATTTCTACCCGGTCACGCCCGGAAACAGCCTCTGCTTTCACCCCATTGTCGCGCAGCAGCTTCGCAATCTCCGCCGCATGATCTACACTTGCGCAAAAAATCACAGTCTTCTTGCCATTCACGTACTTCAGATAGGTATCAACAATCAACTGATTGCGCTCCGGAATGAACAGCTTACTTTCCAGATCCTGCGAGTTGTATTTGATACCATTGATCCGCACATCGGTTAGATCAATGTTGGTTTTGACCCGGATGCAGCGAATCGGCACCAGTACATCGCGCTCCACTGCAGTCTTCAGGTCCATTTTGTGGGCAACATTCTGGAACAACTCCAGCATATCCTCGCCATCACTGCGCTCCGGTGTTGCAGTCAAGCCCAGAATAAATTTCGGATGGAAGTAGGTAAAGATTTTTTGATAAGTATTAGCCGCTGCATGGTGGCATTCATCCACGATCAAATAATCAAAATCTGTCGGGGAGAATTTTTCCAAATCCTTGGAGATGCTCTGCACCGTGGCAAAAATAACAGTCTGCGAAACATCTTTCTGGCTTCCGGTATATTCCCCCAGTGTAGCCTCTGGCCACACTTTTGCAAAAGTGTCCTTAGCCTGTGAAGCCAGCTTCAGGGCATTGACCAGAAAGAGCGTTCGTCCGCCCACAGCTTTTGCATCTGTGGCGGCTGTGATTGTTTTTCCGACACCAGTTGCATGGTACAGCAGTGCGATGGTTTTACCATCTTCGCGCATTCTCTTTAGATTGTCGATGGCTTCCTGCTGATAATCTCGTAGCTCTATCGTCTGTCCCATCTGAACCGGAAGATCCGCTTCAAATGTCTTGAACATGGGACTGCTGCCCAAGAAAGTAATCAGCTCGTCCTTGACCTTTTCCGGTTGCTTTTCAAGCTGGCTGTAAATCCATCGGTATACTTTCCAGTTGTCATAGATCAGGCTGTTTTGCTTCAGGAGGTCATCAGCATACTTATTTTCGGACACCCTGCTGGGGTTGTGATAGGTCTCGCCGTCTATTTCGATTGCAATCTTAGATTCAGGAGATTCCAGCGCAAAGTCGATATAACGGTGCCGACCATAAATATCCACACAAGGATATTGCACTTGTAGATTTTCCGTCTTTTCCGGGCCAAACGCCTCACAGAACAGCTGGACAAACAGTTCTTCCGCACGGCTGTTGACACTGGTTACTTTTGATGGTTCCATGATGGCCTCCCAGTCATATCATACAACAGCAATGTTGTGCAATGCACATCAAACAAGAATAAAAGGAGCTGCCGAACGTGGATTCAATCTATCTGCTGCCCGGTGAAGAACGCTGTGTCAATTTCAGAGATTCCGATGGTATCCCAAAGGTACACTACACATATTGTTCTTTGCACGGCAAACTTTTCAACTGCACCTGCTGCACAAAGGCCGAAGCTCAGCGGCTGTGTGAAGATTGGCTTGTAAAACAGGACCGCTGCTACATAAACTAAAAAAGCCGCCGAGGACATCTCCCCAAAATGGGAAGAGTCCTCGGCGGTATTCGTTTATCGGGTCTGCGCTTTTTCGATGGTGTCCTTTTCTTCCGCAAAAAATCGTTCTACGTTTTTCTGAGCCCGAACCAGTTCTTGCATCTCGTTCCGTGCCTTGCGGTAATCCGGGTAAGAAGCTTTCTTCTTGGTCAGCAGTTCTGCAAACTCCGCATCAAGCTCCTTGACCTTCGGCAGCTTCTGCAGCCCGGCTTCGTCAAAAGCAGCTTTCTCCGCCTTGTGCAGAGTGATTTTCTCCCGATGGGCTTCCAGAAATGCTTTGCTGTACCCGGCTTTCCGATAAGCGGTGTACACCTCACGGGTCTTGGCATAGTTGATGATATGGGTTTTCAGCACGGCAATTTCCGTCAGCCTTGCTTCTGCCGCCTTGATGGAATCCCCCATAGCATGATAGCGCTCGGTTGCCGCTGCTGCACGCTCTCGTAGTTCCTCTGCGCTACCGATTTTCTGCTCCTGCAAGAACAGCAGCGTCTTGGACATCTCCTTCAGGTTGAACTTGGTTGCCCACTTTTTGTAGCCAACGCTTTTACTCTCTGCCATTTTCTCCTGAATGTCCACCAGCAACTGGAAGGGCTGCTCTTTGGCCTGCTTTTTCTGGTACAGCTGGTGCTTCGCCTTTCCCTCCAGCACCGCCTTGATTTCATCCTCACTGTACCCGGTGCCCAGCGTTCGGAACCGAATAAAGCGTTTCTGCCCCTTGCCCTTCACCGCTGTATGCTTGACACGCTTCACCTCGTAGCCCTGCTGCTCCAGCTTTTGCAAAAATGCTTCGTAATCCCCCGGTTTTTCTGTAAGGATTGTGTCGATGATTCCGCATAGGCGGTCCCTGTTGCTTTCCTTGGGAGGATAGAGAACACGCTTCTGCCGTTCCCGATAGGGCTTCTTCTCAATGATGGACAACTGGTGTTCCAAGCAAATCAGGTCGCTCAACCGCTGCACTGCCAACGCCGAAAAGAAAAAATCCCGGAACTTTCTGGTGCCATCCAGTGCCGTGGAGTTAAAGATCACATGGTTGTGGATGTGCTGCCGGTCCGTATGGGTGGCAACAACAAACGCATACTTGCCCTTGGTAAAACGCATGGCAAGTTCGTAGCCCACCTTGTTAGCTTCCTCTGCAGTGATTTCCCCCGGACGAAAGGACTGCCGTATCTGATAAGCGATCACATCGCTTTTCTGTCTGCGTCCGTTTACGAGATCATACTGCCGCTTGGTAAGCATAAATTCTTCATCTGCTGTCAGGGTGCTACAAGCATAGCTGCTGACATACTGCCCCTGCTCGGTCTTGTCCGGGTTTTCAATATAGTCCGTGCGATTTTTCAGGCAGGCCGCAACGGTCATGCCCTTGTTTTTGTGCAGCGCAATCAGCCGTGTTGCTGCCAGCATCATCACCCCCTATTGCAAAGAAAAAATGCCGCCCGGAGGCGGCATTGAGATCATTTGGATATTTTTTCGTAATCGGCGGCACCCGCCAGATACATTGCCTTGTATCTGGCGCATTCCAACTCATTGCAGATTTCATCTAAGGCGAGATATTGATTCCACGCTTCTTTGCTGATAACGCTCTGCAAGGCTTCCTCAGCTGCTCTTTTGGCTTTTTTCAGTCGCAGATACTCTTCATCCTCACCCAGCATCTCAGAAAAAATCGTGCTGTTGTGTTCAAAATAACAATCCTCTATCCTCTGTTTGCTCATAGCATCCCTCACAGTTCTGCAAGCCACTCACTGAAACGCCCGATGCCCTCGGTGATGGCAGTTGCACCGAAAAAGAGGATGAAGCAGATGAACTCGGCCACCAGCAGGATGAAGAACTGGTTCCAAGTCTGACGGTAAGCAGTGTAGATGCCGCAGCCGAAGATGTAGAGCATCAGCGGAGCAACTACATAGCTGGA
>ENA-UEPJ01003949-UEPJ01003949.1-human-gut-metagenome-genome-assembly--contig:-NODE-3949-length-12425-cov-5.228782_pt1 | contig 12425 bp, 10 predicted proteins | sample MGYA00242890_ERZ507896 | MGnify/ENA primary metagenome ERZ507896 (study PRJEB26167, sample SAMN06115508) | human gut metagenome | host: Homo sapiens | place: China:Qinghai | collected 2015-08-20... | reverse complement strand
ACAGAATTTATCGCCGCTATTGAACTTGGTTCATCGAAGATAACCGGTGTGGCCGGAAAAAAGAACAGTGACGGAAGCATGCAGGTATTAGCGTATGCCCAGGAAGACTCTTCTACGTTCATTCGTAAAGGAGTGATCTTTAACCTGGACAAGACAGCGCAAAGCCTGACTTCAATCATCAACAGACTGGAAGGTGAGTTGAAAAACTCAATTGCCAAGGTATATGTAGGCATCGGCGGACAATCACTCCGCACCGTCCGCAATGTAGTAAGCCGCGACCTGGAGGAAGAAGCTATCATATCCGAAGAGCTTGTAAGCGCTATCGGTGATGAGAACATTGCCATCCCGGTGGTCGATATGGATATATTGGACGTAGCTCCACAAGAATATAAGGTAGGTAATAACCTGCAAGCCAATCCGGTAGGTCTGGTAGGAAGCCACATCGAAGGACGTTTCCTCAATATCGTTGCCCGTGCTTCCGTACGTAAGAACTTGGAGCACTGTTTCCAACAGGCTAAAATTGATATTGCCGACCAACTGATCGCTCCTTTAGTAACCGCAAATGCCGTACTGACAGAAAGCGAACGCCGTTCGGGTTGTGCACTGATCGACTTCGGAGCAGACACAACTACCATCTCTGTATATAAGAATAACATTCTCCGTTTCCTGACTGTATTGCCTTTGGGAGGCAACAGCATCACGCGTGACATCACCACCCTGCAAATGGAGGAGGAAGAAGCCGAACGCCTGAAAAAAGCCTACGGTGACGCCCTCTATGAAGAGGACCCCGAACAGGAAGAAGCAACCTGCAAACTGGATGATGACAACCGTATCATCAAAGTGGCGGATCTTAACAATATCATCGAAGCCCGTGCCGAGGAAATCGTTGCCAACGTATGGAACCAGATACAACTATCGAGCTACGAGGACAAATTGCTGGCAGGAATCATCTTGACAGGAGGGGCCGCCAACCTGAAGAATCTGGACGAAACCTTGCGCAAACGCAGCAAGATAGAAAAGATACGGATGGCGAAACTCCCACGCAATACGGTTCATGCGCCCAACAACATACTGAAGAAAGACGGTTCGCAGAACACTTTGTTCGGGCTCCTGTTTGAAGGTAACCAGAACTGCTGCCTGACGGAAACTGCTCCGCAAGCTGCTCCTGCACCATCAGTCTCCAAACCGGAGCCGGAAGTGCATAAGACAGTGGATATGTTTGAGGACGATCAGGAACTGAAAGAACAGGCCCGCATCGCCCGTCTCAAGAAAGAAGAAGAAGAGCGGGAAGCCAAGCTAGCCGCCAAAGAAGCGGAAAAACTTCGCAAGCAAAAGGAAAAGGAAGAGAAAGAAAGACGGAAAAGAGAAGCAGGTCCGAGTTGGATTCAACGCAAGATCGATTCGTTGACGAAAGAAATCTTTTCCGACGACGATATGAAGTAACCTTCAGCAGCTTGTTAATCAATATTCATAATTCGTAATTCATAATTCAATCAAGATATGGACGAGATAGTACAATTCGATTTCCCGACAGATTCACCGAAGATCATCAAAGTGATTGGTGTAGGTGGTGGTGGTGGTAACGCTGTAAACCACATGTACCGGGAAGGCATCCATGATGTAACGTTCGTTCTTTGTAACACGGACAACCAGGCATTAGCCGAATCACCTGTCCCGGTGAAACTGCAACTGGGCCGTAGCATCACGCAAGGGCTTGGAGCCGGCAACCGTCCCGAACGGGCACGCGACGCCGCCGAAGAAAGTATAGAAGATATCAGAAACCAGCTGAACGACGGCACCAAGATGGTATTCATCACCGCCGGAATGGGAGGAGGAACCGGAACAGGAGCTGCACCGGTCATCGCCCGCATTGCGAAGGAAATGGATATTCTGACTGTCGGCATCGTCACCATCCCCTTTATCTTCGAAGGAGAAAAGAAAATTATCCAGGCACTGGACGGCGTAGAGCGTATCGCCCAGCATGTTGATGCCTTGCTGGTTATCAACAACGAACGCCTGCGCGAAATATACGCCGACCTTACTTTTATGAACGCCTTCGGCAAAGCCGATGATACTCTTTCCATTGCTGCCAAGAGCATTGCCGAGATTATTACCATGCGGGGTACAGTCAATCTTGACTTTGCCGATGTGAAAACCATCCTGAAAGATGGTGGAGTAGCAATCATGAGTACCGGATTCGGCGAAGGAGAAAATCGTGTGACGAAAGCAATCGACGATGCCCTGCATTCTCCGTTGCTCAACAACAATGATATCTTCAATGCCAAGAAAGTAATGTTGAACGTATCTTTCTGCCCGTCGTCGGAACTGATGATGGAGGAAATGAACGAGATACACGAGTTCATGAGCAAATTCCGCGAAGGGGTGGAAGTGATTTGGGGTGTTGCCATCGACAACTCACTAGAAACAAGAGTAAAAATCACCGTATTGGCAACCGGATTCGGTGTGGAAGACGTTCCCGGAATGGACAGCCTGCATGCTGCACGCAGCCAGGAAGAGGAAGAACGCCAACTGCAACTGGAAGAGGAAAAAGAAAAGAACAAGGAACGTATCCGCAAGGCATACGGCGAAAGTGCCAGCAACATCGGAAGCAAGAGCCTCCGCAAACGCCGCCACATCTATCTTTTCAACACGGAAGATCTGGACAACGACGACATCATCGCCATGGTAGAAGATTCTCCCACTTATATGCGTGATAAGACTACTCTTACCAAAATCCGGACGAAAGCCGCTCTGGAAGAGGAAGTAGCCACGGAAGAAGCTACAGATGACAACGGTGTGATTACGTTCTAAACAAAGAACTAAGAACGAAAATTATAAACTCGCAAAATCAGGCTTCAGATCTAATTTTTAATCTTCAATTTTTAATTATAATAGTATGGATTTATTCGATCAAGTCAGCGAAGACATTAAAACCGCAATGAAGGCGAAAGACAAAGTAGCCCTTGAAACTTTGAGAAATATAAAGAAGTTCTTCCTGGAAGCTAAGACTGCCCCGGGAGCTAACGATATATTGACAGATGATGCTGCTCTGAAGATTATCCAGAAACTTGTGAAACAAGGAAAAGATTCTGCTGAAATCTATATCGGACAGGGTCGTCAGGATTTGGCTGACGTAGAATTAGGCCAGGTAGCCGTTATGGAGAAATACCTGCCGAAACAAATGACCGCCGAAGAACTGGAAGCTGCATTGAAGGAAATTATCGCTGAAACAGGTGCTACAAGCGGTAAAGATATGGGTAAAGTAATGGGAGTTGCCTCCAAGAAATTAGCAGGACTTGCAGAAGGACGTGCCATTTCTGCAAAAGTGAAAGAACTTTTGGGATAATCCTCCGGGACTTCCACAGAAGTTTTATTTCGATTTTATCTTGCACCCTACACTAACCAGAGTTTATCTATTTGATTAATAGCAGTATAAACCTATGCAAGATACCGTTGCAGATGCGTGCAAGATGTTTTATCTTACACACATCTGCAACTTTCGTTAAACATGACATTCACCTCCTTCACCACTCTGAAACATCGATGAATAAAGGGATTTCGGGTGAAGGGCTGGCTTTCACATAGGTTTCACCCGATTCACTATACCTTTCTGCCGAATTTTGATTAATAGACTGATTCCAATCTATTAGATATAAACTTATTCTCTATTAATGCCAAACTTCCTTTTCACTAATAGAAAAGATTACTTACATTAAAGGTAATCTATAAATGAAGCTTTTGTTTTTATAAACAAAGCTTTCATTTATAAAATCAAAAGCTTCATTTATATAATTACAACTTGCAATTATAGATTACGATTAATGAAAAACAAGTTTAGAATTATAGTAAAGTAATTTAGGTATTAATAGAAAGGAACTTTTCTCACTATAAATAAGAAAGAGTCTATTAATAGCTGGGAAATAATCAAATTAGATCACATGAACTTAATAAAATAAAAGCACATTTGAAATTAATATGATGTATGATATAGACAGTACTAATATTATTTCCCGAACTAAAATAATCTCCCTATAAAAGAGCATAATATAGAAAATAAAGATTACTTTTACAACGAAACTAAACCACGACAGACAAATGAGAAAGAGTATTGCTATAATTATAACATCTATATTAGTGCTATCAGGATGCAACAAACAACAATCCGTATCTGACAGACTGCTAAATGAAGTAGAAAAAGCCATTGCCATAAATCCTGACAGCGCATCCAACCTACTAAAAAGTATATCATCTCCTGAAAAACTAGACGACAAAGCTTTTGCACGCTGGTGTATGTTATCAGGTAAGATTACAGACGAAATTTTTAATAGCATCCTACCAACTTACCAATTAGAAAGAGCTTATGACTGGTATTCCTCACATGGTAGCCCTGACGAGCAAGTGCAAATTTTGATTTATTTAGGTTGTTCCTATTTTGCTGATGGAGATTATGATAAAGCAATGTCTATTTATACTAATGCACTGGACATTGCAGAAAAAAACAAGCTCAATAACCTCATTGGATATACCTATGACTATATAGGCGATCTATATCGAGAAAAATTCATGCTCACAGAAGCTATCAAAAAATACGAGACTGCTGCCGAATGCTTTAAAAAAGAAAATAACACCGATAGTTATGCCTGCGCATTAAAAAACATAGGACGTGAATATGCATGTATAGACTCATTATCATGTGCTATAGAAATACTGACTATTGCCGATTCCGTAGCAGCTAATACTAAAGATATAGAAGTTACCGCTTCAATAAATAATGCTTTAGGAAATATCTATGTAATGCGAGAAGAATATGATAAAGCCGAAAAGTACTTTCTTAAAGCATTATCGACGGGAAAAGAAAAAATGCCTGATTATGTAGCACTGATTGACTTATATACCACAACTGATTCTATAGATAAAGCTAAAGAACTATTATCTAAAATTCCACAAGATGCCCCCCAATATACGTGTAGCATCAATTATTTATATTATCAAATCCATAATGCAGAGAGAGACTATAAAGAAGCGCTTGCCTACCTGGAAGAATATGTTGACATGGTAGATTCTATCGTATACGCTGACAGCCAATCTAAGATATTAAACATAGAATCTAAATATAATCATTTAAAAATCAGTCAAGAAGTAGATAGATTAAAGATTAAACAACAAAGCTACATTATATTTTCAGTTATCTGCATTTCATGCTTATTATTAATAATGATAGTGTATTTACTATATAGAAAACAAGCAAAAGAAAAAATACACAGACAACAAGATGAATTAAACCGGATAAAAACAGATTTAACCTATGTTTCATTAGAATTGGAAGAGAAAAAAAAGTTATTAGACACATTTAAAGAAAAAGATGACAACTATAATAAAATAGAGAAAGAAATAGCTCTTTTAACTAGCAATTATAAGGAACTACAACATAAGTCTCTAGAAAATTCACCAACATTTAAAGAGTTGGTACGGTTAGCCAAACAAAATAAGCCAAGAAATGATAAGCCATTAATAACAGATAAGCAATGGGAACTCATTGCAGATGAAATAACATATATCTATCCAAATTTATCTAAATACTTATATAGTCTATGTCCCAACTTACCAGAACAAGACTTTTTGTATTGTTGTTTATGTATGTGCGGATTTGATACTAACACAGAAGCAAAGTTGCTAAATATTGCAAGTGATTCAGTAAGAAAGAAACGGTTTAGACTTAGAGAAAAACTGAACATTGCATTGCTGAATGACAATACTACATTATATGAGTACTTGATTGAGAATATGCACTAATACCTTCATTTTAGTAGGAAATAAACTACAGTTTAAGAAGTTGTCCACGCAAAATTGCATAAGCCGCTGATTATCAACAGTCTTTTGTCCACGCCGAAAAACATCTTTTGCTTGTGCACCCCTTCATTTCTCTATAACTTTGCAGAAAACAATTAAAAATATGAGAAAGCTAAGTATTGTACTATTATTAATTGGCATTTCATTTATAACGATAGAAGCCAATACTCTATCAGAGCATAGAGCTAAGCGTTTAGTTATCAAAAGATGGCATCAGCACAGAGGAGTACCAGTTCCTATTCCTATAGAAGCTATTCTCTACGAAAATACTATTGAAGTTCGTTTTTTAGAAAACGTAGACAAACAAGTCATCTTCCAAGTAAAAGATCAGCAAGGAAACATCATGTTCCAAGGTGTGATAATCCCCCCTAATGGGCAAGAGACTTATAAAATTAATTTAACAGGCTACAAAACCGGTCATTATGAGCTTCTTTATATAGAAGAAGACATGACTTTAGTTGGAGAGTTTGAAATTGAACACTCAATGCCATAAAAGTAACAAACATACAATCATTACGCAACTTAATAATTAAAAATATGAAAAAACATTTCTATTTTTTATGTGCAATAGCCAGCCTATTCACCATCCATTCGTGTACGAATGATGTTTCAGAAGATTTTATCTCTCAAAAGAAAGTCAAACTAACACAAGATGAAGTCTTTAGCATCTCCTATGATGAAACAAAAGATTTGGAAGAGAAAACTCTTTTCAACATGGTAAGTGCCTTTGCTAATCTGCAAAACGGAACAACGACAAGAAGCAATGCAACTTCCTTTAAGATTGTAAAAGAGAGTTTTATTAATAAAGAGGGAGAATTCAAAAAACAAGAGCAAGCAACAAGAGCCATTAACAATGACGATATCACATCGAAAATTTGCGAAATCGAATTTAGTAATGGCTCTTCTATCGGTCGTGCTATAGTTTCAGCGAATGCAAATTTTCCTGCCATCATTGCCTTCATTCCTAAATGTAGTAGTGAAAAAATGATGGAGCAAACAGGAGCTAGTAAACTATTACATGCTTCAAAAGCAAGCTATCTCTATAATACAATAAAGATGAAAGAAGCTGTAGACTCTTTACGACTTCCAACACTTGAAAAGATTAGTAAAGAACTGGAAATACCTATAAATGAGGTTTCTTATGAGGCAGTCAAAAACTATATAACTATTACTGATGCAGAACCTACAACCAGATCAACTGCTGTACAAATAGGAGATATAGAAATGCAAATCTATCATGACAAATCTATATTTCCTCTAGTAAAAACAAATTGGGGACAAGAGGATCCTTATAATGGATGGTTCTCTAATATAGATAGAGATGGTTTACGAGACTGGGTAAGAACACAAGATGGAGGAAAGAATTTCACATCAGTTCCTGCTGGATGTGTGAATATTGCTATGGCGCAGATGATGACATATACTCACTGTAATAAAAGGCCTCCAGTTGCATTTCTAATCCCTACAGGAAAGTATGAAGTACAAACAGGTATGACTTTCATTCCCAATTGGGATCAAATGACAAAGACCCCTAAATTAGATGACCCAGGCGCAGGAGGCATAATTGATGCCCAGCGCCTAATTCTAGACCTCTATATCGAAAACAAAACCACATCTAAAAAAGACTGGGATAATGCTGTTATCTCGAGTGAAGTTTCAGAACAGAATATGCTAAAGACAATGAACAAATACTTTAAATACCAAGCTAAGGCAGCTTTTAATGGTGACATGGCGTGGGCAGCATTACGAGACAAGCATTTGGTTCTAATGTTAACTTCTGATCACGCCTTCATCATATCCGGTATACTGGTTACAGAAAAAGCCATTTCGACTCGCGAACTAGTGAAAAGAAACGATGTTTATTGGCACGCTAATTTAGGATGGGCAGATGAATGTACTGGATTCTACCAATTGGACAGCAATGCCAACACATATTTTCAGGCAAATGCCGTTCAAGAATGGGCTCATAAGATAGATTACTTAAATAATATTTATGCTAAATAGACACAATATGCTAAATAACAGATACTTAATATATCTATTCATCATTTCCTTTCTTTTTTCATCATGTACAGATAGCAACATTGCCAATAAGTTTGATAATGAAAAAGCTGAAAATGACCAGATAGTTTTAACTCCAGAAGAGTTCGCTAGCATTGCGTATGACAATCCGCAAGAACTGACTATAGAAGAAATCAGCAATATTGTTGCTAATTTCCAAAATAATATAGAAGTTGGAGATAAAATAGCTACACGAAACTCTGAAACAACAAAAATATCTATAAGAAAGAAGTATTATGTTGCCGAGGAAAACAACATCATTAAAAATATAGCCGATACCCGCTCGACAACATCCAAAGGGCCCACAGTTCCAATATTCGAGGTTGAATTATCCAATAATGAGGGAAATAAAAGTCTAGCTGTCATATGTGGAGACGAGAGAGTGCCGGAAGTTCTTTACTATGTGGACAATTATACTTCGCATTCCGAAATTGCCACGGAAGCACGTTATCTATTGGAACTATCTAAAAAAAATGTCTTTTTAGATATCCAGCAAATAGAATGTATGAGATCTACAAAAAGGGATTCCACTTTACATAAAATAGCCCGACAATTAAACATCCCGCAGAAAAATGTTTCCTATTCTGACTTTAAAGACCGAATTATAACAACGGATGAGATATCAACTAGAAATAATAATCCTGGAAATCAGTCTGGAGGCGTAAGCAGACCTCAATCCAATGTAGTAGGTTTTGTCAATCCTTTATCTAAAGTTTCATGGACTCAGAATGATCCATACAACTACGGCAGGCCTATAATGATGATCTACGACGGATATGGAGGCGAGCGTGAAGGGCATCTTGCTGTAGGATGTGCCAATGTAGCAATCGGAATATTGTTCAGCATAGTGAAACCAGACATGTATTTAGCTAATAGTCAAAAGGTTGACTGGGGTTATGCAACATCAGTCGAATTCATCAAATTTACCCAAGGATATCCAGAAGCTAGTTCACCTGAAGATCTGGTAAATATGATTACAGGATTATTTGCACAGATTGCCACAGCAACAGATTCACACCCCTCTTATGAAGAAAAGGACTTATTAGATGTCAATACAGGAAAAACATATAAAAAATCAGTGATTACTCAAACAGAAACTCCTACAATCAATACCATAAATTATTTAAAGAGTATGGTTAATTTCTACGGGAACCAAAATAACAAGTTTAATGGCAATCTAGCAAAACAATCTTTATTTGAAAGAAAACCTGTTTTTCTTTGTGGTCCCGGACATATTGTAGACGACAATGGTAAGATTCTAGGTAATGGGGGAGGACACGCATGGCTAATCGATGGGGTTGTTATTACGAAGCGTCAGCACCAAGCCGGATATGACCATTACTGGTCAGTAAATATGGGATGGGGGAAAAGATCTAGAGTTTACTTTAGAACAAGTAATGACCTGCAGGATTGCGATGTTGTATTTCCAGACGACGATAATAATAATATTGCATATTACACGCAGGAAATGACTATGCTATATAATATAACTAGAAAATAACCGGACTATGAGAATCAGTAGATTTTTACTAATTGTATTATTACTGGCATCTTCGTATGGTTGCTCTGAAGAGGAACCATACGAAGTTGAAAAGAAATCAGTTTCTATATGGGAAGGAGACACATGGCATGTCATTATAGAAACAGACTTAACAGAGCACAACTATAGGTTAGAATCAGAAAATCAAGAAATTGCGACTGCTATTCTTGACGAAATGAGCGTATGCATCACTACCTACAAAAGTGGAAGCACCATGATACGACTTATCGATACTGACAATAATAAGATAGCATGTGAAATCTCCGTATATGTCAAATACTTCAACAGTCCGGAAATTGTCAATTGGGGAATTCCGCTAAAAGGTAACCCTGATTATCCGGGAGTAATAATAAAAGCAGTGGATCTAAGAATTCCCCCAGAGATAGAAGTTGAGTTACGAGAAAAAGAGAAACCATTCATTGGTGCTACTTATACATTCAATCAGGAAACCAAAAAGTTTACAATGGAAACTGATTCGGGAATATTCAGAGAAGGAACATACGAATGGAATATTACCTCTTTAACCCTAATGTATGACGATAAAACAGAGAAATTCGGTTTTAAATTTGCTACAGGAATATCATTGGTGGGATACGGATATATCCTACAGAGTGACAAAACATCAGAATATCAGCAACGATATCCTGATGCTGGTATCACAGAAGTAAAAGTTAATTATATCTGGAAGGATAATGGAATAATTCAATTAGGAGGGCTTACATTTTGATCGATAAAAAAGTAGATAGACAAGTGAAACTGTTATTTCTGATATTCTGTGTATTTACAATTAGCTGCTCAAACGAAGACAAACTAAATTGTGAATCCATTGAATTAAGTAGCAACTCCATACATATTTTAGCAGGAGAAAAAAGAATTGTATATATATTGTCTGATTTAGAAAAATTCCCAATGGGGTTTGGATTACAGTCAGAGAATCCCCGAATAGCAACAGTTGAACCGCAAAATGACAGGAAGGCAATCCTAATCACAGGAAACAGTGTAGGAAACACCTCCATATATCTGCGTGATTTAAGAAATCCTGATAATTTTGTAGAGATTGAAGTTGTTTCCGACTACCTTTCCGGAAAGTTCATAGAAAAAGGAGATTCCTCCAGCACTTGGATAAATGGTGGTGACCTGCACATTCAAGAAATAATAGAGAGCGAATTAAAAGAAATTGCCAAGAACCAAACGGGAATACTATACTCTTTTGATAAAGATACTAAAGCTGTGGAAATTGATTATTCTTCATCCGACTATGACAATAATAAAAAGGCCGGAACCTACGAGTGGGATAAAGACAGCCTTACCTTAAACTTTAACAACAACATATCTAAACACGGATTCGCCGTAGTAAACGACCATGCAATTATCATTGTATTAGACTTTACTGAAAAGTATAAATCAAAATATCCGAATGCATCTGTAAGAGGTGCAAAAATCCAATGTTTTCTATCAGCAATTGAATAATTAAGTAAACAAAAACATTATGAGAAAAAACATATTTATATGTATCATTTTTGCTGTATCAATTTCAGCATGTACAGAGGAACTAGACAAAGAGATTAATATAGAAACTAATAGTAGTCTTTATGATTTGTCAGAAAGGAGGCACTTACAATTGCCAAAACATTTCACGAATCTGTAACATCCGAACCACAAACTAGGGATAATAATACCGCATTTGGTGTAAAAAGCACATACAGACTACACGCTTCTGAAAAAACAAGAGCTTTATCAAGTGAAGAACTCCCCTTGGTTTATGAAATAGAGATAAATAATGGTCTGGAAAATGGAAGAATTATTGTTTCTGGAGATAAAAGATTTCAAGAAGTACTCGCATATATGCCTTCATTCAATGATTCGCTTTATCAAGTCTCCTTAGGGCCGAATATTATGATGCAAATGGCGAAGAATACTTTATTGGATAAAATCCAAAACTATAAAAACGCATTGTCTACACGTTCTTACCCTGTTGACCCTATACCAGGAGAAGTAAGTGTGATGATTGTGCCTTTCTGTAGCACCCAATGGTCACAAAGTGCACCACACAATCGTTTATTACCCAAAGCATGGGTACAATATGCTGAAGGAGTCGGAAGTAGACCGGGATCAGCATGGTATGATAACTATTATACAGGAGAAGCGGTTATAAGCATTGCTCAAGCAATGGCTTACCTACAACCATATATAAGCATTAACGGAGTGTATATTAATTGGGAAACATTAATTATGGAGAAAAACGACACAGTACCCGAATGGTGGGAGTTAGCAGGAATTTTATCCAAATACATATATGACACTATTGGAACATATCCAGTATGGGGCAAAGCCTATGATGACAAATGGCCACAATCTTCTATTGTAAATGCCGTTGTTGCCATGGAAACTCCAACAGATAAAATATCTGCAGCCTTGAATTCTTCTCAATGTGGGCTGGTTTGTGATAAAGATCAGAGTTGGAATTTAGATATAGTAAAAAAGTCGTTACTTTCTCTATATCCTGTTTTAGTAGGAGATCGAAATAGACTGGCTTTTCTAGTAGACGGTTATGCAATTAATGAAGATAATTCAACTTACCTCCATTGCAACTTTAGTAAAAATACAAATTTTGATGGATATTTCTTAGTTAATAATGACGGAGGAATTACATTTGAACTTAATAGATTAAAATATAAAGATGTAAATCTTGGGATAATCGCCAACATAAGAAACAAATAGATAAGAAACAAATGTATACAAATACAGATTACCCTTTCATCGTTTATCATGAAATCTATATCCAAGCCCCAGCATCAAATTGTTGGGGTCTTTAAACTTGCTCAACTGATACCCTACATGCAGAAACAAATGGCGTGTAATGTAAGTCTTGAGAGCCAGAATTTGGTAGAACCCTTTCATATCACCACCGCTGTATATCAGGTTCCGACCGCCACCGACATTGCTAGAAAAAACAGGCATCAGTTGAGCAAGT
>ENA-UEPJ01003941-UEPJ01003941.1-human-gut-metagenome-genome-assembly--contig:-NODE-3941-length-12438-cov-4.331688_pt1 | contig 12438 bp, 5 predicted proteins | sample MGYA00242890_ERZ507896 | MGnify/ENA primary metagenome ERZ507896 (study PRJEB26167, sample SAMN06115508) | human gut metagenome | host: Homo sapiens | place: China:Qinghai | collected 2015-08-20... | reverse complement strand
ATAGAGATAGCCATTCTTCACACCGCTGACACCGCGTCCCGCGTAGGTTCCCTCATTAAAGTAGAAGGTCGTCTTATTTCCATCGCCTTCCTCCACTGTCATCTTTCCCTTTACGGAAATTCTGGAGGATGCATCAAAGTAATAGGAGGTGTACTCTCCTGTCGATCCGATCTGTATCTTCTTTAATCCCTTCACCGGATTTCCCTTCTGGTCAAAGAGATATGTCTTTCCGTTGATCTTGACAAAGTCACTTGTGGACGCTTTTCCGTCCTCCGGACCTGTCTTCGGTGTTCCATCTTTCTCGAAATAGTACCAGACAACCGGCTCATCCACATTGTCCTGAAGCTGTTCCGGCGGATTTAAGGAGAGCCATCCGGTGATCGACGCACCGAGAGTCGCGTTCTGGATCCCACTCTCCGCAAAATATCTCCAGTTCTCGATCGTGTCCTTACTTGCATTCTCCGGGTCACCTTCTAAATACACCCATCCGGTCTGCATCCGTCCGTCCTCGTCGAAGCAATAATATTTGCCATCGATCTTCATCACCTTATAATCGCCGCCGTTACTGCTCGTCGACGGGCTGTTCTTCTTTCCGCTCGCAGAGAAGTAGAACCAGTATTTTCCGTCGTCGCTCTCCGGTCCGTAGAGATCCTTATCCGCATCCTTCGGCTCCAGATACTTCCAGCCGGTGACCATAGCGCCGCTGGAGCTTAAATAGTAATCCCCATCCTCGGACCATCCGGTCTGCATAATTCCGTCGGAATCAAAGAGATAACTCTTTCCGTCGATCTTCTTCCAGCCGTCCTTCGTGACTTTTCCGCTGGAACTGAAATAGAACCAGTATGTCGTCCCATTATCCCTGCTGTACGGGGAAGCCAGCTGCATCCATTTATTTGACACCATGATTCCATTGGAATCCACATAGTAATCATTGTCTGCCCAGCTGTTGACCGCCATCTCGCCGCTGCTGTTCAAATATCTCCAGAGGTTGTCCGCGCCCTTTTTCCACTCATTCGTCACGCGGTTTCCGTTTTTATCAAGATACGTCCATATATTATTGGAAAGCGCCCAGCCTTCCGCTGCGTAGGCGTTCATCGTCAGACATCCGAAAGTCAGGACCGAAGATGGGGATTACTATTTAAGCTCCAGCGGAGCGATGGTGACAGGATGGAGATATCTGGAGCCGAAGGATGAGGACAGCAGCCTTTACGGAACGGAAAGCGATGATGGAAAGTACTGGTTCTATTTTTCCGCAAGCGGAAAGAAGCAGAGCCCGTCGACCAGCGATGACGGCGGAGAGTATAAGGTAACAAAGATCGATGGAAAATACTATTGCTTTGATGCAGACGGACGGATGCGCACCGGCTGGGTGTATTTAGAAGGTGATCCGGAAAATTCAAGTAAGAGTTCAATTGCGGATTGGAGATATTTCGCGGAGAGCGGAATCCAGAACGCTACGGTCGGCGCGGCGATCCCCGGCTGGCTTTCCTTAAACCCGCCGGAACAGCTTCAGGACAATGTGGATGAGCCGGTCGTATGGTATTATTTTGATAAAAACGGCGAGCCAAAGACCGGACCGGAAGACGGAAAAGCGTCCACGAGCGATTTTGTCCGCATCAATGGAAAGACGTATCTCTTCGACCAGAAAGGAAATCCGGTCAAAGGATTAAAGAAGGTACGGATCGGATCGACCAGCGAATATACGTCCTACTACTTTGATGAGTCATCCAGAACCTCAGTAAAAGGAAAAATGACCGTCGAGGAAGGCGATGGAAACAAGACCACGTTTTATTTTAATGAAGGGACCTATGCAGGCCGCGGAACAAACGGCGTGAAGAACGGATACCTTTATTATATGGGAAAACTTCAGCAGGCAGACAGCTCCAGCCGTTATGCGCTGATCAGCATTCCGAATGGAAACGGCAGTTATCAGACGTATGTGGTAAACAGCTCCGGACGTATCTCCAAGAATACGACGGTAAAGGACCGCGATGGAAACAAATATAAAGTTAATTCCAGCGGGATCCTGACGCATATCAATGACGAGGCAGCAAGCTCCACGGAAGATTACGGCGAGCCGACTGAGCCGGTATTTGAGAATGACTGATATGGATCCAGGATAAATGATAAAGGACTTTTTGAAGGACCAGGGGCAGAGATGTTCCTGGTCTTTTCTTTTGCATTTCGTGCAGAATTTTGACATCTTGTGTCGAACCGATTGACATGTCTTGTTTTCTAATGATATTCTGGCGACAGAGACTTGAAGATAAGAGGGAGGCGGATCGCATGAGATATAATTTTAGAAGATGGATGGCAGGATTATTGACGGCAGTGATGGTGGGATCCACGATCATATCACCAGTGTATGCGGAATCAGCTATGATTCGACCGGATACTGATTTTGAAGTATATACGGCGAGTGATGCAGTGAAGGAGAAAGCGACACAGTCAGACACGGTGAGAAAACCGCAGAGGGCGAAAAAAGATGAATTATTGAAGATTAAGGCATCGGACTCCAATGCGCTTCTCAGGACATTGAGTGCCGAAGCAGAGTATGATCTGAAGAATGGGAAAGTGATCATTGATAAGAACGGCGATTACACGATCAGCGGCACATATGAAAAGACGACTGGAACGGATCATGTGATCACGGTGAAGAAGGGTGTTTCTGCGACGATCACTTTAAAGGGTGTGTCAATTGAAACCGCAAATGCGAATACAGTTCAAATGTCCTGTATTGAACTTGAAAAGGGAGCGGATGTGACGCTGGTTCTCTCCGGAATGAATAACCTGTATACAGTCAGCAACTCCGGCGCGGCGATCCATGTGCCGGAAGGAAGCAGCCTGACGATCCGGGCAGGATCTGATCAGGATGTCCTGTATTCGTTTGCGCGCGCTTATGGAGCTGGAATCGGAGGAAACAGCGGAGAGGGACATGGCGAGATCACGATTGAAAGCGGAACAGTGGCAGCTTGTTCTGGAATGAGGCTGACAGATAAAGGAACGGAAAAAGGAACGGAATCGGACAGTGGAGCCGGAATCGGATCTGGTTCGGCGGGAATTGGCGGTGGTATGATTACAATCGCTGGTGGATCTGTTTATGCAGCAGCATCTGTTGGAGCTGGAATCGGTGGTGGATATAAGGGAACATCGGGCTCTATTGTGATTTCTGGTGGAGATGTAGAGGCACGGGGCGGAGAGTATAACCGTAGCGTGAAAGCTGTTGCAATCGGTCCAGAGACGGTCGATGGTACGAATAATAGTTTTACATTGAAAGCCAGTGAAAAAGAAAAAGCAACGGCAGAATTCCTTGGAGTTGATCCAACCAAAACATACACGGTCGATATTGGAAATAAGCAGACCATCAAGTATCCGGGAAGCCGTGTGGTGATCAAGTATGGAGAACAGACACGAAATGGGAAGCTTACCGTTACTCCAGAAGAAGGTGTTACCTATTCTGGAAACGGAAGAGTTGAGATCGCCGGATCTGGTCCATATACAGTTACAATGGCAGATTCTGGGACAGCGACAAGGGAATTTATTGAGATCAAGAGCAGCTGTACCGTTACTTTGGAACAGCTCAATATTTATCCGAATGCACAGAAGGTTCCTGCAATTGATATCGATGCGGGACTTGACAAGGTGACCTTAAAGCTGGAAGGCAGAAATATTCTTAAGGGCGCTGAGCTTGCGGCGGCGATCGATAATCATGGGACTCCGCTGGAGATAACAGGAAGCGGAAGTCTGGATGCCACAGCCGGCTCCGGGTCTGCGGCGATCGGTGGCAGCTGCTATGTAAATTCTGTGCCGGTAGGCAAAAATATTACGATCTCCGGCGGTGATTTGACCCTGCGGTCAAATGGAGATGGAACCTGTCTGGGAGCTGGTGCTGCCAGCAGCGCAAGTACGGGGAGTGCAGATAACCTGGTCATTTCCGGCGGAAATGTAAACTTGATCAAGAGCGGGGGCGGTTATTGTATTGGATCGACAGACTTTTATGTTAATTCGGAACCGAATATCCGGATCACAGGAGGAAATGTCACAGCGACGGTGTCCAGAGACACAGGAAAAATCTGTCAGAGTCCTATCACGATAGCGCCTGAAAATGGAAAAACAGCGACACTGTATACAGGAAACTCAGCTCCGGGAAGCGCGGCTCTCGGGCTGCGCGGGGAAGGAAAATATGAGCCCGCGTCAGAGAAGTATATGCGTGTAAAGTTTGGAACACCGCATAACCTTACTGTTACGGGAGGAACGATCACCTCAACAGAGTCCGAATTTGCGGAAGGTGAGAAAGTGCCGGTCAGCGCGAGTGCCAAGATCACGGATGGAGCCGGAGAAACCTTGTATTTTGCAGGATGGACGGTTGAAAAAGGAAGCGGAACGTTTGCGGATCCTTTGTCTTCCGGAACAACATTTACGATGTCCGATGTGGATACAGAGATCAAGGCGAACTATACAGGTGGATATTCTGTTACAGTTGCTGACGGAACCATCACCCCGGAACAGAAAAACTATGCACCGGGCAGCACTGTCACGATCACAGCGAAAGATAGATCCTCGGAAAAATTATGTTTCGATCACTGGGAGATCACGAACGGAAACGGAGAATTCTTAAACGGAACGGCCAGTCAGAAAACGGCACAGCTTAAAGTAAACAGCAGCCTGTCCGTAAAGGCGGTCTATGTTTCCGGGCACAGCCTCACGGTAAATAATGGAACTGGAAGCGGAGCTTATAGAACTGGGGATATAATCGAGATCACGGCATCTCTACCGGCGGGATCAGAATTTTCGTCATGGACGCTGGATTCTGGCTCAGGAACCTTTGAAAACTTCTACAGCAGCACGACAAGATTTACGATCGGATCAGAAGATGCTGTGGTCACAGCCCAGTATAAGGGCGAAGGACTCACCGGTGACTTCATCGTGAGCGGTGGAATCCTGGGAACAGATTATAAATATGAGAACGAAACACTGACCATAACGGGCAGCGGAAAATACGAGATCTCCCTGAAAGAGGGCATTGAGACGACTGGAAATCAGATCACGGTTCAGGGCGGAAAACCTGTAATTACGCTCCATAGCGTAAAAGTGAATGGAGACTGTGCGCTCAGGATCAGGGATGAAGCAAATGTGACGTTGATCCTGGATGGGGAAAACTCCATGTGTTCCAAAAAATCGAGCTGTGTGTATGTGCACGACAATTCTTATCTCACGATCACGAGCATCCAGGGGGATGGAAGCTCTGCGGGAACACTGCGTGCAGAAGGAAATAAGTCTGTCGAGATCAATCATGCCGGAATCAGAGGCGGTTCCATTACTGTAAAAGGCGGAACAGTTATCGCTAAAGGTGAATATGAAGCGGCAGGAATCGGCAAAGACGCGCGTGAACGAAACACAAATTTCTCCATTTCGATCGAAGGAGGTACCGTGGAAGCTGACGGCGGCTGGGGAGGTGCCGGCATCGGAAGCGCAAGCCGGGCAGGCGGAAATGTCAATATCAGTATTTCCGGCGGAACCGTAAAGGCTGTCGGAGGCCAGGGCTCTGCCGGTATCGGAATCGGATATGATAGCTGGGCGAAGAGCAGGATAACGATCACCGGCGGAAGGACAGACGCAAAGGGAGGAAGCAGGGGCTCTGGCAAAAATACGACCAGCGGTGTCGGGGCAGGCTCAAAAAATGATGATGTGGAGTTTTTTATTGATGAGAAAGCGCTGATCATGCACGGACTGAGTTCCGCAGATGAGAATGTTACAGCGCAGGAGATCAATCGGAAGACCAAAAGGATGGGACGCTGCGCGGTCATTTATTTTCAGGCCGATGAGAGCGGAGAGGACGCTTCGATTTCACTGACACCGGAGACGGAGGTAATGTATCCTGGAAGTTCAAAACAGTTTACCGCAGCTGTTAAAGGAGCAAAGGATCCGACGGTGGACTGGCGGGTATCCGGAAATACCAGCAGCGATACAAAGATCAGCTCCCTGGGAATCCTGACGGTGGGTGCGGATGAGAAAGCGGAAACACTCAGCGTGACAGCGAGCTTAAGGTCATATAATAAAACTGCATCCGCCGAGGTAACAGTGACACAGATCCAGGCAGGTCTTGCGGTTGGTTCAAAAGAAATTGAAGTTGGAAATTCTGTTTTGGCTGTGATGACAGTTCCGGAAGGAATGAGTGGACAGATCCGGTTTTATGTAGATAAAGCCGCGGTGGGAAGTCCGATCACGTCAACGGGAGGAAAAACACCGTTTATGATCGAAAAAGAACTTCTCCCATTGGGAACACATGAGATCTATGCGGAATATTACGGAAATGGATTCCGGGTCAAGAGTGGACAGATCTCAGTGACTGTAAAAAAACGCAATCCACAGATCGTAAGCTGGCCGGAAGCTATAAGGAATATTTATTATGGCCAGCAGGCATCAAGTGCCAGACTGCAGGGCGGACAATATGGAGATATACCTGGAGACTTTGGGTTTGATGTTGCATGGCCGGAAGTGGGAACAGATGAAGCTCTGTGCCACTTTACGCCAAGGCCAGAGTACCGCGATACGTATGAGACGATCTACAATAAAATTAAGATTAAAGTTTTACCGGCAACTCCGAAAGTCGAGGAGAATCCTGCGGTAAATATTCAGTATGGACAGTCCCTGAAAGATGCGGTGATCTCTGGAGGAAAGGTGATCAATCCAAATTATATATCAGGGCAGAAGAAGATGATTGTGGATGGAAAATGGGGCTTTAAGGATCCAGATTCTGTACTTTATCCAGATACATCCTGCGCAGTAGTATTTACCCCGGAGGATACGAAAAACTACACGGGAGCGACTGAAACAGAAGTTTCGGTTACTGTTTCGGCGGCAAAACCAGATCTCACTATGGAACTTGACCGGGAGACGCAGGTTGCAGGAAAGCGGATAACTGTTTCGGCAAAAGCGAAAAATGCGTTTTCTTCTGCACTTGAGGATGTACCGGAGATCCGAATTTCTTATCAGATCGGGGATGGAACTGAGCAGACTGCTTCAGAAAATGAGATCCAGATCCCTATTGGGACCGCTGTCGGGACGATCATCACGATCACGGCGAAAACAGCTGCTGTTGATGGCAGATATATTGAAACTTCCGAGACAAAAACGGTGACAGTGGCAGACAAAACGATCGTGGATAAGCAGATATCTGTGACGGTACCTGATGTGGAATATGGCAGCTCACCAGTTCCGGAGGGAACATTTGCGGGAAATGTGGATGGAGATGAGACATGGGCTTACACGTACAGTGTGGATGGTGGAAATACATGGAGTACGGAAGCACCGAAAACAGTGGGAAGTTATCTTGTAAAAGCTTTTTATGAGGATGACTCACAGAAAGGAGAGAATATTTCTTCCTGGAATATTATTCCCAAAACGGTGATTGTGGCGGGCATTGTACTGGAGGAAAAAATCTATGACGGAAGAACTGACGTGAATGTGAGATCAGTAAGCTTTGGCGGTCTTGCAAACGGAGATACTCTGGAGTCAAAGGATTATTCTGCAGCAGCAGAATTTGAAGATGCAAATGCGGGAACAGATAAAAAAGCTTTTGTAGAGGTTTCCTTATCCGATACGGAAAATGCAAAGAATTACGTTCTGGATCAAGCTGGAAAGTTCATTCTCGATGGACAGAGCATCAAAAAAGCCGAAGCGCCCTCTGTTCCGGAGATCTCTGAGGCGTACAGCTATGGAATAAGCGGAGAGCAGGAGATCGTTCTTTCCGGATTCTCGGAAGACTGTGGAGAGATTTCTGGCGGAAATGCCGATATTATATCTGATGAGTCCGGCATCCTGGAAGAGAAAATTGCCGTAGAGGGGACGCAGTTAAAATTCGCGCTGAAGAAGAATGACAGATCACAGATCGGAGCATCAGCAGTGATCCGGGTCAGTGGCGTTCTTACGGAAAACTATGAGATACCGGATATTCAGGTCGTAATCTCTCTGAATGACAAGAATGAGCAGCATCCGATTGCGGGAACGATTACGTTCCAGCTGAATGGTGATGAAAAAACATTCACAGCTGAGATCGGGGCTGTTGAGGGCGCAGAGTACAGTTTTGACGGTACCACTTGGTCAGACAACAACCGGAAAGATGACTGCCAGCCGGATACCCTGTATCACGGATGGATCCGTCTGAAGGAGACGGAGACAGAAAATGCGGGACCTGCGGCGGAGGTTTCCGGAAGAACTCCGAAACTGGCAGAAAAGCCGCCTGTGGACGGACCGGAGAAGCCCGGAGATGGCGGGAATACTGGAGGAGACAACGGCACAAAGCCTGGAGATGGCGGAAATGCTGGAGAAGATAACGGCACAAAGCCTGGAGATGGTGGAAATTCCGGAGAAAACAATGGCTCAAGACCAGGAAGTGGAACTGGTTCATCCAGTTCAGACTCTTCCAAACCGGAGATCAGTGAAAGAAAGCCGGATATCAGCCGTGACAGTAAAAAAGGATATATTGATCCTGTAAAGGGAATTATCCCGGGCGCTGCGAACAAAGCGGTAAACGATGGACACAGCCATTGGATGAAGGATAAGAATGGCTGGTGGCTGAGATACAGCGATGGCAGTTATGCGGCAGGAAAGATGATCGTGGGAGAGCACGATAATATGCAGACGGTTGAGCATCAGTGGGAACTGATCAACGGAAGCTGGTATGCATTTGATGAGCAGGGATATCTGCGTGTTGGACTTTCCTATGATGCCGGTTATAGGGGCTGGTTCTATATGGACGAAAATTCCGGAATGCAGACTGGCTGGGTACTCATCAATGAAAGGTGGTATTTCTTCAATCCGGTTTCTGATGGAACAAGAGGAATGATGTTTATCGGAAGAAAAACGCCGGATGAGTATTTTGTGACGGAAGATGGCAGCTGGGACGGAAAGACAAAATAATAAATAAGAGAACAGCCAGGTGAAGTGAGAAAACCCCCTCTTTGCAGTTTATGGGATAAACACGCAGAGAGGGGGTTTTTATCATTTATGAACCTAAAAATTCAGAGAAATAATCAATGAAAGGCAGTCTCATTAAACTTCTTCACCATTGATCAAAACGTGCTGGATCACACCTGTCACATCAAACGGGCAGCCGTCAACAATGACAACATCGGCGTCCTTTCCCTCTTCAAGGGAACCGACACGGTCAGCGATGCCGATGTGCTCGGCCGGGTTGATCGTTACGGCGCGGAGTGCGTCATACTCGTCCATGCCGGCTTTGATCGCAAGCCCTGCGCAGAGCGGCAGATAGTGGAGCGGAGTGACCGGAGCATCCGTGATGATGGAGACGTGACATCCGGCTTTTGCGAGAATGCCAGGTGTCTCCCAGGTCTTATTCTGGAGCTCAAATTTGGAGGCATGTCCGAAGGTCGGACCTACCGCGAGCGGGAGATTTTCCTTCGCGAGTTCATCTACGATCATATGCCCCTCTGTCACATGCTCCAGAGTCAGGCCGACACCGAACTCTTTCGCAATGCGGATCGCAGTGAAGATATCGTTTGCCTGATGGGCATGGGCTTTTAACGGGATCTCATGGTTTAATACCGGGATCAGAGCTTCGGACTTCTGGTCGTAAGCCGGAAGCTTGGAGGCGTCATCACCGGCAGCCTCGATCTTTGCCTTGTAAACCTTCGCTTTATTTAAAGCCTCGCGGATTTTTGCGGCATTTGTCATACGGCTGGAGATTCCCTGTTTCTGGTAGCAGCGTTTCGGGTTTTCACCGAAAGCGCATTTCATAGCGATCGGGAATTTTACGATCATATTGTCAACACGGGTTCCAACCGGTTTGATAGCAGCGAAGGTTCCGCCAATGGAGTTGGAGCTGCCTGGACCGGTTGCGAAGCAGGTAACACCGGCTTTCGCGGCCATCTTCATACACGGGTCAAACGGGTTGATTCCGTCGATCGCCTGTACCTGTGGAGTTACCGGGTCATTCAGTTCGTTGTAGTCATGCCCCTCGTAGCCGATCCCGTAGCCGTCAAGACCGATATGGCAGTGGGCCTCGACAAATCCCGGATAAACCTGGAGTCCGGTGGCGTCGATAACCTCAGCACCGTCAGCAGAGAGACCTTTTCCGATCTTCACGATCTTTCCGCCGTCGATCAGGATGTCAGCGATAAAAGTTTCCTTTGATACCGCTGTGTGAAGTGTTCCGTTCTTGATACAAATCATTGGAATTCCTCCTCTTTTCAAATCATAACTCTATCATACATGAATTGCGAGAATATTTCAAGGATTCTTTCTGTACAGTAGTTAAAAATAAGTTGCGATTCACGCTTTGCGCAAACAGTAATAAAAAAAAGGAACTATTTCATCTTAAAAGATGAAAAGTTCCTTATATTTGAGTTATGAAACTACATTCACCGGTGTTCCCTCAAGGAATCCCTTTACATTTCCGGCAAGGATGGAAACGAGGCGCTGTCTTGTCTCAAGTCCTTTCCAGCCCATATGCGGGGTGAGGATCACGTTGTCGAGGGTGTAGAGCGGGTTGTCGGCTTTCGGCGGCTCAGTTTCCTGGACGTCGAGGCCTGCGCCTGCGATCTGGTGCTTTTCAAGCGCTTCGATCAGAGCCGGTTCATCGATGAGAGCACCGCGGGAGGTGTTGATCAGGAAGGCGGTCGGCTTCATCAGCGCAAGAGTCTCTTTATTGATCATATGCTTTGTCTGCGGAGTTAACGGGCAGTGCAGGGAAACATAGTCACTGTTCTTTAAGACTGTCTCAAGATCCACATAGCGGATGCCGTCTTCGTCGGCTCTCGGTGTTCTTGTATACACGAGAATGTTCATATCAAGAGCTTTTGCAATCTTCATTACAGTCTTTCCGATATGTCCGGCACCGATGATTCCTAAAGTCTTTCCGTTTACCTCAACGTGCGGAACCTGGAGATTTTTCGTAAAGTTATCATGGTTTCCGTTTGCCAGCATTTTCATCTGGACCTGCATGGTGGAGCTTAAATTTAAGATCATCATGACCGCCGTGTGGGCTACGCGCTCGGAGCTGTATGCCGGGATATTGCAGACGGTGATCCCCTTCTCCCTTGCGGCATCAAGATCCAGATTGTTGTATCCGGTACCGGCCTCACAGATCAGCTTTACGGAAGCTGGAAATTTGCGGATCAGGTCACCGTTCACCGGCATCTCCTTTGTGACGATAATATCAGCTCCCTCAATGCGCTCTAAGAGCTGTTCCGGTGTGGTATCATCGTAGACGGTCACGTCGGAAGAGAGAACAGAAAAGTCGAGATTTCCGTCAAAGTTCATTTTTTTTGCGTTTAATACAACGGTCTTGTCGCTCATGGGTAAATCCTCCTGCGAAATTGATAATAAGAAAATGGTGCGTGCTTTGGCGCTGTATTTATTATATAACGGTTTGGGGAGTGTGACAATGAAGAGTTTGCAGATTTGGCTAATAAAAAAATGAGCCAACAAGAGGGGGGACTTGCTGGCTCGTCAGGATTGATAGTTTTTTTAATGAGTGATTAGTCTTATGATATCTGGGCTGCTGTCCGGTCATGATCCTCCGCCCAGATTCCGTAAATAGATCGCACGAACACGGCTGTGAGGACGATAACGGCACCGATGATAGCCATTTTGCCCGGAACTTCTCCGAGAAAGAGGAATACCCATACCGGATTTAATACCGGGTCAAGGATCGGCAGGAGAACGGTCTCCAGAGCCGAGAGTCCTGTACTGGCCTTTGCATATGCGGCGTAAGTAAATCCACATAAGAAACCGGCAAGAAGCAGGAAAAGAAAACTTTTTGTGTCAGGAACACCTGCGGAAACCATAAATGGAATTCCGACAACACCTGAAATCACGTTTCCAAGGAATACGGACATGACTGGATTCCCATTTTTCTGCAAGCGGAGAAAGATAGAATTTCCGGCAAAGGTGATTCCGTTGAAGACAGCCACGATCTTTCCGATCGTACTGCCGCTTGCACCGCCGTCCATAAAGAAAAGCAGCATTCCCGCAAAGACCACCGCGAGACTGATTATGTCAGCTTTTGTGATCTTTTCTTTCAAGAAGATCCACGCAAGGATCGCGACATAGATCGGAGCCGTATACTGCATCATGATCGCGATGGCAGAGGATGCAAGTTTTGTGGAAATATTAAAACAATAGTTAAAGGATGCATAGCAGAGAGCACCGCCGATCACGTATTTGTCGATCTTAATGTTCCCGCCCCTTTTCAGGAGAGGATATAGAAGAATGGAGGCAATGACGCTGCGTCCCCCTGCGATTGCGTAGGGGGGCCAGCTGATCATCTTGATGTTAAGTCCTGCGAGACTCCAGAGGACGGCGACACAAACAGTCAGCAAGATCGCCTTTTTATGATTCATGGAGCTCACCTTCTTTATATCTTGCGATACCCCATCCGGTAGCCGCACAGATAAGACCCATGATAGGGGTCAG
>ENA-UEPJ01003936-UEPJ01003936.1-human-gut-metagenome-genome-assembly--contig:-NODE-3936-length-12460-cov-18.089558_pt1 | contig 12460 bp, 8 predicted proteins | sample MGYA00242890_ERZ507896 | MGnify/ENA primary metagenome ERZ507896 (study PRJEB26167, sample SAMN06115508) | human gut metagenome | host: Homo sapiens | place: China:Qinghai | collected 2015-08-20... | reverse complement strand
ACCCTTGTTAAACGATTTGCGCTCACCCTCCAGAGAAGCAACCTTCTTCTCCAGCTTCGCCTTGTCAAGCAAGTCGGTATTTCCGGAGAGAATAGCCATATACTCGGAAAAATTCATGCCCGATTTCTCGTCCATCGCTCCCTCGTCAATGGTTCTCGCCCCCAAGGCTCCGCTTTTCAACTGCGAGATAAAAGTCTGCTTGCAGTGCAGGAGGTTAAACTTGTACGAGTCAAGCGACTTTTCCACCGCATAGATGATGACATCAACCTTGTTGTCGGCATACAGCTTGGCAATCTCGTTGCCGGCACGCACACCTCGACCGTCACGCTGTGCCAAGTCTGACGGCCGCCACGGTGTATCCAAATGATGGATAGCCACACACCGTTTTTGTGCGTTTACACCTGTACCCAACATGGATGTGGAGCCGAACAATACTCGTACCGAACCCTCGTTCATAGCTGCTATCACCGCCTTTCTTGCCCTCTCGTTCTTGCACTCCTGAATGAAGCGGATTTCAGACGACGGTATGCCGTAATCCTCTATCAGCTTGCGCTTGATTTCAGAATACACGTTCCATTCGCCCGGTCGATATGTTCCCAAGTCGGAGAACACGAACTGCGTACCCTTATGACCGTCGTAACGGTGATAGTAGTCGGCTATCATCTTGGCACAATGGCTCGCCTTGTTGTCGGGATGGTCCTCACAAGTCGGGTCTATCATGCGCATGTCGAGTGCCATCTTTCGGGCATAGTCCGTAGCAATGAGCATCTTTGCCTTCTCCTCTGTTTCCGACAATGGCAGTCTGCCGAGGATGGTAGCATCGCCCGTCTTGGCAAACTCCATCAGCTTTTGGATGAAGTCCTCCTGCTCGGGTGTCGGCGGTATGTTATGAAGGATCTCGTTCTTCTGTGGTCTGTCCACACCAACCGCCTCCGCCGTGCGATAGTCGGTTATCTCGTTGTAGAAAGCAGCAAGCTCCGGTACCTTGATGAAGTATCTGAAACGTTCCTTCTGTACGATGTTGTTGGTGACGTTAAACTCGAAGTCGGTAGTTTTCTTGGCGAAGATTGCCGCCCACGCATCGAAACAGCGGATGTCCTGACGCTCCAGTTCCTTGGGGCGCAGGTACTTGAAAAGCAGATACAACTCTGTTAGTGAGTTACTGATAGTTGTTCCCGACAGGAATGTCGCTCCCAAGTCTCTGCCTGTCCGCTCCTGTATGGTTCGGATGGCAAAGAGCATGTTGAGTGCCTTCTGGCTTCCCTCGCTGTTGCCGAGTCCTGCCACACGGTCGTGACGGGTGTTGAACATGAGGTTCTTGAACTGGTGGCTCTCGTCCACAAACAAGTGGTCGATGCCCATCATGCGGAAGTCCACCACATCATCGGTGCGCTGCTCGATGCTGTAGGCTATCTTCTGCAACTTCACCTCCAGATTCTGCTTTCGCTTTTCCAAGCCTTTGAGCATTCCCCTCGACACGTCTTTGCCCTGCGTGCGTATCACTTCCAAGTTTTCCTCCACGGTATCAAGCTCAGCCTGCAATATCTGCCGCTGGAGTTCTGGCGATTGCGGTATCTTCCCGAACTGGTCATGCGACATGATTACACAGTCATAGTCGTTGTTCTTGATGTTGTTGAAGAAACTGACACGGTTCTTGGTGGAAAAGTCCTTCTCCGAGGCATAGAGTATCCTCGCATGGGGATAAGCTGTCTGATAGGTGGCAGCTATCTCCGCGACATTGGCTTTCAGTCCGATAATCATCGGCTTGTGAGCCATACCGAGACGTTTCATCTCATGCGCAGCCATGCACATGATGAGGGTTTTGCCAGTTCCCACCTCATGGTCACATATCCCGCCGCCGTTCTGCAAAAGCATCCATACACAGTCCTTCTGACTTGGGTACACACTCTTGACACCATACTTTCCACCAAGGGCTTTCAGATCCAAACCGGGGAAGGTCTGGTGAGAACCGTCATACTTCGGACGCACGAAGCAGTTGAACTTCCGGTTGTACATCGTGGTCAAGCGTTCCTTAAAGGAGTCAGACTGCTCCTCCAGCCATTCAGTGAACCCGTTGCGGATTTCGTCAATCTTGGCATTGGCAAGCTGTATGCCCTCGCTGTCACGCACCTTGATGTCGTTGCCGTGTTCATCCTCACCGATGCTCTTCATCATGTCGGGACAGGTGTTGTGCAGGGCATGTTTCAGAAGACTCATGCCGTCATAGTGGCGGTAATATCCCTTCACCATATACTCATCCGTGATGGCCATGGTCTTCATACTGCATTTTGCCGAATATTCGTCCATGCTGTCGGAATAGACGATGCTGACCTGTGTATTGAAGAGGTGGCTCATGTAAGCGGAATACACACCTGTAGGTATCCAACGCTCACCGAAGTTGAAGTCCAGGTCCTCAAAGGCTATCGGTTCGGGAATGCTTGCCTTCAAGGCTTCCAACGACTCCCTCACGATTGCATGGTCGGGATTTTCCTTCAGCCATTCTTCTATACGCTCCGCTTTCTCTATGACATTGCCAGCAATGAAGCGGTCGGCTATCTCGTAGCCGTCTATGAGCGGATTGTAATAGATGCGCCCTTTAAGCGCTTCCGTCAGTTCCGGTTCCAGCATATCCGATAATTCAGTCATATACGGCAAGTCGATACGGCCGAACTTGTTGAGCGAGGCGGTGAGCGCTTCCTCTGGAGAATCGACATGACTGACCTCGTCAAGCGAAAAAGAGACCGGGTGGTCGAAGATGTCTGACTTTGTGAACTGTCCGTTTTCCACCCGTTCCAACGACAGCATGTCGCGCCCTGAGGCATCCATGAGGATGAACTTCACGTTCTGCTTGGCATTGAGGTTGCCGAAGCGAATGAAGAAAGCGTCATAATAGACATTCAGACTCTCACGCATCTGCTTGTTTTCCGTCTGTTCTTCCGCTTCATAGGTGTAAAGTTTCTGATAGGCATCACGGAGGGCGATATACAGGACAGCCTTTTCTTTCTGCTCCATATTCAGATCCAACGGCATGAAGGTAGCACCATACTTGGTAAGGTCTTTCAATACACCGATGTTTCTGGCAGAGTCGAGCACTATAGAACCCTCACGATGAAAACTTTCCAGTTTCTCATCAAATGGACGGGGCTTCATAACATCCTCTTTCTTCCTTGCCTGCTCTTCCCGCTTTCTTTCCTGCTCTTTTTGTTGTTCCCGCTCATGATTTGTTTCTTTCAATGTGCTCTGAGTCTTGGAATCTTCTTTTGGCTCATTCCCTTTCGACTGTCCATGCCCGATTTGAACTTTGAGAACTTCTATCGGTTCCATCGGCGGCTTGAACTTCGGATCAAGCGTATCTTCAACGCCCAAAGCCTTGAGTTGTTCCTGACGGTGCAGTTCCGCCTTTTGGCGCAGCAGCACCCTGTCTTCGGGAGCCATGGTCATCATCATCTCGTAAAAGCCGTTGATTGGCGGATTCTCTTCCCAAGAGATGCTTGCGTATGGCTCATCCCCAGGCAGGATTGGTTTTATCTCCTGTGCTGTTTCCTGCTTTTTTGCATCTGTCAACGAAGGCTTTTCTTCTTTTTCCACAGGCTTTGTCACAACTTCAAAAGTCGGATTGACGCTTTTTACCAACGGACTTGCTTTCTTCCTTGACACTTTCTTGGCGGCAGCACCCACTGTTACCTCTGCTTTCTTCTTCGTTGAATGTACAGCCTGACGGTTTTCTTCTTCCATTCCCCAAAGGTCAAACAGCGTCATTTGGACTGGTGGCTGCTGATGATTGGACTTTTGGGATAGCTCTGCATCATCAGTAGGCTTTTCCTGCTTTTGCAAGGATACTACCGTATCGTTCTGCTTTACCTCAATGGAAGGCTTCATCTTCTCTGTTTTTTCTATCTTTTCTGTTTCTTCAACCTCCTTAACTTCCTCAGACATTATTTCCTCTATCCCCAAGTATCGGTTCAAATTGAGGTTCTTCTTAAAGTCTTCATGGAGCATCTTTCGCAAATCCTCTGCAATGCCTTCCACACCATCCTCATGCGTGTATATCATTGCAGGTTTGCCGAACGGGTCAGTATCCAACTTTGCCGTTGTATGGATAATGCGTTCCGGATGCTCCAGAAAATAGTTGTTTGTCGGAATGCGGTTCTCGTCATTATAGACGGTATCAAGCAGGTTGTCGTCTCCTCGCAGCGACTCCTTTTGGCTGTTTTTCTGGAGGATGATGAGGTCACTGCCCACTTCCGTATTGGCATTTTCCGTGAACAGATTGTTGGGAAGACGAATCGCTGACACGAGATCAGCATGATAGAGCATCATAAAACGCGCGGCACTGTTGTTTTTGGCATTCAATACGCCTTGTGAGGTGATGAAGGCAACCAACCCGCCGTCCCTTACCGTATCAAGAGCCTTGACAAAGAAGTAGTTGTGTATGCGTCTGGTGACAAGTGCCCTCATGCCTTTCATGGCTGTATAGGACGGATCAAACACGGCAACATCGCCAAAGGGAATATTTGAGATGGCGAGGTCGAAGTAGTCATTGAAAGGCTTTTCTATCTTCTCGAATCCCTCTATGCGCACTTTCTGCTCCGGGTGCAGATGGCGGAGTATCTTTCCCGTAAGCAGGTCTTTTTCAAATGCCATAATGTCTGCCTTGGGATTGTTATCCAAGACGGAATCGACAAAGGCACCGATGCCTGCCGAGGGTTCAAGTACCTTTTCGGGGATAATCTGATGCTCTTTCAACACATCCGTCAGAGCCTCTGTAACGGCTGACGACGTGTAGAATGCCGTGAGGACAGACTGTTTCAGACTGTCCATCAACTGTTTGTACTCGCTTTCATTCTTGCTGTTTTCACGGATAAGTCTATGCAGATCCACTGTTGGAGCAAACAATTCAAGGTCTGACTTTGCCCAATGGACGGCATCCGCCAGTTCCCTGGCAGGGTTCAGGATGCACTTCAATCCACCGAATCCGCAGTAACGCTCCAGAAGGAGACGCTCACGGGCGGTCGGCGTGCGCTGTTCCCTGTCAAGGATGAATGCCGTCTCTATCGCCTTGATGTTGTCGTTCAGCCGTTGTTTTCTATTGTACGCCATTTGACTCTATGAAAAGGGCTACGGCTCCAGTCAACTCTGTATAGAGCTGGTCGTAGTCCGGTGACTGGGCAAAATCGTCATCGGTGAGGTCGTAAATGGAATACACGTTATCAAGCAAAGGCAGGAGGTTCTTGACAAACGCTTCCTGATCTTCTACTGCTACCTCCAGGGGAAACTCACTGTCAACAACATCATACAGGATGCTGTACTTGGAAAAGCGGAGACCTTTCAGCAATGCTGACATGGCAAGCTCTTGTGCCGCATCGGCAAAGAGGGCATCACGCCGTGCCTGCTCATATACTTCTGCGGCATGGTCTGCACGTTCGCGGATAAAGTCCGCATCGCTGGCTTGTGGAAAACGGTTCTCTCTGAGGTGGTTCAAGAGGTACAGTCCGTAATAGGACAGCTCTGTCTGTGCCTGTTTCTTTCTGTTCATTTGTCAGTTGAATGGATTAAGTGGTGAATAATAAACCGTGGATGGCGGTTGGTGTTTGTGTGAAAGCAAGAAAAAGGCACTCGGTATCCCTCCGAGTGCCGCCACTTAATCCACAGTAAATAAAAGCATCCTAAATAAAGACACCATTTATGAACCATGTTTCGGTGGCAAAGGTACAAACTATTTCTTGTATCTCTTCACATTTCCTCGCTTTTCTGCTGTTTTGTGCTCTGCAAAGACGAATTTCGTGTTGAAATTCTCGTCAAAGGCAATGGCTGCGGAGAACGATTTGCCTTGCTTGCTGATGAAACCATTGAGCGTTCTGGTCTTGCCCTTGGTAAGCAAGTCGGTGATGTCGGCATCAGTGAGCAACTTTCCTGCTACCTGCTTGAACACTGGCATACCGCACTCCTTGTTGCTGCATCTTACTACCTTTCCGAAGAACTGCATGGTACCTTGCTTGCATTTAGGACACTGGCAGCCGGAATCCTTGTGGCTGAAAAGTCTGTCACAACCTAACAGCTCCGCAGTGATTTCACGGGTATAGCCTTCGATACTATGGGTGAACCCGTCTGCACTTGCTTCACCTCGTTCAATCTTGGCAAGTTCCGCCTCCCATTTGCCCGTCATCTCCACATTGGCAATCGCCATGTTCTTCACCACGGAATGCAGGGCGAGTCCTTTTTCCGTCGGCACAAGTTTCTTCTGCTGGCGCACCATATACTCTCGTTTGAGCAGGGTTTCGATGATGGCGGCACGTGTGGCAGGTGTGCCAATACCGCTGTCCTTCATTGCCTGGCGCATCGTATCATCTTCTATCTCTTTGCCTGCGGTCTCCATTGCTGCAAGCAATGTGGATTCCGTATGCAATGGCTTTGGTTTGGTCTTGCCCTCCGTGATGGTGCAGCCAGAAAGAGTGATATGCTGTCCTTCTTGCCAGTTGGGAATGACTTGATCCTTGACCTCATTGTCTGTTGCGTCTGCATCCTTGTCCTGCCTGTTGTTCTTTTCCTTGAGCGACAACGCTCGCCAGCCAGTCTGTCGGATGATGGAGCCACTGATGCCAAACTCAACTTCATGATCCACTTGCGCCGTTACTGATGTGATGTCCTTGATGCAGTCTGCCGAGAACGCTTCAATCATCCGGCACAATATCATGTCATAAACGATCTTCTCGTCCTTGAAAAGACCAATGGCTGCATTTTCTGTGATGAGCAGGGCATGGTGGTCGGTCACCTTGGCGGCATTCACGCTGTTCTTGCTGTAGTCCTCACTGCCAGGCAAGAGTTTCACTTTCTCTCCATATTCCGAATGATTCTCCAGATTCTTGAAGAGTTTGGGAAGGGTGGCAAATACATCATCCGAGATATAGCGGCTTGATGTTCTTGGATAGGTGATGAACTTTGCCTCGTAGAGTTTCTGGGCGATGGAGAGTGTATGCTCTGCCGTGAAGCCATGCTGGGAGTTGGCTTCTTTCTGCAAGGTGGTAAGGTCGTAAAGGAGCGGTGCCTTCTCCACCTTTCGCTTGGTTGAGATCTTTGTGATGATGGCAGAACCGGTATCTTTCACCTTATTATATATATCGGTTGCGGTAGCTTTGTCTGTCCATCGGTTGGCAGATGTGAACTTCAGTATATTGCCACTGTCTGCATCAACCACACCGAAGTGTACCTGCCAGAACGGTTTCGACTCGAAACGCTTGTGTTCCCAATAGCGTTCGCACCCCATGCCAAGGGTTGGAGTCTGCACACGACCTACGGAATAGGTGCCACGTCCTGCGGCTATCGTCAGAGCTTGTGTGCCGTTGATGCCGACGAGCCAGTCTGCCTCACTTCGTGCCTTGGCTGCATGATAGAGATTGTCATACTCCTTGCCATCCCTGAGGTTCAGAAGTCCCTCACGGATGGCGGTGTCCGTAAGCGAACTGATCCAGAGACGGTCGAAAGGTTTCCTGCAACCGAGATACGCATAGAGGTATCGGAAAATCAACTCACCCTCACGTCCGGCATCGGTTGCTACGATGATGCGCTCACTGCTGTCAAACAGCTTGCCGATAATTTTAATCTGGGCAAGCACACCTGCATCTGGTTTGTAGCCGTTCTCTGTCTTGACTTGTCGGGGAACAAGAACGAACGGGTCGGGAATCACAGGCAGATTCTCTGCATGGAATCCCTTCATGCCGTAGGTTTCCGGCATGGCTGGCTGCACTAAATGTCCGAATGCCCATGTCACATAATAGCCATTGCCCTGCATATAGCCTTCCTCACGCTTGTCAGCTCCCACAATGTGGGCGATTTCCTTGGCTACGCTTGGTTTCTCTGCGATGATTGTCTTCATTGTCTGTTGTTTTTGTGACATCCGCAACCGTGGGATAGACGGTCGCAGATGTCGGTTGTTATAATGGATGATTAACTCTGTGGATCAAGTGGCGGCAACTACATCTTCACGCTTCTTGCCTTTCTCTTTGGCTTCTGTTCCTCGGCGTTCTGTTCCTTCTGCTGCTTTTCGTTCTTTGGCGCAGACTGTCCCGGACTCAGCGGATCCTTGGTGTGCTTGGTCGCCTCATGGGTCTTGCCCTGTTCGTTGACGGCGACTTGTACCTTGTTCTCATTGGTCGGAATCTGTTCCTTTGCCTGTTTGAGGTCTGGATTGTTGCGGTAGGAACGTGGCTGCATCTTGTCGAAGTCGAACTTTACGTAGGCGGTATAGGTACCGCTGCCGTTCTTGTTCGGCACTTCCTTGATCTCGATGGTCTTGCCTGCCACATAGTCGTCCTTCTGCTGCTCGGTCAGTTCCTTCTTGAAATAGGTGTTGAGTCGGCGGATGGTTCCGTCCTCATTGAGCCAGTGGTTGGGATCTTGCTGCTTCTTCTGACCGCCCGCATCACCTTCTGCCTTCTGCTCCTGCTTGTCAGCGGTTTGCTTCTTGTCTCCATTCTGTTTCTGACCTTGCGCCTGTCTTGTGCTGCCAGGCACGAACTCCACGCCACGCTGTTCCACATTCACCTGCAACAGCGGTGTAAACTTGCGCCCGTTGGCAAGCTCAATCTCCTTGCGAAGCGGAATACCTGAGTAGAGCACCCTCTTGTCGTCCTTGGTAATAGGTGTCTTGCCGATGGTGTCGGGTATGCGCACCTTGTTGGTAGGGATGTCAACAATCTCATTGGTGAGACGGTCGATACTGATGAAATGAGGACGCAGCTCACCTGTATTCTTGTCGGGGAAATCCACTACCTTTCCGAGGTTTCCGTTCTGTAACAGGTTCTTCTTGTCCTCTGGAGTGAAGGTATAGCCTTTGTAAGCGACATCGAGTTTTGGCTCGTTGCGCACGAAATGCGGCACGAGTTGCAACTGGTCGTTATCGTCCTTGCGGAATGACAGACGGGCCTGTATCTCTATCTGTTCACCGCCGAAGGTCGGCTTCACAATCACAAGCCCCGTCTTGCCGTAGTTGAGCAGGGCTTTCATATCCTTCTCATTCATACTGTTGAAGTCTATGCCATATTTGGCACCAAGTTCCTGCAGGTTCACATCGTTACCACTGATGAGGTTCTGCTTTACACCCGGAGCGGTCTGTGCCTGCTGTTCGGTTGCGGTCTGTTCTGGTTTCTGTTCCATGTCGTTCTCTTTTTCGTTGGTTTGTTCAGATGATACATTCTCTTTTTCTGTGTTAGCTTGCGTCTTGGACGCATCGTCCGATGATGCGGTTTCTTTCGCCTGACCTTCCGATTGCTTTGCCTCTTTCTCATAATTGGAGGTGTCAACCTTGTGGGCGGAAAGAATCTCCTTGTTAGCCTCCGGATCTTTCAGCAACTCCTTCATCACGCCAAGCAGGTTTTCCACCTGGTCTGCCGCTATGCGGTAGAATCCGAATCGGCTTGGCTCCTTGCACTGGCGGTAGAAGTTTCTAAAGAAACTGTCCATCAAGTCACTGTTGCGGTCAAAGCGCAGGAAATCGGGCGTGTTCTCCGCCTTGGCGGGCGCTCGCTTCGGGGTGCCGTCTCTGCTGAGTCCGGCGACGACGCTGATCTCGCCCGTCTTCTCGTCACGGACTACCAGCACGTCCTGTTCCTCACTCTTTTTCTTTTGTACCATAATTGTAAATTTTTAATGGTGAATACTGTTGTTATTTGAATTTCTGATGAATGCGAGTCAAGTAATGCTCCACATTCTCTTTCTTGAATTCTTTGACATTATTCTCTACAAACTGCATCACATCCTCTTCCGTGTAGTAGGTTTTCTGCCCCAAACGCTTGTAGGGAAGCACTCCCAGACTGCGATAGCGTTGAAGGGAACGAGGGGAGATTTGAAATAAGAGGCAGAGGTCTTGGTTGTCGAGCAATTTTTCATTGATGGCAGAACTTCCTTTTTGCTCCGTCTCTCGTTCGTGTCTCAACATCAGCATGTCGTAGATGCCGTCTATCTTTTTGTGTAGGTCATGGAGATATAACTCCAGTTTTCTCAATGTTCCATCTTCCATGCTCATGTTTCCTTTGCTATTGTTCGTTCCTCAACCATTCTTTCAATGGCTTCAACTTGGTATCGGCATTGATTGCCAATTTTAATAAAATCAATGCGGTTCTCTGAGCGCATTCGCTGCAAGGTGCGCTTGCTCACACCAAGCATCTTAGCTGCATCGTCATTGGTCAACATCGGCTTCAATCTCTTGCCCGTCAACTTCTCTTGAAATGCCATTTTTGCCAATCGCACGTACTGGACTATTTCTGTCAACTGTTCTGTCAGCTTTTTGAAGGCTGCACTTTCCATTGTTATTACTTCCATCCTAATTCCGTTTGAAATGTTATATAATTCGTTGTTTTGATTTCTCAGCGGCAAAATTAACCATTTGAGAAATACCCGTTTAACAACTCATTAATGACCCACGTATAATTTTCTTGATTTTTCTTGCCAAGCGGTCGGCAAACCCCAGAAAAGCACTGCCACAGTTATTCATTTTCATTGTTTTTCAACATACACACATTAACTTTGCACCCGAATTTGTTGAACCAATAAAACAGAGAATATGGAAGTAGTAACAATGGAAAAGAAGGCATTCGACTTGATGATGGCAAGATACGATGCCTTGGTAAAGAAAGTTGAGTTGCTGAAGCATAAGGCTAACGGCAAGCGTCTGAACAAATGGCTTACAGGTCATGAGGTCTGCCAGCAACTTCGCATCAGCCAGCGCACCTTACAAAAACTTCGTGACCGCCGTTTCTTGGGGCATACCCAGATAGGTCGCCAATTCTATTACTGCCCCGAAGAGGTCAAAGCCATCGTTCCGCTTATCGCCAGAATCAAATCGGTATAGCATAAGACCAAACTCGCCCAAGGCAAAGCCGAAAACTTCACCCTGGGCGAGCCAACACATTTTATATTCACCACTTAATCCAAATTGTAAACAATGAACATGAACCAACTTCTTACGCATGAGAGCAAGTCGATAGACACCGCCATGCAATCCTTGAAGAAAGCCAACAACTGGCTATCCTCATTCATCGAGTCCTACAGCCCACCTTTGGACGGGGAGCGATACCTCACCGACAAGGAACTCTCCGAGCTCCTGAAGCTTAGTCGCCGTACCTTGCAGGAATATCGCAAGCAAGGCATCTTGCCCTACATTATATTATGTGGCAAAACCCTCTATCCGGAATCCGAGATACAAGCACTTCTCACTGGTAATTACCGCAAGCCGATAATCGACGGCACTGTTTCGCAAGGGGAGGGTACTGCTTCATTATAGCGAAACAAAAATAGCGTACAGGGTACAACGACAAAAATCGTTCCCCCTGTACGCTATTATGTTATAAAGGTGTAGGAATCTTATTAAAAGATGAGAAATTCTAACTTGCACCTCTTGGCATTGTTCCGTTCATCACAATAATCATCGGATACTCGTGTTTTACTTGCTCTGCTTGGCAATCCTTGCGGTTCACAACCTTACTGATAAACCATTGTCTGAACAACAAGGCTTGGTATGTATCCATTTGAAGTGCTATGGCGATAATCACTTCCATATCATAGACATGCGCAGAATATCCATTTTCAAGTTTGATGTATTGAGAATGCCGGAAGTCTTTCAGCACACTTTGTTTCCAAATGCGCTTGATGGTATTCTTCACTGCTGTCCCTGTTACATTCAACAGTTCGGCAATCTCCCAAACTGTCATCCACACCTCACCATGATGTGGGGCGTAGATGACCATATCTTCCTGTATTGTTATCACTTGTCGTTTCATACTCTGCCATTTATAGTGTTAGTATTATCGTTGCAAACATTTCCAAACGTGAATTCCTCAATGTTATTTATTTGCTGAGACAACTTTTCCACGTCTTTACTCAATTTCTCCTTGGTAATTTTGGCATACACCTGAGTTGTCTTTATGTCCTTGTGACCAAGCATTGAACTCACGGTTTCTATTGGAACTCCGTTGGAGAGGCAAACCGAGGTTGCGAACGAATGACGGGATACATGCCAGGACAGCGGCTTGGTGATACCACATTTTTTGCCCAGTCTTTTGAGCGAATCCATACAACTTTTGTAGTTGGGTACTGGAAATACCCTGCCGTCTTCACACAATCCACGGTATTTTTCCATAATTTGCTTGGGATAATCAAGCAACTTGATGTTGGCTTCCGTTCCGGTCTTCTGTCGATGGATAACGATCCATTCACCTTCATCGAAAAATTCCTTGATGTTCTCTTCCTTCAAGTTGTACAGATCAATGAAAGCGAGACCTGTAAAACAACAGAACAGGAACAAGTCACGCACCATACTCATCTTCTTTCTTGTGATAGGTGTTTCCATCAACAGGTGAATCTCTTCTTTGCTCAGAAACTCTCTTGTGGTCTCTTCTTCCTTGTACTCATATCGTCTGAAAGGGTCTTTTACAAGCCACTCATTATCTATGGCGCGGAATACCAT
>ENA-UEPJ01003935-UEPJ01003935.1-human-gut-metagenome-genome-assembly--contig:-NODE-3935-length-12466-cov-6.132133_pt1 | contig 12466 bp, 9 predicted proteins | sample MGYA00242890_ERZ507896 | MGnify/ENA primary metagenome ERZ507896 (study PRJEB26167, sample SAMN06115508) | human gut metagenome | host: Homo sapiens | place: China:Qinghai | collected 2015-08-20... | reverse complement strand
ACCGCCCAGCTGCGGTGAGGTTTCTGCAAATAAATCAGCGAATGTGGGGGCTTTAATCTTCATAGTCACACTTTTCGGTAGTGTGCTAATTATAGCATATCACCCACCTTTTGTACAGAGGTTACTTAAATACGCGAGCATGCTCGATGTCGATTTTGTTTGGGTGCATCAAGCTTCGACCGTGCTGGAATCAACGTTGGCCTACAGCCTAAATTCCATCGGTGTTAAAACGCTTGTCGTAGAAGCAGGCGTCGGCATGAGAATCACTCAGGATTATTGTCAGCGGCTCGTGAACGGAATCCTAAATCTTATGAGTGAGCTGGGGATGTGGGACGGCCCGGTCCAGCCTGTTAAACAGCCGATCGTTTCACCAGATCGTTCTGTGAGCTTTGTGAACGCAGAAGAGCCGGGTGTGTTTGTCCCGACGGTTCGTCACAGCGACAATGTGAGGAAAGGCGAGATTTTTGGATGCATCGTAGATGCGCTTTCCGGAGAGGTTCGTCAGGAATGCGTCTCCGAAGTCGACGGTTTGCTCTTCACACTCCGCGAATATCCTATCGTTAATAAGGGTTCTCTGATTGCCCGAATTCTTCAGGAAGAACGCCGATGAGAGAAGAAGTTATTTTCAGAATGGAGTCGGTCTACCGCGAAGACTTTGAGGTAAAAAGTTATCACTTCGGCGGCCCTGAAAAGACCATGTGCATTATCGGCAATATGCGCGGCAACGAAATTCAGCAGCTCTATATTGCCGGGCAAATGGTTCGAACATTAAAGCGATTTGAGGAAGAAGGGCGGTTTATTCGCCGTCACGGTGTGACGGTCATCCCATGCGCAAATCCGTATTCTGTCAACGTTGGCAAACGCTTTTGGGCGATGGACAACTCCGATATCAATCGAATGTACCCTGGCTATAACAAAGGTGAGACCACTCAGCGAATAGCTGCCGGTATTTTTGAAAAGATTCAGGGCTACCGGTTCGGCGTGCAGTTTTCCTCTTTTTATATGCCCGGAGACTTCGTCTCGCATGTGCGCATGATGAAGACGGATTACGAGGACACGGGCTTGGCTCAGCTTTTCGGAATGCCGTTCGTGGTGTTGAGAAAACCGGTTCCCTTTGATACCACGACGCTGAACTTCAACTGGCAGGTGTGGGACACGAAAGCCTTTTCTCTTTACAGCCGCTCTACAGAGAAGATCGACAAGAAGGGCGCGGACATGGCTATTGCGGCGGTTTGCCGTTTCTTAAGCCGAATGAACGTTTTAAATTACAACGTTTACGGCGGCTATGAATCGACCGTTCTCCTGGAAGAAGAGCTGGTCTCACTGCGTTCAACAGCCTCCGGTCTTTACATTCCGCACGTCAAATCCTTTGACTCGGTTGAACGCGGCCAGATTCTTGCAGACATCATTGATCCGCTCACCGGTGTGACGGTTGCTCAGACCGAAGCTCCCGAAGACGGCATCGTGTTTTTTGCCAAAGATTCGCCCCTTGTCATGGAAAACGAAACTCTCTTTAAAATAGTGAACAAGCTTCACAAGTAACACATAAAGAGAGTCCCCGGATGGCAGATGTCAGCTACAACATTCCGGACCTGCGTCCGGGAGAAGTTTTTCGTGTCGAACAGACGATAAAGCGCAGCCGCTTTATCGCTTCTGTCGGGCATACTCCCGGTGTCGAAGAAGCAAAAGCCTTCATCGAACAAATTAAAGCCGAATTTGAAGATGCCCGGCACAACTGCTGGGCTTATTGCGCCGGAGCGGCCGGATCTACCGACCGTATCGGCGCAAGCGATGACGGCGAGCCTCACGGAACCGCCGGCCGCCCCATGCTGACGGCGGTCACGCACAGCGGCATCGGAGAAGTGACCGTCGTTGTAACACGCTATTTCGGCGGAATATTGCTCGGTACAGGAGGACTTGTTAAAGCTTATCAGTCCTCCGTCAAAATGGCCTTAGAGGCCGTTCCCACACGTATCCGTACCAAAACGAAACGCATCAAATTCAGCGTTGAACATCGATTTGTGAATCAGGTTCTGCGCAAAATCGAAACTGCAAACGGTCGAATTCTGGAAAAGAACTTTGATATGGACGCGGATGTTGATGTGGAGATCCCCGAGGATCTCGCTGAGACTTTTGCTAAAGAATTGGAAGAGCTCACACGAGGAGCTCTTCTGATTGAATTCGTCGAAGAATAGAGAATTATCTCGCGACGCCGATCGTTAAGTTCAAGCTTTCTAAACCCGTGAACGTCTGGCTTGGGAAAGCTTCATTCTGATTTTGCTTAAGAATGACAAACTCAGGTTTGCTTCGACGGGCAAACAATTCGCTTCTTCCCAAGAGTAGGGAAAGTGCAACGAAGAAACGCTGATCGGCAGAAATTGTCTTCATGTCCGCGAGACCTGAAGCGTCCGAGAGCTCGGGTGCAAATAATTTCACACCTTCATCACGGAGTTTGATCTTGGCGCCGGAAATAAAGGCATCAATATCAGCCGAGCCGTAAGCGACTGCGAGTGATAGACCTAAGCGCGCAATTCCGCCGGGCTTCTCGACATTAGCGCAGAGAGATTCCCAACGCTCAAGCGAGGTTTGCAGTTTCTGAAATTCAGCTTCTTCTCGTTTACGACGGTTCTTGTTGTTGGCATTTTTTGCCATCTTTTCGCGAAGGCTCGTGAGCTGCGCGGTCGCGGTGTGGAAGAGATCGGATTTTTCTAAGAGTTCTTCTTCCAGTTGCTCACGAGTGCGGGTCGTTAGGTTCTTTTCCTGAAGGCTGTTTAATGCCTGCTGTTTTTCTTCGTACTGCGAATTTACGACACGATATCTTTCGAGCAGTTCATCGTTTTGACGCATGAGATCGTCTTTCTGCGCAGTCGAGATCTGAGAAGAAAGGAAACTGGACTCGTTCGGAAAACCGGCCTTTTGGAGTTTTTGATTGAAAGCGTCCGAAAGCGATTCAATGGATTTAATCGTTTCGCTGCGATGTGCTTCGAGACTATTAATTTTGTTCTGCGTAGAGAGAAGGGCTTCCTCTTTGGCAGCAAGACTTAATTTAGCCTCTTCGGCAAGACGTGTGGCATTGGCTTTTTCTGTTTCAATCGCTGCGATCACTTCTTCAGGGGTCTGGCTTGCAATGGCCTCATGTCGTTCTTTCTGGAACCGTTTGATCTGTTCCGCGAGGGTCTCGATGTCCTTTTCTAGGGTTTCAGCGCTCTTCTTCTGGGCAGTCAGGGAGGAGATGGTATTTCTCAATGCCTCTTCGCTCTGCGCTGTTTCTTCTTCGATTTGTTTCTTCTCGGCGCTCCAGTTGATCCACTGTTCTCGGCGTTTTTCGAGCGTCGGCAAGTTCTGTTTCATGATGGCCGGGTTAGAAGCCTTCAGGCCGAAGCGGGCAAAGGCACGTTCGAGCAAACGAGTCAAAGAGACGCGATTAAGTTCAGAGTCTTTTTGATTCTTTTCCAGCTCGGCCGACATGTTGGAGAAGTTCTTTAAAGCTTCTTCCAAAGATGCCTGTTCCTCTTTCTTACGAGCGGTTTTAAGCGCTGCGTCTTCACGCTTTTCTTTCAGCGATTCAATCGCTTCAGTGAGCCCTTGAATTTTCTCTAGGCGTGCTTCAAGGTCGTCTCGACGGTTGGCCAAAGAGGTTTGTTTTTGCTTGAGGACAGCCGCCCATGTAATCGGTTTCTTTTCTCTCAGACCGACAATATTGAGCTCGCTCGCGATATACAAAATCTCGCCTTTGGCTTCATTGAGCTCGGACGTGAGTGTATTCAGGATGTTTTCGGCCTCCGTCTGCTGCAGTTGAAGCTGGCTAAATTCGGCTTCGCATTTTTCCGATTCGATGAGGGCGAGTTGAGCATCTTCTTTTGCCTTAGCGAGTTTGTCTTCCAACGAACGGTCAAACGGCAGTTTGACGGAGTAGGGATGGTGAATCGCGCCGCACAAGGGACAAGGCTTGCCGTTGGCTAGCTTATCGCGCTGTTCATTCAGCGACAGTACTTCGAGATAGAAGGAATAAGCCTGTTGAGCCGAGTTGACGACGGCTGTCTTGTCGATGTAGGCCTGACGAGCCGCATTCAAAGCAACTGTTGCAAGTCTTAAGGCGTGCTTGGTACTTTCAAGTTCTGCTTTTACCTGATTGAATCGGTCGTATCCTTCTGCCAAGAGGACAATTCTTCCTTGAAGCGCGTCCAAGGCATTTAAGCGTTCATTCTGATTGTCTAGTTCCGCAGCGAGCGTCTCGGCGCCCTCCGTCCCTAGAGACTTAAAGAGCATGCGCTCTTTCATCGAGAGTTCGCCGGTGACGGCAAGTTCTTCGTTTTTCAGAGCAGCAATGACGTTTTGTACGTCTAATAAAGCAGAGCGGGAGGACTCAATCCGTTTTTGCAGCTCCCGCTGCGTTTCTTCTGCCTCAGCGCTGCGAATGACTTCGGCATCAATTTCATCAAGAAGGCGTTTGTATTCTTCGAGCTCTTCGACCAGGAGCTTATCCATAGAAAGATCATCCATCTTCTTGTTCAGAAGCTGTGAGCGGATGGTCAGTTGAGAGAGGACATTTTTTAATCGTGTACTTTCTTCAGAGAGGAGGCGAGCGGCGGTTTGCTCGTTGAAAAGCTCCTCTTTAAGGTGCTTGCTTTGGATCTGAGAAGCTTCGATTTTTTCATCTAATTCGCGAACGCGTTCCAGCGTCACGCACTTCTCGTTGTAATTTTCTAGGACGCTCTTGAAATTCTTGTCCGCCTCAGCATAAGCCAGAGAGGCAGAGCGAACGCGTTCGGAAAGCATCGGGACGGATTTTTTGAGTTCGGCAATCAGCTTGCCTTCTTCTTTTTCGTCTACTCGCAGTTTGGAGAGGGCGTCGTAGTCAGGCGCCAGAGCATCTGCCCTCAGGGCCTTTTCCAGAACGTTCTTTTTTACGTCAAAGCGAGAAAGGTCGCCGTTGACTGCCGTGAGCTGCTTAGACAAGCGGGCGGCTTCATCCTTGAGCATATTGATGCGGATGAGCCAGTCCATCGAATCTTTGAGCTGGGCAATTTCGTTTTGCAGAGCGGCGTGAGAGACGCCGGCCTTAATGAGCTGCTGATTGAGGCGTTCTTCTTCCTCATCGGAAACAACCGAAATTCCGTCTATGACAGACTGAGAAGCGGCGAGCAAGGCGGCCTTCTGCTGAGAAACTTCAATGCCTTGAGTCAGGATTGCGTTTCCGAGAGACTCGGAGACATTTCCGATCAAAGATGAGGCTAAGGTATCCGCGTTCTCAGTCAGAGATTCAGAAGTCGAGAGGATGTCGTAGAAAAGGGTGTCTTCTAATTTATCGGCATCAAGATGCGTGATCCTAGCCATGGCGACAGGAAAGGGCGCAGCCTGAAGGTCAAACGGCATGCCGTTTTTGCGGATTTCAGTGTTTTCGGGCGAACGGAGGATTTCGAACCGTCCTTCTTCCGTAGAAAAGCCCAAGCGGACTTCAGGATTTTCTCCCAGTTTCTCGGATGGGACATCGAAGAGAGCGAACTTGAGGGCGTCGAGGAATAATGCAACGTTTTTCTCTCCCGTCAATGAAATCGGGAAAACGCCTGAGCGTCCGTCAAAGTCGAGATCCCACTGACCCAGAAAAGCCGGTACGCGGGAAAGACCGAAAGCATGAATCTGCATAACGAAAAATCAAAACAACAAATCAGTAAGCAACCTTAGTTAATCCGTAGCCGAGCGCAAAGAAAATCGCGGAAATCACGGTCCACATGATGGTCAGAACGCGTGTGACGGAGAGGATCTTTTCTCTTTGGTAGTCATCAATGCCGGGCTTTAAGAGCATGCGCCCGAACTTGCTGTAGTAGCTTCCGCAGAAGCCTCCGATAACGGCGGGGATCATGCCCCAGAGATAGCTAAAGTCAATCCAACCGATGAGCAGGCCGGAGCCGATCATAGCTGCAACAATAATGGGATAAGCGAACATATTATTTTTTCTCCGAAAGGTTCACTTTACCAAATCTCAGCTGAAGAAAAAACGCCGCAGATACTGCGGCGCTGTTACAAGAATTGAGAACCCTTACTTCAGTTCTTCAGGGACTTTGCCGCCGTTTTCGGCAAGTTTCTTCATCACGGCTTTAATCAGCCAGACGTTCATCTGAGAATAGTCGCCGCCGATGAGGTTTTCCGGGCAGCCGAGCTCTTTAGCCAATTCTTTACGGTTGGCCAAGGAAGAATCCATACCAAGGAGCTTCATAAGGTCGACAATAGAGGTTCTCCAGTTGAGTTTCTGCGGGTTCTTTGCAGCCAGGGCTTCGCAGACAGCGACGACGTCGACGGTTTCAGGTGGAGCATCAGCGGCGGCCGGTGCGGCGGCAGCAACGGTTTCAACGGCAGCGGCTTCCACGGGGGCGGCTTCCGCAGGTGCGGCCGGTGCTTCGGCTGCCGCGGCGGTTTCACCGGCAACAGCTTCGACAGCTTTGTCTTTCATGAAACCAAGTTTCTGAAGAATTGTATTGAACAGTCCCATAATTCACTCCTTATAAATGGCGTTGATAAATCTTTTATCGCCGATTCCAGCTTCAAATGAGCGACGCCGGCAAGACCATTGTCTTCCGACTTTAGTTCAATCGCGAAGGGAATAGTCTTCGGGACCACCATCATGAGCGCTCCTAAAAGACTCGTTACATCTGTGCCGAATCGGTCGTTCTAAAATCCCAACAGCATACCGAAAAAGCAACGAAAGATGAAAAAATTTTTAGCACTTACCGTCCTTGCCGGAGCCGTTTTATTTTCTCCGGCGCCGCAGGCCGCGGACTTTGACCGTGTTTACGAAACCGGAACACCGCTGAAAGCGCCTCGCGCGATGCCGAACTTCCGAGAGCTCAAGCATGCTTTAAAGATGCCGCAGTTTGATCTCAAAACTATTTACGGGAAGAACGTTAATCTGGCCGATTACAAAGGAAAGGTTGTCGTCCTGAATGTTTGGGCGACTTGGTGCCGTCCCTGCGTTGCTGAGATCCCGGAATTGATCACTGCGCAGAATGCGCTGAAAAATTCTGATGTTCGCGTGATCGGCGTGGCGGTCGACGGCGGAAACGTTGATCTCAAAAAGTTTCTCGACAAGATCCGGGCTTCCGGTTTTGAAACCCTCATCGACAGTAAACAGGCGATTCCCGGGAAAATGGGTGTCTCGGTGGTTCCGACCAACTTCATTATTGACGGGAACGGCAACTTAGTTGCTTATGCCGAAGGCTATTTGCCCTGGGAGAATCCTCAGATTATTTCTTTCCTGAAAGAAATTGGTAAAAAATACGCCTCAGGTCCTTCTGCGGATAAAAAGTCCGCTCCTGCGCCTGTTGGTTCGGTTTGATTCTTAATTTTTCAAAATAGGTCAGTTTTAGGTTTCGCGACTTAAAGCTGACTTTAACTTTTTAGGCTGAAATGAGGCTTTTTGAAGCCCTAAAATGACAAAGCGTCATTAATTTTCTTCGTTTTTGTCATGAAAACTGCCCAGCCTTCCCGAATTCTCGAGCTCACTAAAGAACTTTGTGCCATTCCCTCTGTCAGCGGCAGCGCCGAGGAGGAAAACCGCTGTTCGGATTTCATTGCCGAGTGTCTGCGTCGTCTAGCAGAAAAACATCCAGGACGCGTGAAAGTTTTTGAACCGGTCTGTGAGCGGGACCCTCTTGAGCGTAGAGCGGTTTTCGGACTGCTCCGCGCCGCCGTTCCTACCGATAAAACCGTTGTACTGACTGGTCACTTTGATGTCGTCGATACACAGAACTGCGGTGATAAAGCACAGACGGCTTTTGACTTAGAACGTTATACGGAAGCACTTCGTGGGCAGCCTCTGGATGAAATCGCTCGACAGGACCTTGAGAGCGGCAATTGGCTGTTCGGGCGCGGCAGCATGGATATGAAGGCCGGTCTTGCGCTTTTTCTGGCCTCTATGGAGGTCTGGGCAGATGATCCGACTCTTGCCGTCAATATTCTGTTTTGGGCGGTTCCGGATGAAGAAGCCAACAGTGCCGGCATGATCGGTTCGTTAAGAACTTTCCTCCATATTTGTGAAGAAGAGCATCTGAAAGTTGTCGCAGCTTTGACCGGAGAACCTTGTTTTTGGACAGCGGAAACCAAGGCCGTACCGGCCGTGAGACCTTACTACACGGGTACCACCGGCAAATTGATGCCCTTCTTCTACGCCTTTGGTAAATCCGCACACATCGGCAATTATCTTCACGGCTTCAGCGCGGCGCTTTTAATTAGTGAGGTCGTTTGTTTGGCAGAAGCCGACACCGCCCTGTATGAAGGCTCGGGCCTAGATCTTTTAGCGCCGCCCGCGTGCCTGAATATGCAAGTGCACCGTAACGGTTATTCGGTTACCGTGCCTGAAGAAGCCTCAGCCTATTTCAATGTCCTGACCGCTTCAAAGAAACCGGCAGATATTCTTCGTTGGGCCCAAATGACGGCAGCCCGCGCGGCCGCACAAGCTCGAAGCAAGCTGATGCGCGCACTGCTGTTTGCAGAAGATAAAGGCGCAGACTTTCCCGACATTGATGAAGTCAATGTTGTTACCTTCGGGATGCTTCAGCGGATGGCTCGCCAAAAGACGGGCGAATCCTTTGAAGAAAAAAGAGATCATTTTTATCGCTCGCTCCCTAAAGACCTAGATATTCGGGAAGCGGCGCTCAAAGAATGTTCCTGGCTGTTTCTACAGGCTCAGATGCCTAGACCGACCATTGTGGTCGGGTTCCTGCCGCCGTACTATCCAGCTCGGCTGAATCGTCGGGAGTCCCCTGAGGAGCAGAAGCTTAGAAAAGTGATGGAAGAAGTGACGGAACAGGCAAAGGTCTTAAGTAAAGACGAAGCGGTCCGTCTGCATGAAGTTTTCGGAGGCATTACGGATTTGTCCTTCCTCGGCTTTGAGGAAATGAGAGAAGGCGCCAAACAAGTGAGCGAGAACATGGCCGGCTGGAACAAACTCTTTTATTTGCCGACCGACCTTCCGGGCGCATTAGATATTCCGATTGCCAACATGGGTCCGGCAGGCAGAGATGCGCACAAAAGCACGGAGCGTTTAGAACTTGACTACTCTCTGCAGATTGCGCCGAAGCTTTTGGCCGAAACCATTCAAAAGCTTTCCTAAAAAAGAAGGGACGGCCATGGCCGTCCCTCAAGCGATTAGCGCTTAATTATTTTCCGAAGGTGTCCTTCAGAGCAACTGCAAGGTTGAATACCAGGTTGTCAGGAGTGAAGTCCTTCTGATCGGCCACGTAATAACCGTTTCTTTCGAACTGGAAGCGGTCTTCGGGCTTGGCGTCTTTCAGAGAAGGCTCAACATAGGACTGCATCACAGTCTTGCTGTTCTTATTGATGAGCTCACGGAAGTCCACTTCACCGGCATCGGGTTTCGGAACGGTGAACAGACGGTCATAAAGTCTGATCGTTGCGGGAAGAGCATCTTTAACGCTCAGCCAGTGAATGGCAGCCTTGGTCTTGATCGAGTTTGCGCCGTCGGTACCGCTCTTGGTTTCCGGAAAATATTCAGCGTGAACGGCAGTGATCTTGCCGTCGGCATCTTTTTCCACAGACGTGGCTTGTACGACGTAGGCGTGACGCAGACGAACAGGCATGGCCGGTTTGTCTGCTGTTGCCAGTGTCAGACGGCGATAACCTTTGGGCGGCTCTTCAGCGAAGTCACTTCTCTCAATCCACAGTTCTTTTCCGAAGGAGAGTTTGCGGGAGCCGCGTTCCGGATGCTGAGGATGATTGGGAGATTCGAATTCCTCGATCTGGTCTTCCGGATAGTTGTCAATGATGAGTTTGATCGGATCCTGAACAGCGATACGGCGATCGGCTTCAGCATCGAGCACATCTCTCAGAGAACCCTCGAGAACAGAATAGTCGATCCAGCTGCCGGTCTGTTTAGAAACACCGACGCGGTCGCAGAAGAGGCGCATTGCTTCAGGAGAGTAACCGCGGCGGCGCAGACCGACGAGAGTCGGCATACGAGGATCGTCCCAGCCGTCGACAAGACCTTCTTTGACCAACGCAATCAGTTTGCGTTTGCTCATAACCACATAAGTCAGGTTCAGACGATTGAATTCGTACTGATGCGGCAGCAGGAAGAAGTTCGGTTTAACGGTTGCGCTTAAAACGTCCTGCAGCAGCGGAGTGAAGACTTCCGGTTTGGCAGCAACGGCATTTACGATGGCGTGGGCAGATGTCTCGTTCAAGTTTTCCGGATTGGCCTTGATGTCTGCTAAGAGGGAAGCGAGTTCTCTTTCAGCCTCGGTCTGGCCGAGTTTCCACTTGAATTTGACTGCAGCTTCGGCAAAAGGCTTGATTTCTTCAAAGCTCTTTGTCTGAAGGTCTGCCAGGACGGCTTTTGCTTTATCAAAGAGCGGAGCGCGTGTAATAGGCACGGATCTCTCGGTTGCCCAGTTATAGAAAGCGCGCTGATCTTCGAATTCCAACGTGCAGATGGAATGCGTAATGTTTTCGAGTACGTCTTCGAGGGGATGAGCAAAGGTGTACATCGGATAGATGCACCATTTGTCTCCCGTGCGGTGATGCTCGGCAAAACGGATACGGTAAATCGCCGGGTCGCGCAGGTTGATATTGCGGGATCCCATGTCAACCTTAGAGCGGAGCACCATGCTTCCTTCCGGATGTTTGCCTTCACGCATTTCGCGGAAAAGTCTCAGGCTCTCTTCGGCCGGACGATCTCGGAAGGGAGAATCCACGCCGGGTGTGTGCAGCGTGCCGCGGTTTTCTTTGATCTGTTCAGCGCTTTGTTCGTCGACGTAAGCCAAGCCGTTTTTAATCTGTATTGATCCCGTCATTTCCGCAAATTTCTTTAGAGCGAACTCCCCGGATTCTTCACAAAGTTTTCGGAACTTTTCTGCATCCTCACCTACCATATACGGATATTTTCCGTCTCTAATATACCATGAAATTCCCGTTTCTGAATCCGTGTATTTAGGATCCGTTAATGCCCATTCTTTCAAAGGAACACCCTGGTACCATGCTGTCATTTTTTCACTGGAATCATTGCTTATTTCTGGTTCTTCATTTTGAATTTCTTTCTCAGCAATTTCATCCTGCTCCTGTTTATCTACTCTATATGACGCGTTATATTTTAATGCCTCATAGATTTCTTGAACATTTGCATATTTGTTAACTGCTGCACCATCCGGTACCTCTAATACTTCCTTTTGTTGAAAAGTATGTGACTGGTTATATTTTGAACCAGGTTTTCTTCCTGCATAAATATTGCTATTTACAGCGGTATTTACCATATTTACCATATTTATAATCCCCCCTGTAGCGGTATCTCCTTCCCATAATTATTACATAAAAGTATAAATGAATTTATTTATACTCAAATGTTCCAGCTTTTACTTTCTTGCATTCCCAGCAAGTAATCTTGAACATACTTCTGGTCAACTACATTCTGTGCAAGAGCCTTCTGATCGAGTAATTGTCGCTGTGCCTTTTGGTCAATACTCTTTTCCAGCATCATCTTCTGCATAAGTTCCCGCTTTTGGCGTTCACTTGCCACATACTCGCTGTCCCTCTTGCGCTGTGCGGCTCTACGGTCAGCATAGGTGCGATCTGAATGATAAAATGAACCTTTTGCCTTCTTATCAGCCAAATCCTTTTTAGCGGCTTTGGTTGCTGCACTATCATCATGGTAAACATGTGCCCCGTAGCAAGTTGCTCCAGCTCCTGTAATTGTTGTTGTAACATGAGCATTAAACGGAAGTGAATGTGACACCCGTGCATCTTCCCGAAGCCAGTCCATAATTTCTTTGCGATAGGCGGGATCTTCCTTCATTCTTTTGAATCCATCTTCTGTGATATGTACAGAATTGGACAAAATAGCCGAGGAGTTCATTTTATCAATTTCAGCCAGTTCCTCATAGATTTCCTGCTTGAACGCTGCCATCTCATCGACTTCGGATACTTCTTTTGTTGCCGCTGTCTTATCTGTTTGGCTTGTTGCCTGTGCGCTTGTGTTCTGTACCATCTGAGAAAAATCCTGCTTTTTCACTGTGCCTGCTTTTTGCTTCATACCAGAAGAACGATATGCCAACATTGCGGCACTGGAATATCCACTAATCTGCATAGCTATAACCTCCTTTATATCAATATTTTCTTTCCTGCATTTTCTATATCGTCATGTTGATATTATTACTTTACTATCCGGCACACCTTTGGGAGTGACAGTTGAATGTATTTCTAAATTCTACTTTGCCTTTGATGAAATAGAATTTAGTCTTACGGAAATTCCATTTCGTTATATAATATCTTTGATGAACCTTATTCCTGGAAAGGAGTACATTATGTCTAATTTAATTCCAGGTAACCAAAAACATTTAACTCGGAAAGATTTTGTCAAGGGTAGTTAATAAAAATCTTCACTGTTTATGTCATGTAATATCAATCTGTTAATCTTATCCGTCATGGTTTCCCTGCTCGTTTTGCTGAAATGAATTGC
>ENA-UEPJ01003930-UEPJ01003930.1-human-gut-metagenome-genome-assembly--contig:-NODE-3930-length-12475-cov-22.388288_pt1 | contig 12475 bp, 21 predicted proteins | sample MGYA00242890_ERZ507896 | MGnify/ENA primary metagenome ERZ507896 (study PRJEB26167, sample SAMN06115508) | human gut metagenome | host: Homo sapiens | place: China:Qinghai | collected 2015-08-20... | reverse complement strand
ACTACTGTAAGCTTACTGTTCCAGATTTTGATATAGAACTTTATACAGAACTTACTACCCTTACACTTTGGAATTATAGACCACTTTGTTGTGGAGATGGAGATGGAGGAGATAGATTCTGATTTTACTTGCAGTTCCTGACGGAGATTGTCATGGAGATTTTACTTGAGATTTTACTTAAGGGATTACTTAAGGAGTTATTATAAGACTTACTTAAGGAGATAATGGAGACGACTCTGTAGATTCTGATGAAACTGTTGGGCTGTTCCCCCGTAGAGGATGAGAACATATAATACCTATGACTATTAGACCAGTTCTTATTTGACAAGTTATTATGACCATTAGACTAGGAGATTATGCAGAACTTAATACTGACGATTCTACAGATATTGTTGATTCTGACGATATTGCGCCCCGTAGAGGATGGACAAGGATATAACATTAGACCTGATGATACTGATATTATTCTATGAGGAATTATAAGACGTGAATCTGATATTATGTTGATTATTAGATATAGATGTTAAACGAGCGGTTATTGGTAATATTCATATCCATCCTCTACGGGGGAACAGCCAGAGCTTAATCGTCATAATCGTCTTAATCGTCGATATAGATGATATTGCAAGTCATAGAACCTTATATTACATGAGATATTATAGCAGATATTGTCAATAGTTGGCATAATCTATCATGATGTGATAGATATTGATATAGTTGAGGCTAAAGAAGTCTATCTTTATTATTGTTAAATATTATTAGATATGAAAAATACTATAAGTCTTTATGAGAAAGGTACTGGATATAATAGACTGGGTGAATATTATGTAGTTCAATACCCCCGTACTAGTGATGGAGATTTATATGGAGTTGGAGATAATGATTTGGATTTTTGTTGTATGTGGAGATTATGGAGATGATGGAGATTTTGCTATATGAGATACGATGATTGTTTGTAGCAATATTTATTTAAGAGAAGACGGGGAATAATTTGGAGATTTTTATTTTATTTATGAATGGAGAGATTTTGGAGAAGAATGCGCGAATAAGGATATAAGAGATTGTATGGATTTTTATTTTATTGAAGTATAAGGGTTAAACTAGTTAAGGAGGTAGATGTTTATTGGAAAGTTTATGTAGATGAAGAAACAGGAATATATGATATATAGGGTTTATATGTGGATTGGGGAGAATTTGGGTATTAGGAAGCTGGAGATATTGATGATTTTTATATAAATGGAGGTGGAGGAGATTGAACGGAAGATGGTGTAGATGAGGGTATGGATATATAGAATTTATAGTATAAATGTAGATGGGGGAGGTTAGTACTGATAACCCCCGCCCTTATAATCCGGAATCCAATGCCCCCGTCATGTAGTTCTAACAAACAGAACTTCGAGCAACTATTTCTACTCATTCACAAACAAAACAAATTTTGGCTTGTCACATTGACAAAGCTGGTCATGTTGTACTACGCAGACATGGTCGTTATTAATTAAGTCGTAGCAGTCATAGGAGGACTGTATTATGAAGACAACAATTAAGTCAATCAGAATGGAAAAGTTTGAAGGACAGTTTACTGGCAAAGTTATCGTCACTATCGCTGATGATATTCTTGGCTTTGTTCGTAATGTTGATGCTGATGGTGTCATTACCTTTGAACAGCAGAATGTCAAACAGATGCGGATGCAGCTCACAGCATTGTCTGCACAAGTTCGTCAAGCTGTTAGTGACAAGTTTACTACTGCCTTTGGTTATCGTCTTGATTCTGCCAAAGCTGGTGGTGTTGAAGAACTTGTCAATGTTCTCAATGTCATACTGACTGATGCTACTATTGAGGTTGAGGCTGCTGTTCAGAAAGCTGATGAAGCTGACGCTGACAGTCATGATGCTATATTCTACAAGATTAGCGAGGTCAAGTTGGACGAGATGATGTCATACTTGGTGGCACAACACTTCGTTGAGAACTTCATGAAAGTGACTGACATGACACGTCAACAGGTGTTCATCACAAAGTTATTTGGTGTTAAATTGTAGTATTAATTGGGAGTGGTGGTGACACTGCTCCCACAAATTATTATCATCATGAAGGACATTATCATTATCATAGTTATGTTGTTGATTGTATTATGGGGAACGTTGTTGTTCAATCAACATGGTTATTCTGAGATTGCAATGTTGGGAGTTGTCATTAGTGTTGCATTAGCTATTTGGTTGGGAGCTGAACTAGAGCATAGATAGAATGTTATTGGAGATGGAGAAATCTGTCTCCAATATGATGTTCATCAACTCATTCACGAACAAAATAAAACCCGACATAGTTCTGATAAGAATTCTGATAATTGTTCTCAACATACTAATACAAATACTATGCCAAACTATAAAATCGGTGTTATAGATACTTCTAGAGTGGATTCTCGTCTTCCACGATGTGCTCCAATCTAATAATAATCTTACACATACTGATACTATGTATAAACCAAATAATGTACTCATTCACTTACAAAATAAATCTCGGGATGGTTCTGATAAGACTATTCTTAAACGAGATAATACTAATATTAATAATAAAACTAAAGCTAAAGATTATGGAAAAGAAATTATTTGCTATTGAATGTGAGAATGTTGCTCTTGTTGTACGTCCTAACGGTGACACTGTTATAGTGACAGAAACTGGTGAACTTGTTCTTAATAATACTGTTATGGAGCAAATTGTCCGTAATAGTGGCGCTTATAAGTCATTTGTTGCTACTAAAAATGATGTTTTTGCTGGTCTTGAACGTGACAATACTAAGCTTCAGAATGAAATTGTAGGTCTTAAAGAAGAGCTTGAAAGTGTCAAAGGTGCTAATGATAATGATGATATTCATAGGCTTAAACGTGAGAGAATTAAGCTTAGGAATAATATCATGAGACTTGAGAAAGAACTTGAAGAAGCTAAAGCTGATAAAGATAGTCTGCAACAAAAGCTTGTCAATGCTACTATTGGAGCACAACCTATCGCTAAAGGATATATTGTCAATATAGGTAATCTTGCTCAAGGAACTTTGGGTTATCTTTTCGATATTGATGGTAATTTTATTGCAGATTGTGGAACAGATAAACGTGCTAAAAGAGTACAGTATCTGTTACAAGAGGGCAAAGTAAGTCTGGATGTAGTCATGGAGATATTTGGTAATGCTGGTCTTAAGAAGAGTAGAGTGGCTGATATTCCTGCAAGTGGTGAGAAGTGATGAGGATTGAGGAAGAGTTGGAGATGGTTATGGAGATGGTGATAGGGAAAATTTCACCGAGCAGACTTTACAATCTTCCATCTCCTTTTCCTCCAAATCTCTCACTAGTTCTTAGATTTCCTGTTATATCTATTATTTCTCCAAAAGCTATAATAGTTCTTGATAAAGTTGTTATATCTTCTATTCCTCCTAATCCTTCTTATTATATTACTATAATTCTTATAGTATCTTCTGATAAAGATATTTCTCCAAATACTATAATAGCTCCTGATAAAGCTTCTGCTTTAATTCTTATAATAGTTCTTGATAGAGCTACACTTCAACCATTACTTTAAGTGACTTAAAGTATTACTTTAAGACTAGCTTTATTATTATCTATATTATCTCTTATATAATCGTCTATATAATGTTCTACATTGTCTCCATAATGACAATCTCTATCAATATCTGATAGATAATGGTTATATATTATAGATTATTATATGGTTTGATATTGTTTTATATTGAATGATAGATGGTAAGTCTATCTAGATATACAATAATATTTTTAACTCATTCACTAACAAAATAAATCTTGGAGAGTTAATGATGATAACTATATAAGAGTTATTGTTATTGATAATCCAAATCTATTACTAACTAAATAATTTATATTGCTATGGCAGAATTGAAAGATGGTAAAGCAGCCGAAATTGCTAAGGAAAATGTTGTCGTTGAAGGTAATAATAATGCTGAGAATACAGCTAATGACAACAACGGTGTTAACGTGTCTAAAATTAAGACTAATAAACAGGTAGTTGCCGAGCTTCTTGCTAAAGGTTGTAATAAGATTGCTGGACTTCGTGTTCGTAGTAGTATTGTTACACCTAAAGACAACTATGTTATGGTGAGTCTAAGTCTCGAACGTGGTATTCCTGGATATGTATCTGATGTTGATGGAGTATTTACTAAAGGTGAAACGGCTACTGTGTTTGCTTCATCTTATAGTATCGCTTCGGTACTTAAAGATAATGATGAAACAGCTTGGGCTGCTAATCAGCTTATCCAGAATCCTAAAGGTCTTGAGGTAATACTTGCCGGTTCTAAGATTGACATTGTTCAAGAAGAAGTTGCTGCGGATGAAATCTATAAGAATCCGTTTGCTAGTTCTGACAGTGAAGGTGCAGCTCTTGGTCATGATACTATTATCAATCATATTGTAAAGATTGAGATATGTCCAAAGGCTAAGCAGATGCTGAATATGCTGGCAATGAACATGATGGGAATCGGTGGATTCTAAGATGTATATGTTATGATAGTCAATGGTAGAGATACTGTTGACTATCGTAATATGAACGTTATATTGGAATACACATAGTGTTTCTGATAAGACTTCTAAAACATAAAATCAATATAATTGCTGCTATCGAAGAATGAGTAATTCAAGCTGTACTAATATTCATATTTAACACAGTTCTATAAAATAAAATTGCTATATTATTTGGTAGTTAAGATAAGTATTGATATGTTTGTCTATTGAAAGGTTGGTAATGCTACTGCTAATCCAACTATTATTGTTAATATTTAATATAGTTATAACTATGGCACAGATTAAGAAGGAAGGCAGCGTTCCTGTAAGTAAATATGCTGCAAAGAAAGCTGCTAGAGCTAAGAAAGAAGTTAAAACTGTTATTACAGAAGAAACTAAAATCGAGGAGAAAGAAGATATTAAAGTTGAAGTTGATAAAACTGAAACTGTTGTAGAACAACCTGCTGCTGAAGCTCCTGCTCCACAAGAACAAACAACGGTTAATAAACCTGCTAATAAAGCAGTTTCCGGCAAAACTAGAACCGTTGTAGGTAAAGAGAAACGTGAAATCAATGTTGATGTACCTGACCATGTATTAGAAATTGCATATATCCCTAAAGATAATGCTGCTATTCGTCGATACTGTTCATTGAATATTCTTAACCATCTATCTCAAATAGGAGTTATTCGTAAAGATGGTAAAGGTAATTACGTGAAGTTCTTATGGAATAAGTTCCGTGTAAGTTCTGACGGGATTATTAAGGAGTATTCTTATAAAGAGAAGTTCTTTCTTGTTGCACTTATAAGTTCATTTAATCAATTCGCTAATGCTGCACAACAGACTATTAGTGATTTTATGGACAAAGAAGGGATTGATTCTGTAGAATAAGCAGTGGAGTTCCCCCGTAGGAGATGGAGAGATAGCATGACTTATATCTTATCCACTCCCTCTACGGGGGAACAGCCTAATCATAATAGAGCTTATATGTCAAAAATTACATATATTAGAACTATTGATAAACATGGAGAATCTGATGTAGATAAACATAATACAACAGAAGTTCATGGTGAGTTATTGGGTAGTGATATTGATATTCTAGCTGATAATGAAGTTTTTGATGATAATGATAATGATAATGATGATGAAGATAAATTCGGTTTTTATAATCAAAAATAATAATTAAACTAATAGGAGATAATAAAATGAAAGCTAAAGTTATAGATATTGAAGGAATTGGTAAAGCAATATTTGGTAAAGCTGATGGTGCATCTATCGAAGAAATACTTAATAGTATTAAAGAGGATATTGCCGAAGCGGTTAATGAATTTAAAGATAAGGAATATCATGACCGTGTAATTAAGCTTATCGAAGGCGGTATTAAAGGAGCTAAAGAAGCTAATCAAAGTGTTGCTGAATTTGTTGAAGAACAAAGAGAAGAAATTCTTAAAGAAGAAATTGATTGTTTCTGTCCATTCTGTATAATGAAAACTATCGAATCTGTTACAGAAGAAGATATTGCTAAATATGGTAAAGCAAATGTAGAACTTATTTGTGATGGATTTGCAGATATAGTAAAAGAACAGATGGATTCTGTTAGACAAAAAATAAATGATAAACTTCGTTGGATTGCAGAAGACAATCATGGTTCTAAATCTTATGAAGATATGACCAAAGAAGAACTTATCGCCGAGCTAAAGAAACAGAAATGATTTTTCTTATCCATAATAATATAGTTTTGTTTTGACATTAACTTAGCGAAGTTAAGTTGTAGTATTGTGTTTATTTTATTTGTCTGTTGTTACATGGTATTGTCTGTGAAGATATTACCATTTTGTGTTATAGATTTCTGATATTGATAGTCTTGTCTGTGAAGATAGGACTATTGCTTTAAATTCACATACTGATGATGGACGAAATGAAGTCCGAAACTATAATATATTATAGTCTATGTGTGAAACAATTTTTAAACTCGATTTTGGTTTTAATGTGCCCAATAGTGCTTGTGAAAGTATTATTGGGCTTTGTTGTTTAGAACTTATTGTTAAACTTAATATATAAATTTATTATGGATAATATTGAAGAAGTAATGATGTCTTCTATTGAAGAACAATTTATCGCTGATAATGCTAAATATAAAATAGGTGATTATGTTCATTCTTTTATAGAAGATAAGGTTATTGTTAATAGAGTTGAAGATATAGTTGTTGGACATTGTAGTCAAGAAGAAGATAAGATACTTTATCGTATAGACGATGGATTTGGTGGTAAGATTCTGATTGATGAAATACTACTTGCTCCGGTATACAATGTAAGCGAGAATGTGCATTATTTGTCCTCTATTGAATTTTAATATTCAATATGATAAACTGTATCATTTTTGATAATCGTTCAACTGTGAGCCTTAAAATAAGTCGAATTATATAATATTAAATAATTATGGATGGAGTTGCTAAACGTGAACTTACAGAAGTTGAAATGATTCTTGGTAAAGGAATGTTATACGATAGTTCTGGATTAACTGAATTGGTTAATATGTATTATCTTCGTTATGGAATTATAATAGAAGTTGTTTGGTATCCTAACTTAAAGAAATGGTTGCCTAATGTTAGAACCATAGCTTATACTCCTAAAGAAGTTGGAAATAAAAAACTTGTAAAGAATATTAGAGCTATTGGTGTTTTATATAAATCTTATTTTACAGAATATTTTAGCGATGCTTTACAAGTAGCTTTAAATATCGCTGAATTATATGTAGTAAAAAGGTTTATCTATTGGAATGATTCATATATACTTAGTCTTATTAAATCTAATTCTGTTTATGAAGATATAATAGGTTTATTGGATAAAGTTGATAATTATGATATATATAAAGGTTTATATGATAGAGTTTTTGACGAAATCAATAAAGATTATATTACTGGTAGTATTTTATATTGTTTAACCAATCATATCAAAGAACATGGCTGGGAAAAGACCTATAATGAGATATTCTGATAATGTCAATAGTGTTCATGTATATGATGTTGTTAGAATTAAGCGAGGTTATTTTAAAGATAAACTTGCTATTTGTGTTTGGGTAGATTTTGCTAAACGAGAACTAAAACTTAAAATAATTGATAATGGTATTGATATTACTCTTCATAAGAATAGTGTTGATTTCTGTTATCATAATACTAAAACTGCCGCTAAACAATGGTTTGGAGTTATAGAACATAACTGTGCCAAGAATGCAAAGAATTGGTCAGATATTAAATATATCAAAGAACATTGGAATGATTTACTAGCTAAGAATAGTTATACTGCTAGAGCTATTGCTAAAATTGCTGAAGTTCATAGAAGAGATGATGATGCTTATTTAGAATGGCTTGAATACTACTGTAGATGCCTTGATATTATATTTGGTTATCCTGATATTGAGTTTTGTGATATTCTTATTAAAGATTTGGCAAGACATGAATGTAAAGAATTTAGAGATGATATTGTTAGAAAAATACATAATGCCGTATGGAACTAATGATTAATATTCTTATTATATGGATAGTTGTAAATACTATCTGTATTATTGCTTTAGTAATTAAAGTAGTTGTTCTTGAAAGAAAGATTAAAGATTGTAATGATACTATTATAGATAATCGTAAAGTTATTAGAAATAATAGTATACTTATCGAAAAATCATCAGAAATTCTTAAAGTAAGTGTTAATGATATTAAACGAATTGTTGATGTATTAACTAGTCATATTACTGATAGTAGTAAACATAATTGATGTGATATAGATATGGTTGGGACTATGATGTTCTCATCCCCTACGGGGAGCGGGAGGGACGAAGTCCCGACCTTTGGCTTAATAATTTAAATAGATATTATTATGACAGATATTATATTTTTTACTATATGTCTATTATTAATTGTAGCTATTCATATTATAGAAGAACTACATCTTATTAAAGTTATAACTCTTAATAGAGCTATTATTGCTGATTGTGTTATAGTTATTATATACTTACTGATATTTACTTTTATGATGTGAATTTATTAACTTTTTAAATGTTATGTAAAATATGGGAAAATATGATGAAGTAACAGTAGTTAGAGAATTGTGTAAGAATCCGGCTGTAACTATTAGCGACAAAACGATTAGTGTTATTAAAGATACTAATCTTATTGGTAACAGTTTTTGGGGAAGAATTGACTTTCTTACTAAATACTGTGGTTATACACTTACTCAAGTGGATTTAGATGAACAACGAGCTGCTAAAATTGCTGAACAAGAAGCAAGAAAAGCCGCTAAAGCTGCTGCTAGAGCTGAAAAACGTAAGAGTAAAGTAGATATTATCAGCTCTGTTAAATCTAGTCTTTCTAAGAGTAAATTTAATAGAAAATAATATGTTATGCCTACGTTTAAAGTGTCTTTTGGTTCAAGTGCTAAATCTAAAAGACAAAGAGTAAGTAGCAAATATGTTGTTATAGAGACTAAATGTGACGGTGAGATTATAATTGACAAACAAGGAGTATATAGAGTAAAGTATAAAGGACAAATATATCCTATTACTACCGAATCTTATGAAACTAAACACAAAAGAGTTATATATGCTAGATGGCTAGATAAATATGGTCATAGAATTAAAATAATTCGTGATAAAGATAGTCGTAAAGCTACTAACATTAAATTCTATTGTGCTATTGCTCCTGGTTTATTAGTTCGTGGCAAGATTGTTAAAACCGCTTTTAGTCCTATTATGTTCCACGTAGTTATGTGTTATAATATAGCAGACGTTGAAGGTATGGCTTTATCTCTTCGTGATTGGAGAGAATATGAAGAAAAAGTTAAGAATGGAGAACTTGATATTGAAAACGAACTATGAATGTATATGGTGAACCTAAACAAGATAATGTTACGTTTACCAAAGACCAAGCAAATGCAATTGATGATTTAATTGGATTTATAGCTGCTAAATGGGATGATAAGAATTATATTCATGCGCTTGTTGGAGCTGGCGGAGTTGGAAAGACTTTTGTTATTAAGTATGTTATACAGAATTGTAAATTCAGTTCTAGTGTAATTGTCTGTGCTGCTCCAACACATAAAGCTTGTAGAGTTCTTAGTAAAGCTATTAATGGAAAAGCGGTTGAAACTATTCAATCTACTTTTGGTTTCAGACTTGATGTAGATATTGAAAACTTTGACCCTGAGAATCCAGCTTTTAATCCTATTGGTAAAGTAAAACTATTAGAGAAAGAAGTTAGACTTCTTATTATAGATGAAGCTTCTATGCTCAATTCTAAACTAGTGAATTACATTAACAATTTCTGTCGCAAACGACAAATAAAAGTTATCTACGTTGGTGATGGAGCACAATTACCGCCTGTTAATGAGAAAACTAGTAGAGCATTTACTATTGCTACTAAGACTAATGTATTAAAAGAAGTTGTGAGACAAGGAGATAATAATCCTATTACATATCTTCTTGAATTACTTCGGTCTGATATTGCTAATAAACGTTATGATATGCTTTCTTATATAAGTAATCCTAAACATAAAAGTGCTTATAATGAATTTGGATGTGGATATACTGTTTGTGGTCCTTCTGAATTTGATTATCATATAGAACAAGCATTTACTGATGAAGAATATTCTAGGAATGTAAATAAGTATAAAGTTATTGCATATACTAATGCTAAAGTTACAACTTGGAATAATTATATTCGTAAAGCTATTGTTAAAGGAGCTGAGAAAAGCATTATTACTAGAAATGACTTAATAATGTCATATTCTACTATTGTTGATGATTTTAATGATACTATTATACAGAATAGTGATGAATATATTATATATGATATAGCTGATTTTCAAGACCCTATTCATGATTTCAAATGTTTTATGGTTAAATTTCAAGCTATTAATGGAGGTAAGATTACACAACCTCTATGTATTATTGACCATAATGATAAATTCACTATTCAATCTTATTTTAATAAACTTAATAATCTAATTGTTGATGCTAAATCTGCTACAAGTGTTACTAGAGCTGGTAAATGGAAAGAGTATTTCAAATTTAAACGAAAATATCTATTAGCTAATAATATACTTAATCCTTATGGTAAAGTAGTTTTTAGTAGAGATATTGATTACGGATTTGCTATAACTTCTCATAGAGCTCAAGGTTCGACTTATAATACAGTTTTTGTAGATGTTAACGATATGGTATATGATAAGTATGGACATCCTTATACTAATCAAGATGAACTTCTACGTAGATTGTATGTTGCTTGTAGTAGACCATCAACAGAATTATTCTTGTGCTATGGAAGATAAAGATAATAAAGCTCGTAAATTCGCTATTAAATATAAAGGTAAATCTTGCGAATTTATAAGACCAAATGATAATAGAGAAAAAGGACGTGTTGTAGGATATAATATTAGAAACGGTCTTGTTATTGTTAGAGTTCATAAAGATTTTGGATGGCGTAAAATGGATGAGCCGGAAGATATTCTTGTTTATACAAGATTTAATCTAGATAGATATTTGTTCTATTATGTACATCCTGATAACATTATTATAAATGAACAAAACGTGCGAAAATTGTCCAGCAAGACTTCTAAACGAAAATGAAGTTATATCTAATAATATAGGTAATGTTTATTCTAAAGTTTTATACGTGTTTCCACGTTATGATGAAGAAGCAATCAAGGACTTAAAAGAAATATATAGTCTTGCTACTGGAAGAAACTTTGAAGAAGAATGTTATCTTACCTATGCTGTTAGATGTAATACTAGTTCTAAATATAATTGTTGGGATGATGCGGTTGTAAAGTGCAGTCATTTATTCTTTAAAGATTGGATTAAAACATCTTATGAACATACAATAGTGTTTGGAGATGCTTATAAACTTTTCTTTAGAGATAAACCTGATTTTACACATCATAGAATTAACATCTGTGGTATTAATCGTTCTATACATTTATATGGCTCTCTTGGAATAAAGCATTATAATGCTGATAAATATAAAGTATTAAAAGACTTACTTGTCAAAGAACTTAGTGCTTATAATATATGAAATATATAAGAAGTGATTGATTGTAGAGCTGCGGACGTAGAAGTACTTCCAAATTTTTATTCTATTACTTTTATTAGTCTTAATGATTATCTGAAAGTATTTGCAGATTGTGTTAATGATAAAGGTAAACCTATACCATTAGTTCAAAAACTGACTGTTGCTGAAATTAAACGTAGACTTGATACTGTTAAGTGTGATGCGTTTTATATTACAGATAAAGACGATAGTCAGTTATTGAGTTTAGTTGGTTATCTTAATGCAATGCGTAATAAAGGAATTAATGTTTATACTTATAATGGACTTAGCTATGATAATCTTATGATAGCTGGGTTTCTTATGAATGTTAATTACTATGATAATACTAAGGACTTAATAAAGTATCTATATAATCTTAGTAAAAAGATTATTTCTCTACAAGAAGATAAGGAACAACTATATAATGATTTTCAGATTAATACTGTTAAACGTTTTAAGCTTCCTTATGTTGATATTGATATTATGCGAATATTCGCTCTTAATAAAGCTGGTGTTAGAATTGATAAAGATACAGGAGAACGGAAAGCTACTCCCAAAGGTCTTAAACAAACTTCTATAAATCTTCAATGGTTTGAATTACTAGAATATGAACTTCCTCCTATTTGTGACAAAGATGTAGAACTTTATTATGATAATCTATTATATAAAGGATTACCTGCTGATAAAGTTAATAAACTTGTTGATAAATGGGATAGATATATATTAGATGAATACATTCCACCTATGATGCATTATAATAAAAATGATGTATTTATTGTATGTGAAATTGTTCGTCTTAATCCGGAAGAAATTAGGTCTAGATATTCTGTTAGTAGCGTATATAAAGTTGACCTTCTTAACAGTAGTCGTAGTAATATGG
>ENA-UEPJ01003926-UEPJ01003926.1-human-gut-metagenome-genome-assembly--contig:-NODE-3926-length-12491-cov-3.380377_pt1 | contig 12491 bp, 16 predicted proteins | sample MGYA00242890_ERZ507896 | MGnify/ENA primary metagenome ERZ507896 (study PRJEB26167, sample SAMN06115508) | human gut metagenome | host: Homo sapiens | place: China:Qinghai | collected 2015-08-20... | reverse complement strand
CCCTGAAACATGGGAACTTAGGAGCGATGAAGAGTTGATACGACTCTTTTCAAGATAATCTCCTCACCCCTTCAAATGAGAGAGCCCCACCAACCTTCTGGTGGGGCTTTTTTTATCCTTTTTCCATATCTGCCATATCTAGGACGATTCTGATTGTCCTCGGTTCCCACCTTCGCCTACCCCGAAGGAAAAATGACGGAACCTCTTCATGGGCTCTTGTGATCAACTGGCTCTTTCAACGACTGACTCCTGCCAAGCGTACGGAATCACGCTGGGCAGAACTTGCCTCTACGCTGGAAAGCATCTGGGAGGAATTTATCGATCCCCGGATCTCCAGAGTGGAGCGACTGCGGTCGTCATACCTTGCGGATAGCGATGACCTGGCCAGAAAGCTGAGAGAAATGGGGGACTATTTCTCCTACGACATGCCCCGGGAGGAGGATAAGCCCATCGCTTTGGCCTGGCGCCGGCTTGAGCTCCAGTACAAAGACCTTGAGCTGATCCTCAGCTCAGTGTTCCGCAGAAATTACCAACAGCTGCCGGTAGTCTGGTTCCCGTTGTTCGCTCCGAAGGATGCCCCATACGGCTCATATTTCGTTGTAGCCGAAGGAGACCAGACCAGCAAAAACATCCCACCTGAGGGCATGTTCCTGACCTCTCGTGGGTGTCTGGGCGTCGATTTCGGACACCTGCATGGCATGGGACTTTCCATGGCCGCCTTTCGGGAGCGGGCAGTTCACCTGGTAAAGCGAACCAAGCCGCTACACATCGTCTATGACGGCATAGTTTGGTTCATATATTTCTACCTTCCTTTTGAGGTCGATTTCACAGTCAGTTGGGAATCAGAAGGAAGTGTCAGCTTTTTGTTTGGGACGACAGGAAGCCGTTTTGACTTCACGCCGGATGCTGAGCGTGCCCTGGATACGGACATACTTGGCTTCAAGCAAAGCGTTGAAAATACAATCAGGGTTGATTTTATACCGGATTACTATCGGGGATGGCGCCTTGATATGTTCCTTCCTGAGGGGTTTCCTGAGGAATTGGCATGTCTCGACTTCGTTCTCCCCGGATATGAAGGGATGCAGCTCTCTCCGTTGTCTTTTGTCATCTATGAGGTAGAAAGGCGGATTAATCTTTTTCCTCGCCTGGATGTTGAATGCGGAGAATCGTCAAAAGACATCACGATGCTGTCTGTTGCTTATGCCATCAATGCCAGCCTCGGGAAGTGTCATGTTGAAACTGTGAATAAACTCCCCTTTGAGGAAGGCTATATCCAACTCGACCAGCATCCATCCTTCGATGATGTCGCAGCAGACTTCAGCCCGTTAGATTATCCCTATGGAGGAACCATACATGCCTGTTGAGCCACGTCCTTACCAGCAAGCCAAGCTGCTCAACCGCTACTATGAGAAGGTCGGAAAGGCCGCAGCAGGCCAGGGCCAGTGCCCTCGCTTCGTGGAGTTCCGGGCAGGATTTGGCTTGGTTGATGAGTCGGATCCCGACAATCCCCATCTGCTGACCATCCCTCCCAATATGACGGAAGTCCCACGCGAGTTTTACCGGGGCCTTTGTGAGCCTGTCTATTCCAACGGTATGACGGTCTGTAAGTGCGAGATTCCCATCGGTGCTGTTGATTCTCCCCAGCGGTACAACCTTGTGGGGATTTTTGACCAAGATAGCGACCTGGTTGCTGTCTGTACGACGTGGCCCGACTGGGTGACGCCGACAGAACTCTATCGCCTGTATCCCACGCTCACGTTCCCGCTGGAGACGGAAGAGGAGGGGGGCAGCAATGTCTAAAACACCTCCTGCCCTTCGCCAAAGTGTGCGATGGGGTGAGCGTTATGTCTCAAGCGCCCTGAATCGCAAGTTTGCGGGGATCTTGCCTGCTGGCATCTATCATGGCTTCAGGATCAAACCGGGCGGAATCATGTCCGTGCTAGTCGAACACGACGCCGCGTACCCTGATCGTAGTGTCGCTGTCGTTGAACGGGATGGTTTCTCTCTCACGATCGTGATGGATGACCCAGGCTATGTCGATATTCCTACGGCTGGCGTCTGGTATGTGGTCATTGAGGCCTTCTACATCGAAACGCAGGTCGGCTATCAGCGCATCGTCGCACGCCAAAAAATCGAGCCTCATCATGTCGTTATCGGTAAGGTATCTGTCCCCGAAGATGGCAGCGGGGCTGTTCTCATCATCGATGAGATGATTTCCGATGATTGCAGGACCGACAGCTCGGATATCACCAACCCTGGTCTTGACCATATCTCCGCAATCGTTGAGTCGATGCGCCAAGTACAGGAGGCCGTTTGGATTACGGACGCACCTGTCGCATCAGGGGAGCGTCTGAATCTTCCCAACGGCCTGAAGTACGTCCCGGGTCAGCATCTGCTTGATATCAGCTGGGATGGTCTGAGCTGCTTTGCTGGGCATCAGTATGAGGAGTGCGCTCCCCAAGAGGGGGAAACGGAAAGCTCTTCTGTGACCATGCTGTTCGATGTGCCGGCTCAAAGTGAGTTCAAGGTGTCGATTCGTGGCTACAGCCTGGAATCTCCCTTACCATCCAAGCCCCTCATCAATCTTTCCCAGAAGATTTCCAATCTGGAAAAAACTGTCGCCAAGCTCTCCGACGAGGTTGCGTATGTCGATACGCAGCAGCCGGATGAAACTGTCTAACCTTCTAACCAGGAGAAAATCCCATGGCTGATCCCATCAAAGTCAAACTTCTTGATGCGCAGAAAAATCCCATCCTGCCCGAAACCACCGCTGAACAGGTCAAAACGGCCGATGGCAGCAATGTCGAAACCAAGCTCGCCTCGCTGCAAACCGCTATCAGCGGCAAGGTCCCCTGCCATATCGTCAACGACATCGCTGCCCGTGACGGTCTGGAGAGCCCGAAGCAGGGGGACCTGTGCTGGGTCAAGGATGCCACGGCTGATGAGACCGTCAGCACCGGCGCGGCCCAGTACATCTACGACGGCAGCGCGTGGGTGAAGATCGCCGAAGCCGAAAGTCTGGATCTTGTGGTCAACTGGGCCGACATCCAGGGCAAGGAAGCCGTTGAAGCGGCTATGGGCAAGGCCCACGAGCACGCCAATGCCGATCTGCTCAACGGCATCTCCGCCAGCGGCGACACCATGACCGTCAACGGCAAAACGTATTACTCCGGTCGCATGGTGGCCATCATCGAAAATGGCGCCGAGATCCCGGCGGACATGAACCCGAACGGCATCGTGTTCGAGAAGTCCGCCGTCTAGGGGCAGGGGGGAGTCCTGTGTCGTACATCATCAAGGATGCCAAAGGTAACAAAATCGGTATGCTGCCGGACTCCCTCCGCGTGGCCCAGGCTACCGAGCTGCGCTCCCTTGCCGGGAGCCGCTCGGCAGCCATCGTGGCCGGCACGCAGTTCACGGTGCCGCAGTATGAGGTGGGCAGTGTGGCGCTGGAGGTTTATCTGGACGGCGTCGCCTGCATGATCGGAGAGCAGTACGCCGAGGTCGGCAGTCAGGGCCAGACCAGCACGAAAATCGTTTGGAACATCGAAGTCGCCACGGATCGGGACATCCTGGTCCGCTGCAAGTAGGAGGTCAGCCATGTCGTTTCCCGGAATCATCCGCCGCCTGTTTGCCAACAATGGGGCAGGCCCCCTGCTCCGGGGGGATATCCTCCCCCTGAATTACGGAACATGTTCCACGGCCGCAGGCACGGCGGCCAAGGTCGTGTCGCTCCCTGGTTTTGCGCTGGCCACGGGCGCTGAGGTGACTGTCCGTTTCACTGTCACGAACACCGCCAGCAGCCCGACGCTCAACGTCAACAATACGGGTGCCAAGCCCATCCAGTACCGCAATGCGGCTATTGCGGCAGGCTATCTGGCAGCCAACAGAACATACTGCTTTATCTACGACGGCAGCTACTATCAGCTCGTTGGCGACATCGATACCAATACGACGTACACAGCTGCTTCAGCCACTCCCAAAGCACCAGGAACAGCTGCTGTTGGTACATCTACAAAGTATGCCCGTGAAGACCACGTGCACCCTCTGCAGACGACAGTGAGCGGCAATGCAGGTTCAGCTACAAAATTAGCTACAGATAGAACTATTGATGGTGTATCTTTTAATGGTACAGCTAATATTACTCATTTTGGTAAATGTTCTACAGAAGCAGCTACAGCAGCAAAAACTGTATCCGTAACTGGATTTACTTTAGCCACTGGTGCAGAAGTTACGGTACAATTTACGGTAACTAATACTGCTGCATCTCCAACATTAAATGTAAATTCTACTGGTGCTAAAGCTATTGTTTACAGAAATGCAGCTATTTCTGCTGGTTATTTAGCAGCTAATCGTGTGTATAAATTTGTTTACGATGGCACTAATTATGAATTAATTGGTGACATAGATACTAATAATAAATATACAGCAGCTACGGCTGCTCCAAAAGCTCCAGGAACCGCCGCTGTTGGTACATCCACAAAGTATGCCCGTGAAGACCATGTGCACCCTGCACAGGCCGTATCCGCATTCCCCGCAGGCACGCAGATGCTCTTCGTCCAGGCTGCCGCGCCGACCGGATGGACGAAACAGACCACGGTGAACGATGCCGCCATCCGCGTGGTCTCCGGGACGACCGGCGGCAATACCGGTGGCAGCGTTGCGTTCAGCACCGCCTTCGTGGCGGGCAAGGCCATCACGCTGTCGGGCAATGTCGGGGCCACGACGCTGAGCGTGAATCAAATGCCATCGCACAAACACGGGAATGTCGAGGTCATCCAGACAACAATTGGAGGAAATGACGGTCACGACTCTAACGGTGGGCACAGAGTCGGCAATATGGATAACACCGGCGGCTCCGGGTCCCACACGCACTCCCTGTCCGGCACGGCCACTGTGAACCTGTCCGTGAAATACGTCGATACCATCCTCTGCAAGAAAGCCTAAAGGAGCAGATGCCATGTCCTGCTGTCCGTTCAGGAATTTTGAAGATTGCCCGGAACACAACAAAAAAGGCGGATGTGCCCTGTGGCTCTCCTACTCCGTCAACAACGCCGCAGCCGACGCCCATGTGGAAGGCTGTTCTTTGACGCTCACGCCCATGCTGCTCATCCAGCAGGTGAACAATCTTGCTGTCGTAGCAAGCGAAGTCAGCAAGGTCGGCGCGGAAGTGAGCGCCGGTCGCACCGAGAACATCAGGACGGGTGAAGCCGCCCGGCGACAACTCCTGTCCCTTGCGTCTGGGCAGAGGGAACTCGTCCTGCCCGACTATACGAACACCATGAAAATAGCGGAGGTCCGCAATGAAAAATAATGTCACTGTCATTCCGTCCGACGGCATCATCTCTGTGGACGGGGAAGTGCTGTTCCTGGATAGCATCAAGTCCGCGACCTTTCATGCCCTCCAGTGGCACGACGGTGCGGGTCATGTGGAGCCCGGCGATGGCCTTCCTAACGAGGTGCTTTCTAGTGATGACTATGAAGGGCGCGTAGCTCCCTATGTTGACCTGTGGACGAAGGAAAAAAAACGTTTGGACAACGAAGCGGCTGCGGCGGAAGCCGAATACAACAGCCTGCCCAATGTCAAAGCCCGCAAGCTGGCTGCCATCGACGCCGAGACGTCCGCAGCCATCATGGCCGGCTTTGAGTGCGAGGCTACGCCCCCGGATACCGGCGTGCCGGAGCTGCTGCATTTCAGCTATGATAGCTTCGATCAGCAGAATTTCGCGGACGCTGCCGTATCCATGCAGCTTGCTACTGCCAGCGGTGCTATCCCCACCGCGACGCCGTGGAATGCCTACCGCAATCATACGGAAGGCAGCAAGGGGGATCTGGTGATCTTGCAGCTGACTGCCGAGACCTTTGTCCCCATCTACAGCGCAGCCTTGACCCACAAAGCCACGAAAATGGCCGAAGGCGGAACCCGCAAGGCTGCGGTCGAGGCCGCACAGACCGTGGAAGAACTGGAAGCCATCTGATGACTGCATACATCCACAATCTGCTGGTGGGCCTTGACCAGCTGTGCAATGCGCTCATGGGCGGCTGGCCGGACGAGACCCTGTCCAGCCGTTTCTGGCGCTGGCATGTCGATGGTGTGCGCTCCTGGCCATGTCGTTGCCTGGACAGGGTGGCGGCATGGCTGGGGGACAAAGATCACTGCCGGACATCTTATGAATCAGAACAAACCCGGAGGCAGCTCCCGCCTGAGCTGCGGGCTCCTCTGTGATGGGGGGAACTAGGAGCACAAGATGGAACCACACGAAGCATCGGTCAAGGAACGCGGTGAGGGCGTCCTTTTTGAGCGCGTGCGACGCATCACCGGCTATCTTGTGGGCACGCTCGACCGTTTCAACAATGCCAAACGTGCTGAGGAACGAGATCGGGTAAAACACGGCATGGGAGGGCATGGTGCAGGACGATGATGACCTGTCCCGCCCTATCGGGGGCGTGATCGAGGATGTGTACATCACGGCTCCCGTGAGCCGGGGAGGGGATGGCATCACGGTGTACGGCAGCGATGGCCCTGTGGTTATCCGCAACTGTACGGTCGATCTCGGCCGCTGGCCCCTGGACAAGCTGGATGAAGGCATCTCCGGCGTGGACGGGGCTCGTGCCGAGGCCCGGATGACGAAGGTCTGCCGCGTAGGCAAGGGCGTCCTCTGGGGAAATGGCGACTACCCAGAATCAGATGTAGCCCGTGGAGAGCTTCTGCTGGAGGACTGTATCGTGCGCGACATCGGACGCCGTGCCCCGGAGGCACAGGATGGCGTGCGTGTGACCATGAGGCGTTGTGTGATCCGCAACTGGGGCATCCGCAGCAGGTTCTCAGTGCGCGCCTTTGCCTCATGGGCCCACGATGGGGCCAGCATCCGGGCCGAGGACTGTGTTTTCTGGCAGGATCGCTTCCTGCAGGCCGGGCTGCGCGGGCTGGTCGCTGATCTTGCAAATTGGATCGGCTGGTGCTGGCAGCGTCGAGACTGGAACCTTCTGCACTGGTTCCTGCCAGGCGTGTGTCGCGGTCTGACCGCCAGCCAGGGAGGGAAGGTCAGCGCCCGCCGTTGTTATGCCAACCACTGGTGGATCAGGTTGCAGGGGCACCAGGGGGCCAGGATGGAAAAACGGGAGGCTCTGGCCCTCATGGCTCTCCTTGAGAGCAGGATGGTGCCCAGGTAGCTTTTTTTCTGAGTTCTTTTTGCCATAAGGACCCTGGAGGTTCTTTATGGAAAAAGACAGACTGGAAAAATGGCGATTCTCGTGGCGTGACCCGGCGACAGGCAGGACGCGGCGCCGGACGTTCACCTCGGAATCCGAGCGTGACGCCTTCGCGGCGACCATGAGACAGGTCATCGAGCGGGAGCGTCAGCTCAAAAAACAGGCTCGCCAGCGCAGTGCCCGGATAAGCGCGCAAAGCCTGACGGTGCGGGAGATAATCCAGCTCTACCTTGAGTTGCAGATAACCCGGCCCGGGACGAAAAAGGCGACGGCCTATCACTGCCGCCCATTGCTGGCCATGTTCGGCACTCGTAAAGCGAGGATGCTGACCATGCAGGATGTGCTGGCCTTCCGCGAAGCCCAGGCACTGCGGCAGGTGGGATTGTCCACGGTGCGGCTGCGCCTGGGCATTCTGCGTTCCGCGCTGCGCTGGGCCGTGACAACGGGGCGTCTGTCCTCCAACCCATTGGACGGCATGAAGCTGCCGCGTGTCCGCAGCCGGAGGGCCTCGCCGCCCACAGCGGCGGAAGGACGCAAGATGATGGAGGTCGCCGCCCCGCATATCCGCCGCATCATCGCCATCGGCATGTACTGCGGTCCGCGTATCGGGCCAAGCGAGCTGTTCCGTCTGCGCTGGGCTGACGTGGATCTGGACGCGGCCCAGCTCAACATGCCGTCGGCTTCCAAGGCCGATGGCCCTGACGGACGTTTCGTTCCCCTGCGTGGCGATCTGGTGGCGCTCATGCGCCGCTGGCAGGATGAGGACAGCGCCATCGGCTGTCCCTGGGTCATCCACTACCACGGCAAGCCGGTAAAGAGCGTCGGCGCGGCGTGGCATAGCGCCCGTCGCGCGGCAGGTATCCAGCGCCGTATCGTGCCATATTCTCTGCGCCATGCGTTCCCAACGATGGCGCTTGAGCATGGGGCTGACATCGGCAGCCTGGCCGAGATCATGGGGCATACCAGCAAGAGCATGATCCTTGAGCATTACCAGCATGTGACGGCCCACCTCAAGCGTGATGCCGTCCAGCGCCTTCCCTCCATCCTGCCGGAAGAATAGTTTTCCTAGATGCATTTGCCAATAGGAGCTGCGGATAACTCCTAATCTATCCCCCAAAGGTCATGATCCTTTGGGGGTATTCTTTTCTCAAGATACTTTCCATATGTGCCATATCTAGGTTGTTTTTCTTTGCTCGCGGATTTTTGAGAGGGCAGGATAAGGGAAAAATTCTGCGAGGTTTCCCATGCCCTCAGTATCAAAGCAGGTCAGGTTGCCATTCGAGACTTTGACAGAAGCCGGCCTCAAGCCGCTTTTGAAAAAGTTTGCTACGTGGAAGTGCCCCGTGGCTTCCGTCGATGCCCCAAATAAGGCTAAACGCGAGAGCGGCTTCTTGGTCAAAAATTTTACTCTGACCTTTGAAGACGGCCAAAAGATGCTCGTACGCGTGAAGGCTGATGGAACCGTATTCCAGGTAAAGCTCAATAATAAAGTCGTTCCCATCCGTCATGTCGATGACCTCGACAAAGCGGTTATCGAGCTTGTGGACTATGTGCAGGAAAATGCCCGAGCCTACGAGAGGGCAAAGATTCAGCGCGAGAAGAGGAAGCTGCTTCCTCCCAAGCCATCTATCACCTTGAGCAGGAAGGAAAAGCTCAAGCAATCCCGAAAGACGCTCCAGCAGCTTACAGATAGCAACCAGGATCTTGAAGGCCAGGTTGCTTCCTCGCAGTCCGATGTGGATCAAAAGTCAGAACAACTCGCTGCTGCTGAAACAAGCCTGGCGAGAGAGCGCGATAAAACCAAAAAACTTCAAGAAGAACTTGAAGAAATTCAGAAAAAGCAGGGAGTATAGCCATGCCCAATACACAGCGCGTTGCGGCAATTTCTCCGGTGTTTGGGATGAGATTCTATAACCGGGACGACCTTGCTCCTCGTGGCTTTTCTGATGCTGAACTGGCGAAAACTTATGCGGCCTTGGCAGATAGCAACCACAACTTGGACATGCTGCTGGAATCAGCAAGTTTCGAGGAAGTGGATTCATACCTTAACCCAGGCATAGATCCAGTGGACGAGAGCTTTATCCTGGAAGCTATCGTAGTCGACAAATTCTCCAAGACCGAACACCGCATGAAGGCTGTCGTGCGTACCCTGAACCGCCACCTGGCCGATAGCGGAATTTCTGCGCTCGATCCTCAGATCGGTACCCCTCGAAAATCGGGCGGCTGGGCCTACGTAACGGTCCAAATCCCGTTTTCTGATGGGCAGTCCGTCTCAGTCATCTTCCATGCCCCTGAAGGGGATAAACGGCGAATTTCGGAAAACGATACGATCATCGCATTCCGCTGGCTGCTCAACCGCCGGGATATCACGCATGTCGTTGCCCCAGAAGATGGGAGTGAGGTCTCGCTTGAGACCTTGGCGAAGCGAATCTCTCAGCTGGTCGTGAAAAATTCTGAAAGATTCCAGCGGACCCAGAAAGAGGCAGAGACAGAAAGACGGGAGCTGGAGGCCATCAAGCAGGCTGTTTCCGAGGCTGAGCAGAAGCAGGCGGACATGATGAATACCGCCGCAGAACTGAATGATAAAGCAGTATCGCTTGAGGCCAAGTTGGCGAATACCCTCGCGCTGCTGGAAAAGCAGAAAGGAATCAATGCCGAACTTCAGGCTAGGATTGATGCTCTGCGTAAGCTTAAAGAGCATGAAGAGGATCCCTCTCCTGGTAAGGGGAAGTCCCAGGGAACCAATCAGACAACGGATCGTGACCAGACTGGCGATACTGGCAATGGCTCTCAAACAGGCCCAGAAGCAGCTGCAGAAGCAATCCTTCAAGACATCATCGCAGGGAAGTATGATACCACCCCTGACCGCATCGACAGCCTTCTGGATGAAGCTGCGGCGAGCATTGAACAAGCTGGGCTCATGGAACGGTATGATGACCTTTTGAATGCTGCCGCAGATCACTACACCGAAGTGTTGGAAAAGGAGTCTAACTGATGAGCCTTTCTTTCACTGAAAAACGCGACTTGCAGAAGGCGATCAAGATAAATCTTGAGCAACTCAGGGCCGGAAATCTCTCCTTTTCCGAAAAAAGGGTGGCGCAGAAGGCTATCCGCGATGCCTTGGACAAGCTGAAAGGAGCCACATCAAAAATCAAGAAGAGCCTTTTTGATCGCCTCATGTCTGGGGAATTTATCTCTGAACGTCCGATGGGCTTTCTCGATATTGTGAGAAAGGTTCTGGATGAGGTCAAAGATTTACGCCTGATCCATGAGCCTATTTTGGCCTATATCAAAAGAAACTACACGGATGGAGACGCCATCCTTGAGGATGTTGGCCAAACTGTTGTCATATCTATCGACAGCAGCACGACCCAGGATGTCCTTGACCGACTATCCAAGCTGCTGAACACAAAGCACCCCATCGTTATCAACAACAATGCCTCAGGGAGAGGATAGCATGGACATCGTAGCGGCGGAAAAAGAACTCCGTAGCTCAACTTCCTTTGATGATATCCATTTGCTCTGGGACGAGCTTTTTGGTGTGACAGGCTATAATTTCGCGCTTTTTTCTCAAGGTGCGGAATTTGCTGATAGAGTAATGTCTGAAACGGACAAAAATGTCGTATCGCTCTTCCAGCTCAAATCTTTTTATTTTTCTCTTCCTAGAGCAATACGTGATGAACTCATGCAGTCTAGTGAGTATCACGATATTCTTACCATGGCAGAGTCCGTGTCTGACAGTGATGTAAAAAAATTTGTGGAAGAGTCAGGAAGCAATCTCATCTCTGAGAAGTATCCTAACTTCTTTAGCGATCTTGAAAAATTAAAGGATGCAAGCAAAGTCCTCCTAGACGTTAGGAGGGAAATAGATAGGAACGCTACCTATTGGTATGATTTAGGTAAATCGGAAATCCAGAAACAAATGGATTCTGACGAGGAACTCATCAACCTTTTGAAAAAGCAGAAAGCCTTTCAAGAAAGAATTAAAGCATCGGGTACCTTTACAGATGAAGATCATGAAGAAAACATGCATCTGTATGCCCAGATATCGAAGCGGTATGATGAAATTCGAGATGTCGTATGGGAGGATATCGGCAAGAAGGAGCGCGAAGCCATGTCCCAGCTACAGGAGCAGAGGGATCGTCTGTACGCCGAGACTGAGGAACTTCAAACGGCACTGCTGAACAGTCTCAAGGATGTCTTGAAGGAGCATTCTCCAATCTCCGCTGAAGAAGCCCAGGAATGGGTTGAGAAAAGTGTCTTTTTCGACTCAAGCGCCACAGCAAAGATGAGCCGCTTGGGCGTGTCGATTCCCCAGTTTAAGGAGTCCCTTGCCGAGCTGTATCGCTATCTTGGCGGAAAACTTGGCAGCATCAACTTCGTTGTGGAGGGGCGCTCAAAGCGGGCATTTGCCAGGGGGAGGGGCTTGATAGCTCTTCAGGGGGCTATCAATACGGAAACTTTGTTCCACGAATGTGGTCATCTGGCAGAGGCGTGGGACCAAGCCATCAACGCGGCCTGCCTCCGGTTTGTCAAGGACCGCGCAGAAGGGCCCCCCGTGTCGCTGCGAAAGCTCACGGGGAATCATGGGTACAGTCTGGCCGAGGTCGCATATCCTGACTCTTTTATCGATCCCTACGTCGGTAAGCACTACCGTCATGCTGCGAGTGAAGTTTTGTCGATGGGGATCCAGTGTCTCGCTAATGGAGCCTCCCTGCGCAGCTTGGCCAAGGATAGTGAACACCTCAAACTCATGGTCGGTATCTGCACCATGCCGCGACGTCCCGATATGGCTGAGCTGGTGCAAAAAGCGCAGCAAGCGGCTGCCGCTGAACAGCTCCAAAAGGATCTCGCAGCAAAGTGGAATAAGGCGTTGGGACGGGTTGCGAACAAAGCGTTTTCCGAGAGGCTTTTGGATTCGGGAATTCATGGCTACAGGATGTACCATATATTCGATAGCTATGAACTTTACGATCCTGAAAACAATTTGATCTACGCTACAAGGTATGGGGGAAATCTCAAACAGTTTCTCAGAGTTGCATATCTCTATATAGCAAATGCTGCCGACCTCCTTCCTGGAAAATTTAATAGCTTGGATGAGATAAAAAACGCTGCTGAACCTGAGAGTAATTTCATCCCCAGCTGGTTCGATAACTCATCTGCTTTGCCAAGGATTCAATAGAGATGCAGGACTTCATTTTTTACGTAGCAACATGCCCGAATGGGCTTGATGACTTCGAGGAGTACAAGGGCCTCAAACGCCTGCCCGTGGGTGTTATGAG
>ENA-UEPJ01003923-UEPJ01003923.1-human-gut-metagenome-genome-assembly--contig:-NODE-3923-length-12500-cov-6.125574_pt1 | contig 12500 bp, 10 predicted proteins | sample MGYA00242890_ERZ507896 | MGnify/ENA primary metagenome ERZ507896 (study PRJEB26167, sample SAMN06115508) | human gut metagenome | host: Homo sapiens | place: China:Qinghai | collected 2015-08-20... | reverse complement strand
AGTATAAAACAAACCATTATTAATAACATTAAAAAGTACAAACTATGTCTATTTACACCTTTATTCCGGTCATTTTCATTGTTCTATATCTAGGATACTGGTTTTACATGAAAAAGAAAAACTCGCAACATGCACAAGTAGTGAACAACACCGATTTCAAAGCTGAATTTGCAAATGCAGAACAGTATAAAAAACTCTGCTTAAACTCTGATTTATCTTTCCTGAAAGAAGCTATGGGAGAAGAAAAAATTGACGCTTTCAACTATGCCAGCAATGAGTATGGTGTAGCATCCGCACTCAAAGACGGAATGAAAGATAAGCTGAAAGGAATGGCTACTTTGGGAACCGTGCGTTTTACCACCGTGACAACTCCCAAATATCTGGTATTGAGCGGAGACAATCTGCACCTATTCGATACAGACACAGATGGAGAAATCGACAATCATTTTGTATTCAATCAGGCGCGTCTTGAAAACTCCCGTCTCATCGCAATTCCTATGGAGGGACAAGTACAAGCACAGGCACAAGCCAGAGGAAACAACGTGAAAGCATACAAACTTTCATTGCAAACCGACGAGAAACCTGTTGAACTCATTATCTACTCCTGTCTGATATTTACAAATATCCCGGAGATTCCGACAGATCTACAAGAAACAATACAGGATATTATCATTGGCAATGACTTCTTGAAACAATTGGGTGACAAATATCCTAATTTGAAAGTCTCATTGCCGATATTTAGCTAAAGAAGGACATATACTTAGAAAAAATAACAGCGGAAGGTTAGCTAGTTACCAAACATTATGCGTCCCGGCGGATTTGCAATCCGCCGTTCTCCGAGTATCAGGATTTATAATCCGCAATACACCTATACTTTAATATATAGTTCGGATTAAAAATCCTGATGCTCAAAGAAATCGGATTACAAATCCGATTGAACGGAGAGTATTTCAGCGATCATCAGATTATGCAACGTTCCGACTTTCAAGGCATCACGGGGATGGTACGTTCCACAGCCATGATTCATATTCGCCGACTCCGTCAGGAAGGCAAGCTGCAGAATATCGGCATTCCCAGTCAACCTATTTATGTGCCGGCCCCAGGATTTTATGGAAAGTCCAGAGATTATCAGCCTGTCAAATAAACTAAAACAAAATAAAATACCAGAGGGGATCCCCAAAATAACAGATATAAAAAAGGCGGCTGAAAGCATGAACCCCTCTTTTCAGGGTTCGCTTTCAGCCGCTATCTCTTTCCAGCAAGCGATTACAGAGAATCGCTGAATGCTGAAATCGCTTTTTTACTTTTTATTACTGTGCAGATTCTACCAATACTACACGGTTCAGAATCGGTTGACCGAATTTGTCAACACCACCACCGGCTGCAACTTTCAATCTATCGGCAGAGATGCCATACTTCTTAACGAGCAGGTCTTTAACAACTTGTGCACGTTCCAAACTCAACTTCTGGTTGAAAGCCGGAGTACCTGTTGCAGAGTCTGCATATCCGTTGATTGTGTATGTAGCGTTCGGAGATTCTTTTATCTTGCTGGCAAGATATGACAAGTTCATTTCTTCCTGCGGAGACAATTTATCAGAACCGATCTTGAAGAATACAGTACGTGGAGCAATATTAGTATCTGTTATAACAACTTCTTCAGTATCTTCTACTTCAACCGGTTGTTGTGCATTTGCCAACTGCTGTTGTAATTGCATATTAGCTGCTGCCATTGCATTCATCTGGTTACGCATCTGGTTCAATTCAAGTTCAGAGATAATCTGTGGAACCGGACGTTGGAATCCGCGAGTCGGGAAATAATAAGTTACACCAATAGTAGCACCTAAGATACCATCGTAGTCAGGTTTACCTCCATGTTCTCCGTCAAACTTGCCTTCCAGACCTGTTGCACTCAACTCCAGATTTAAGTCAACAGCATTCGACAAACGGAAACGGTTGATAATACCTGCATTGAAAGTAGCGGAGTTAGTGTGAGGACGAGAATAAGCATGAGCCCAACCGGCACCAATATAAGGGATAATTTCATATACACGGTTCGGATTGTATCCACCGAAAAGTGCATTCAGGTTAATCATCAAATCACCATGCAAGTTCATGTAGTCCCATCTTTGTTTGTAAGAACCATCTTCTCTCGGACCGCCAACCACATAATTAGCATTTTCGCTGGTGGTAAATCCTTTGGCTTGTAATCCGCTGTACTGCAAACGCAATCCGAATCCCGGAGTTACCCATTTACCAACAGACACGTTAAATGTGGGAGCAACACGATCTCTGAACTTACCGATATGGTCATTGTTTCCATACAATACCTGGGCACCTCCTCCTACAGAGAAGAACCAGTTACTCCAGAAAGGATTAGTTATTACTTGATATTTATCTTGCACCTGAATCACTTCGTATTCAGTTACAGTCATTGTCTGCTGCGCAGAAGCGACAGACGCAACGCCGGCAAAAGCCAGCAACATCAGAATCTTTTTCATATACCTAATAGTTAAGTGGTTATTTAAATCTTTTTCTTTGTTGAACTATTTAAATAACACGAACTGAACTAAAAGGTTTTAGGAAAAGATGAATTTATTTGTTTTATTTGAATAATCTTTCGATGTCCTCCTCCTTAATGGTTGTCAAAACGGTTTTCCCATCGGGTGTGTAATTCGGTGAGGGACAGGCAAAAAGGTTGTCTACAAGGCTTACCATTTCTTCATTACTCAACACCTGTCCGTAGACAATAGCCGCTGCCCGCGCCAATGTTAATGCCAGAATATTTTGGATTTCTTCCTTAACGTTATTCCCTTTTTCCATCGCTGTATGTAGCATATTACGCACCAGTTCGACCGGATTCAGTCCTTCAATACCCGAAGGGATGCCATTGATGGCATAGCTACCGCCTCCCAGATTGCTCAAATCGAAGCCGACTGCCGACAAATCATCCATAATGCTTTGAAGAACAGCAGCTTCTGAAGCCGGTAATTGTAATATTTCCGGGAAGAGAACGCCTTGAGATACTCCCTGTTTCTGTTGAATCTGTACCATATAGCGATCAAAAAGCACCCGTATATGTGCCCGGTGTTGATCGATTAGCATCAGACCCGATTTAACTGAAGTCAAAATAAACCGCCCTTTAAACTGCAAATGCTGATTTCCTTTTTCCATCACCGGTTCGTTGGCATACAAAGTAGAAGAAGCGGCGGATGTCACCGTCTCTATCTTTTCTTCCACGAAGGCCGGTTCGCCTCCAATAGAAGAATCCTCCCAATCCATTTCGGGTTCCGGCTGCGGATTATTCATCTTACTGGCTTTTGTCAGCCCTCCGTACAAATCCTCCCATTCTACTTTCGAACGACTATACGATCCGCCACCACCGCCACCGGCAGAGACTTTAAACGGATTATAATCTGTATTATAATGTACCTTCGGAGGTTCGGAAGATATCTTTTCCTCAAATGCCGGAATATCAGGCATATCCTCCGTATCAAAATCAATGGAAGGGATAGCACTGAACTTACCCAACGATTCCTTAACGGATGCTGAAAGTATCTGCCAGATGGCCTGCTCATTCTCAAACTTGATCTCGGTCTTTGTCGGGTGAATATTCACATCAATATTAGCCGGATCTACATCAAAATAGATAAAATAGGAAATCTGTTCACCGGCGGGAATCAACTGTTCATAAGCCTCCATGACTGCCTTATGAAAATAAGGATGGCGCATATAACGTCCGTTGACAAAGAAATACTGATGGGCTCCTTTCTTACGGGCAGTCTCCGGTTTGGCTACGTATCCGGAGATTTTCACCATGGTAGTGTTCACGTCTATATTCAGTAATTGCTGGTTGAGCTTCTTACCGAAAATAGCAAGAATACGCTGGCGTAACTGTGATACCGGAAGATTGAACAGTTCCGAATCATTACTATAAAGCGAAAAGGCAACTTCCGGATGCACCAAAGCGATACGCTCAAATTCGGCAAGGATGTTGCTCAATTCAGTGGAATTAGCCTTTAAAAATTTACGACGGGCAGGCACATTAAAGAACAGGTTCTTTACAGAGAAGTTACTTCCTTTAGAACAGGATATAGCCTCCTGGCTCTCCACTTGAGAACCCGCAATCACCAGTTTCGTTCCCAGTTCTTCCGATTCCGGACGCGTCTTCAGTTCTACCTGCGCCACTGCTGCGATGGATGCCAATGCTTCCCCACGAAATCCCATGGTACGCAAAGCAAACAAGTCCGCAGCTTCCCGTATCTTGGAAGTAGCATGCCGCTCAAAAGAGAGACGGGCATCCGTTTCGGACATTCCTTTTCCATCATCAATCACCTGAATACAGGTTTTACCCGCATCAGTCACTAACACATGTATATTTTGCGCATCTGCATCAATCGCATTCTCCACTAGCTCCTTGATAACAGATGCCGGACGTTGTATCACTTCACCGGCAGCAATCTGGTTAGCTACCGAATCAGGTAACAAATGAATGATATCGCTCATACTTCGTAAATTAACAATTAAAAACTCCAGCTTCCTGTTGCTAAATAATGCCACAGATAGAGAAGGAAGGCAATGATTATCAGTATGATTCCGAAAGAAACCGGTTTGCGGCCACTTGCTTTTCTTCTTTTCAAATGTGTAGTACCTTCGACGAATTTACCGCGAATATCTTCCGGATTAAATTCTTTCTCCGGCAGCATCCCCAAGTCACGTTTGGCGTTCTCCTCCATCTTAGCGAGCTTTTCTTTCCGCTCGTCTACATAAATGTATTGATGATTAAAGCCCCGGGGCTTTCTCATTGAGTTAAACATTCCCATACTACTTCATATTTATTAAGTTTCGCTTTTCTGTCTTTGGTCGCCGGTCGGTAGTCGGCTTCAATGTTTCTCCCGCACGCTTGCTGCGCCAGTTGAAAATATCGTCCTTATTTAGCGGACGGACATAATCGAACCAGGCAAAAGTGGGAAGACGCAGTTTATCAGGCGGTATCTGGTCCATCGGATACATCGTTCCGTTGGATTTACCGATAAAAAGTCCTTTTTCCATTCTCTTATCCTTCATATAAAGATGCAGCATACTACCTTCCAGACAATTAAATCCGGTCATCGTACTGTCTTTCTCTTCAGGATAAAAAGCTGTCAGCACATTACCGATCACTTCAATATGGCGCATATCTCCATTAACGAAATAGGCTTTCATCTCCTTGCCGGACACTTGATTATAGTGAATAGAGTCTTTCATCTCCACTGTCAACGCCTGGTTGATAATGTGCGCCCAGTCAATCGTGCTGTCATTCATATAAATCTTGATCTGCTCACCAAGCAGTTGCTGTCCGTCATTCCAAAGAATAGGGTCAGTATACATGGTCATACAAGAATCTTTCGAATTATAGACCAGTGAGTCACATACTCCCTGAACATCTGTACGATACATACGTACTTTATGGTAAGCCTTCATCAACCGGTACAAAGAATCGGTATTCAGATTATAGGACACCATCTGCAAAGTATCCCCATGCATATAAAGACTGTCTCCCTGTGAATAATCGATAGCAACAGCACGTTTTGTTGCAAACGCAGAGTCCGTCAATTCATTATAGAAACAATAATCGCCCGTCAGCATATTCTTATTGATGGAGTCTGTCATCTTCACATTATCGAATGCTTCTCCGTAACCGATTACCCGGTCATAGAACAGACTGTCGCCTACAAGTTTCTTCCCCTGATTGGTCAGGACCGAACGGTCCAACAATTCCGCTTGTTCGGTCAATGTGTTATAGAATCCCCGTTTCGAATAGATATGATTATTATCACTGACAATATTGGAAGGTCCGAGAATCACTGCTATTTTGTTTTCGGTATTATACCTCAATGTATCGGAGGTCAACACAAACTTAGGGTTCACCAACTTCACATCATGGTTGAATACCGACTGTTTTGTTGCAGGGCTATATTCGCCCCAGTCAGAAGTCAGTACATTCTCTTCATCCATCAAAGTTCCCCCCTCGAAATAATATCCGAGATCGTAGAGACGGTCGTAGTTCAAGCTGTCCGTCAGCAGGGTCGTGTTCCGGTTAATCATCTTCACGTTTTCACGAAGTTGCGCAATTTGCGTCATTCCGTCATAATAAAGATAATCACCATAGATGAACAAGGTATCTCCCTGTTCCATACGCACATTGCTGAAGGCTTCTACGGAGTTGGTTTTCTCAAAAATCAGTGCACTGTCACAGTACATATACATACTGTCATGGCGCAACTTCACGTTACCAATCAACACCTGCACATCCGGACGTGCCAGCTTATCCGCCTGTCCTTCGTCAGCATGGAGCAAGTAAACTTTGGTCTTTTTATTCTCCGGTTGCTTCTTGTTGTCCGATTGTTTCTTATTACCCGCCGGCGTTTTGGTTTTGGGAGCCGTCTTAGACGTATCCGCAGTCGATTTTGTCGAAGTCCCTGCCGTGGGTTTCTGTCCCGTCGGCCTCACTTGTGCCACAAGACATACACCAAACAGGCATAGAAAGCCTATAAGGAGCCATCTATGCCTGTCTTGTTGTTTATTTTTCTTATTCTTTTTCAGCATATAAAGTCAAAGCAAGGTTATATCAGTCATTCTTGACCCAACCCGGATACTTGAAGTCACACTTCTGCCAGTTTTCGTTGATGCGTACATAAGTGTGTTTTTGCTTGTTCAGAATCCATTTCTGCAACACCTCTTCGCGACGCTTATCCATTACGATTTCTTTCAGATCCTGATAGTCTTCCGCGATGGTTGCTTTATGACCATTGATTTTAGTTTTCAATTTCACGATAGCGCATACTTCTTTTCCATCTTTCTCATTAATCATTGTAAAAGCTTTGGAAATCTCGCCAACATTCATCTTATCCACTACCTTAGCAACGTCTTGAGGAAGATCCTGCATCTGGAACTTAGAAGTAGTGATACCAGAATGTTCATTGATGTTCACCATGATACCGTGATTGTTGCGGGTATCCTTATCTTGTGAGATAACGGCAGCGGCATCATCAAATGTGAATTTGTTAGCACGAATATCATCTGCAATAGAATCCAGACGGGCACAAGCCTCGGTCAGTTCTTTTTCCGAGACTTTCGGACGCAACAGGATATGGCGGGTATTAACACGGTCACCACGCTTCTCAATCAACTGGATAATATGGAAACCAAATTCCGATTCTACAATTTTGGAAACTTTCTTCGGGTCCTGCAAGCTGAATGCCACATTCGCATAAGCGGGGTCCATCATACCACGTCCCATAAATCCACATTCACCACCTTTAATGGCAGAAGCCTTATCTTCAGAATACAAACGGGCCAATGTAGAGAAGTCGATTTCTCCTTTTGTCACACGATCCGTATAATCACGCAGTGTCCTCTTTACATCCTCGATTTCCGAAACGGGTATTTTGGGTTGCAAAGTAATAATCTGCACTTCCACCTGTGTAGGAATGTAAGGGATACTATCCTGTGGAAGATCTTTGAAGTAACGGCGTACTTCTGCCGGAGTCACTTTGATATCTCCTGCCAGTTTCTGCTGCATCTTCTGAACCGTCAATCCGTCACGTGCATTATCACGCAAAGTTTCACGAATCTGGGTGGATGTTTTATTGAAATACTCCTCCATTTTCTCTCTGGAACCGATCTGCTGGATGTACATATTGGTCATCATATCCACACGCTGGATGATTTCCGCTTCGGAAACCTCGATACTGTCCAACTTTGCCTGATGCAGGAATAACTTCTGCACAGCAATCTCTTCAGGAATTACACAATAAGGATCGCCTTCGAATCTGCGTCCATTATACAAGGCATCCATACGGGCCTCTTCTACATCTGATTTTAAAATAGCTTCGTCACCTACTACCCAAACTACTTCATCAACCACATTATCTTGTGCATAGGTTGCCACATTAGCAAATATTGCCAGGACAAGGGTAACAACAAATCTAAAGTTCACAAACTTCTTCATTCTTTGTATTTAATAATTATATATAATCTTCTTCTTACTTACCGCCTGCTGATACAAGTCGTTCTTTACCTGTTCCATAAAGCTCACCCGTTTCTGATTTACCAGTAAGTCTTTCACTTCCGAGCGGGCAAATTCATACGGTTTCTCCTCACCAACTCCGCGATAATCGCTCACATTCAGGAAATAATAATAAGCCGTATCTTTCAATTCTACCTGACGGTGTTTGTTTACGTACTCTTCCGGTGCCTCTACTTTCAACGGAATCATGTCCAGGACATCGGTCACGGACACCCATTTATCATAGAAATATTCATATTTCACCGCATTCTGCAAACTATATTTTTCCAGGCTCTCGATAGCATCCTGTTTTTCCGACTTATACCATCTGCGCACATTGTTCAACTGGGGAGCTGTCAACGGCACTTTAATAAACAATCCCTTAATCAACGGACTTTCCAGTTTAAACAATTCCTTGTTTTTGCCATAATACTCTGCTATCTCATGTTCGGAAATATCATTCGTCAACTTCTGGCTAATCAACTCCTGCTGATAAGTATGCATTATCAACGCTTTCCGATAACTCTCCACCAGCTTGTCTACATCCACATTATCGGGGATATTGTTCGCAGCTTTCTCATACAATAAAATCTCTTCCGCCCAACTACGAATATAGTGCTCGGTGAAGAGAATGCTATCATCTTTTGACAATCCGACCGGAAGCACGGACATCAAATCTTCTTTATATAAAAAATTACCGTCCACCTCTACCAAAGGAGTCTTTCCTTTGTGGTCGTGCTGTTCCTTGCACGCTCCACAACCAAGAAGGGTAATCAGTAAGAGGACTAATATTCGCATCGGCAACTAAAATCTACTTATTTAAGGTACGAAGATAGTGAATAATCGGTTACATCAGTTATTATTAACTGTTTTTAAAACCTCTTGGTTTATTTCAACCTTACCGGACTCACTCAATTCCCGCATCCAGCACGTGTCAAGATAGCTTCGATAATCCTTTCGAACCCGATCAATTACTTCCCGATAATCATCCGGACCTTTCATTTTTTCGCCTACTACAATAGTAAAAGTATAAGACATCAAAGGATCAAAATCACCCTTCTTAAAAACCAGTTTATCTATATATTTATTGTCTCCGTCGGCAAAAATTCCTTGTTCAACTTGTATCTTTTCCTCCCCGGATGTATTAAAAGTTTGCCGAAGCTTGTCCGCCCACTCTTTTTCCGGCACTTTCTTCAGCATTTTTTTGGCTTGCTTTGCCGTCTTTTTATCAACGCAATGAAGCACGACTCCTCTATACCGGGGGCTCTCCCACCGATAATCCGACGAATGAAATTTAAAATAAGTAGCCAATCCCGCCCGGTCATTAGCTGCGGGCAAATCTATTTTCTGACGTGTTATCTCTTCCACCAAATAGTTTTCATCAGATTCCCGCAAGGCATAAGGAATTTCCGGATGCTTTTTTTCGATATTCCGGCTTTCATAATCCAGCAATGACTTAGCTATAAATCCTTCCAACTGCCGTTTGACAGCTTGAGGATGAGAAGAGGCAAAATGCGTGAACATAGTTCCGGTGTATGCTTGTCCGTCAACCGTAAACAGGGTTTGTCCTGTACGGCCTTTCGCCAGCAGTTCTTCCATTGCCGCCTGATTGGGAGCATACTGCCATGCTTTTTTCAAGCGTTCGAGCACCGCGCCTGTACCTTTGTCCAAAATCTCCTTGCGCCGTAACCGTTCCATTAACCTGGCACTGACATTTTCGTAAGCAGCTGTTTCCTCCCGATCCATCACTTTCAAGATATGAATCCCTTCAGGAGTGAAAAAGGGCTGCGATGCCATACCTTTTGCCAGAGAGAAAGCAACATTCTCAAACTCGCTCGTTGTTTCCAGACATTCGATCCATCTACTTTGCTTATCATCCGAGTATATTTCGACCAAACGGTTAAAGTTCAAATCCGGCTGATTCTGTATCATCCGGTATATAGAATCCATCCGCGTTTTTTCTTCTTCTAAATGCCGGGAAGTGATTGTCTGTGGCAAACGTTTGAAAATCTGCATCACCTGTACCCTGCCGCTACGTGCTTTCAACCCCATCTTCTGATAGATAGCACGGGCACAACTATCCATCACTTGCCTGTCTATCAGATAAGATTCCACCAACTCGGTCCGGCATTTCTCCTGTTGTTTACGAAAAATAGAGGTCGTATCAAGTCCGGCAGCCCTGGCTGCTTCCACTTTCAACTTCGATTGAGCGAAAAGTGCCGCATACTCTTTGGACGAAAGTCTGGCATTTGAACGTTCCGCATAACGGCGGTATGCATATTCAAATTCCGAACGGAGTATCTCTCTTCCGTTAACACGCATCAATACCGGATCTTCCTGTGCAAAGACCGCGACTACAAAGAGAGAAATACATCCCAACAACAGGCTTCTTTTCATCATCAACTTTTATTTTTCAAACAACAAACGGTGAGCAGTGAACACCCTGCTGATTATACAGCCTGTTCACCGTTCACCGTTAATAGTTCACCGTATCTATCTATTATTCCGGACGGCTATAGTTAGGCGATTCACTGGTAATCGTCACGTCGTGCGGATGACTTTCCATTACACCTGCATTGGTAATGCGGGTAAACTTAGCGTCATGAAGTTTCTCAATGTTAGCAGCGCCACAGTATCCCATACCTGCACGCAAACCACCAGTCAGCTGATACACAACTTCGAAAAGCGTACCTTTATAAGGAACACGGGCAGCGATTCCTTCGGGAACAAGCTTCTTCACATCAGCAGTTCCACTCTGGAAGTAGCGGTCTTTCGAACCGTTCTCCATTGCTTCCAATGAACCCATGCCACGATAGGATTTGAATTTACGACCATTGAAGATAATAGTGTCACCCGGAGATTCTTCTGTTCCGGCAACCAATGATCCGATCATTACGCAATATCCTCCGGCAGCCAATGCTTTCACCACGTCGCCCGAATAACGCAAACCACCATCGGCAATCAAAGGAATACCTGTACCCTTCAACGCTTTTGCTACATCATAGACAGCCGATAACTGTGGAACACCTACACCGGCAACCACCCGAGTGGTACAGATAGAACCCGGGCCGATACCTACTTTCACAGCATCTGCACCAGCTTCCACCAAAGCTTTGGCAGCTTCTCCGGTAGCAATGTTACCTACCACAATATCAATATTCGGGAAGCGTTTCTTTGCTTCTTTCAGTTTTTCAATCACAAACTTAGAGTGTCCGTGAGCTGTATCAATCACGATTGCATCTGCACCGGCATCCACCAATGCCTGCATACGTTCCAGCGTATCGGCAGTAACACCTACACCGGCAGCTACACGCAGACGCCCTTTGGCGTCTTTGCAAGCCATCGGTTTATCTTTTGCTTTTGTAATATCTTTATAAGTGACAAGACCGATCAACTTTCCGTCCATTCCGACAATCGGAAGTTTCTCAATCTTATGTTTCTGAAGAATCTGTGCAGCAGATTCCAAGTCAGTAGACTGGTTAGTAGTCACCAATCTTTCTTTCGGAGTCATGACAAGATCAATATGTTTTGCCATGTCTCTTTCGAAACGCAAATCTCTGTTGGTTACAATACCCACCAAATAACCTTCATCATCTACCACAGGGATACCACCGATTTTATATTCCGCCATGATGTCCAGTGCATCCTGAACAGTAGAACCTCTTTTAATCGTTACAGGATCATAAATCATACCATTTTCGGCACGCTTTACGATAGCAACTTGTCTTGCCTGTTCTTCGATAGACATATTTTTGTGAATCACACCGATACCACCTTCACGAGCAATGGCAATCGCCATTTTCGCTTCGGTAACTGTATCCATGGCAGCCGTCACAAAAGGTATTTTTAACTCAATGTTTTTTGAAAACTTAGTCGAGAGATCGACAGTGCGCGGTAAAACTTCAGAATAAGCGGGGATCAACAATACGTCGTCGTAAGTCAACCCATCCATTACAATCTTATCAGCAATAAATGACATAGGGCTATGCGTTTAAAAATTATTGCGTGCAAATATACGGTTTTTATTCAAAACCGCATACCTGCACGCCTATTTTTTTCGCTTTTTTTAGTTTGCCATTTCAGAGATGAACTTAATACGTACCAAACGAACTTCTTCTTCAGTGAAGTCATCCCCCAGTTCATCAAGTGCATCATCAATCTTGTCTGTCGTAGACTCCTTAAAATAATCGTAGATGTCAAGCAAATGATCTTCATCCATGATCTCTTCCAAGAAGTAATCAATATTCAGTTTGGTTCCGGAATAGACAATTGCTTCTACTTCATCCAACAGTTCTCCAAATTCAATACCTTTGGATAGAGCAATATCATCTAAGGCTACCTTACGGTCAATAGCCTGAATGATAGACACTTTCATTTTCGACAAAGGTTATCTATCACCTTACTTTGTAACAGATGCTGAAAGAATGGAAGCTGTATTAGACGATGCTTATGT
>ENA-UEPJ01003920-UEPJ01003920.1-human-gut-metagenome-genome-assembly--contig:-NODE-3920-length-12509-cov-9.915058_pt1 | contig 12509 bp, 11 predicted proteins | sample MGYA00242890_ERZ507896 | MGnify/ENA primary metagenome ERZ507896 (study PRJEB26167, sample SAMN06115508) | human gut metagenome | host: Homo sapiens | place: China:Qinghai | collected 2015-08-20... | reverse complement strand
GAAACCCCTGCCGTAGAACCTTCTGACCAGACCAGCAAAACCGTCCGACACGCCCCGCTCGTTTACCGGGTGGAGGAAGTCGCCCAACTTTTGGCAATTTCCAACCGCGCTGCGTACAACCTGTGCAACACCACGAAGGACTTCAAGGTGATTCGCCTCGGTACCAGCATCCGGGTAAGCAAGCAGAGCTTTGACGATTGGTTTGCAGCGGTCTGAGGGAGGGAACATCTATGGCATCTATTCTCAGGCGCGGAGATTCCTACTCCGTTCGTTTCAAATACAAAGACCATGCTGGCCGGATCTGTGAAGGCTGGGAGAGCTTCAAAACCAAGAAGGAAGCGCAAGACCGCAAGATCTCGGTAGAGAAAGAACTCTTGGACGGTACGTTCCTCATACCTGACGCAATGACGGTAGCGGAAATGCTGTACAAGTGGCTTCCCATCCAGTCCAGCAAGCACAAGTGGGCACCCAAAACCTATACCCACACGGTAGCCATGATCCAGAATCTTGTCGTGCCCTATCTCGGCAAGAAACAGATTCAGAAGGTTCAGACGTATGACCTCGAACAGTTTTACGCTACGCTGAGCCGGACACCGCGCGGACTGTATAAGCAGGGTGTCAAGCAAACGCTCACCGACAAACAGAAGCGGCAGTTTCTGACGGGTGCTTCCATCCGGGAAGTCCACGCCATGCTCAAGACTGCTTTTTCCTATGCCGTTGAGTGGGGTCTGCTCCTCAAGTCACCGATTCCGAGAGAAGCCCCGAAATCGACCTCGGAAGAACGTGCCATCTGGGACGAAAAGACCATGCTTGTTGCGTTGCAGACCATGACCGACCCTACGCTCCACCTTGCTGTTCATCTGAGCATGATTCTCTCGCTGCGTGTCGGAGAGATCCTTGGCTTGCAGCCGGGAGACATCGACTTCGATGCAGCGGATGGACGTGGGACCATCACGGTCGGCAGGAGCTTACAGCGCACCGAAAAGGCCGCACTGGAAAAGACCGACCCGAATCAGATCTACCACATCTTCCCCGACCAGCGTGAGGGCAGCAGCTCCGCACTGGTGCTGAAGAAGCCGAAAACCAAGAAATCCAGCCGTACCCTTTATCTGACGAAACCCTTGAAGGAAGAGTTGCTGGCTTGGCTGGAAAAGCTCCGTCAGGACGAGCTTGCCATGGATGGCAGGTATCGCAACTGCGGTCAGCTCTTCCGTCTCCCCAACGGTATGCCTGTTGCCCCGGAAGCCCTTTCTAAATGGTACCGCACTTGGCGTGCGGAGCACCCGGAGTTTGAGAAGATCGTGTTCCACGGTCTGCGCCACTCCAGTGCCACTTACCAGTTGATTGAATCCGGCGGCAACATTAAAGCCGTGCAGGGCAACACCGGTCACGCCACCACCGGCATCCTGATGGACACCTACGCCCACACACAGGACAAGCCCCGGTTGGAGCTGGCTGAGAAGCTGGAAGCAGACTTCTATTCACAGGACATCGGTTCCCCCAAATCCGGCTCTGTGCCGGTAAAAGAAAATCTACCGGACAGCATCCAGATCACCCCGGAAGGGATGCTGAAAGTTGTCCGACAGATGAACCCCGAGCAGCGGCGTGAGTTCACCCGCCTGCTGTTCGCCTGAAAAAAGTATGGAAAAAACGCTCACGATGCACAGGATGCAGACAATGCAAAGAAAAACACGGCTTTCCCGCCGGTGTGCAAAAAGTGTGCAAAAGTGTGCAGAGCCCCAGAAAACGGAAAATCCCACGAGGAATCTTGCGATTCTTCGTGGGATTTTGGTGCGCTCGAGGGAACTCGAATCCCTGGCCCTCTGATTAAAAGTCAGATGCTCTACCGGCTGAGCTACGAGCGCATATTCCGCAGCAAAACAATACTGCCGAATAATATTACCACAATTGACTGCAAAAAGCAAGAGCAGCGCCGAAAAAAGCGGAAATTCCCGCGCAAGCGCCCGGATTTGCGGCGGGAGAGATTTTCCGGCGCACAGCATTCGGCGGAAGCTGGTGCGCGCCGCCTATGACTGGGTGCTGCTGTGCAGCGTTTGCAGCCGGCAGTGCTCTGCCCCAAAACCGGCGTGCGGAGCATACCCGGCGGCGCACGCTCCCGTCGGGCAGAAAAAGCAGTGCGGAGCGGCAGTGTCCCGCTATTATATTTAAGGTACGATAAAATGGTGAAACCTAAATTCCGATAGTTGACAACGTGGTAAAATGTGGTACTCTTAGGGTACAAAAAAGCTTTTGAGGAGGGTTTTTATTATGGCTATGAAGATGGATCGCCGTTCCTTTTTAAAGACCTCTGCTGCGGTGGCAGTGGCAGTATCTATGACCGGACTGCTGGGCGGCTGCAGCGGTGGTGACGGCGGCACCGATCTGGGTGGCTTTACGGTTGCCGTGGGTGAATGGAGCGCCGTCCCTCATGATCAGGGTATGGGCACCGGAAAATCCTGGTATGCCGATTTCGCGGTGAAAGTGCGTGTTCACAATCTGGATAGCGTCAACGGCTTCAGCTTCCCTGCAAAATCCGTATTTGTGCTTAAGATCAATGGGCAGAAGGTCGCGCTGCAGGGCGGAGACCTGCTGAGCAACATCACGCTGGTCATGAAAAAGGGTGAGCGTAGAACGGGCATTCTGACCTTCCGGCTGGATGAGAGCCAGAAGATGCTCTATCAGGCAATGGAAGCACATACCGCAGAGATCAAGCTTACGGTTGGCGTTGACCCCACCGAGACCTATACCGCTGTTTATGAGGACTTTACCTTTAAAAAGGATACCGCTCTTGCGTAATTGAACTCAAACTGCCTAATACAGGAGGTGCATCGCTATGATCAACCGCAGAACATTTCTCAAGCTCAGCGCCGGGGCACTGGTGCTGACCGCCGCAGGGGCTTTGACCGGCTGCGGGGATACCGTAGTCGACAAGACCAGCGGCGTAGCCAAGATCGGTGATATCACCTTTATCTGTGCAACACCGTTTCTGGGCGGCGGCGATAATTTTGCACTGACCTATTGCACAGAGTTCACCATCCAGAACAACAGCGCTGAAAAGGTGGTCATCAAGCCGGAGGACATCACCTGCATCTTCCGCGAGTCAGATACAGAGGAAACGCTGTATTTCAAGCGGAACGAGCTGATCGCAGCGCCGGAACAGACGGTCGTCTACAATGGCTCGCAGAAGTTCTATCTGGAGACCAAGGAGCGCATCCCGGAAAAGAACAGTCCCGGCACCTATGAGCTGCGCGTGCGCTACAATGGCAAAACCGCTGTGTTCCTCTACGGGAACAACGGCAAAAACGTAACAGGCCGTGTAGAGTAAAACCCAATACATCCCGCCGCCGGGCACTTCTGGAAACAGGAGTGCCCGGCGGCTTTTGTTTTGTGCCGCATTACCTGTTCTTTACATTGGGGCTGGCAGTATGCACAAAGTTTTACGCACTTTTTGCACGTCCATGGTCGCAGCAAGGGCGGCAAAGCGGTAGAATAAGGCCGTTCCCAAGGAAAACACAAAAAGACAGTGCCGGGCGGGAGCCCGGGGTTTTAACGGAGGAAATTCTATCATGAAAAAGATCTCTCGTCGTTCGTTCCTGACCGTTTGCGGTGCAGCTGCTGCGGCTGCTGCTCTGACTGCCTGCGGTGGCTCTGCTTCTTCCGCATCCAGCACCGCTGCTTCCACCACCGCTTCTTCCGCTGCCGGGCAGGCAGCCGGCACCCTGAGCGGCAATGTGGCTACCGGCGGTTCTACTTCCATGAAGAACGTTATTGCAGCCCTGACCGAGGGCTTTGCCGAGGTCGAGCCGGGTGTCACCGTCAGCTACGACCCCACCGGTTCCGGCGCTGGCATCACCGGCGCTACCGACAAGACGCTGGACATCGGCCTGTCCTCCCGCGCCCTGAAGGACGACGAGAAGTCCGCCGTGGACGGCACCACCGTGGCGCTGGACGGCATCGCCATCGTTGTGAACAAAGACAGCAAGGTCGCTGACCTGACCGTGGAGCAGCTCAAGAAGATGTTCACCGGCGAGATCACCAACTGGAAGGATGTCGGCGGCGATGACGGCGAGATCGTTCTGGTGGGCCGTGAGGCCGGTTCCGGCACCCGCGATGGCTTTGAGAGCATCGTGGACGTGAAGGACAGCTGCAAGTACGCACAGGAGCTGACCGCTACCGGCGCAGTCATCAGTGCTGTGGAGGCCAACCCTCTGGCCGTCGGCTACGCTTCCCTGTCCGCTGTGGGCGACACCGTTGCCATGGTCACTGTGGAGGGTGTGGAGTGCAGCGAGGATACCGTCAAGGATGGCAGCTACAAGATCCAGCGTCCCTTCGTGTTCGTCACCAACAAGAGCGTGACCCTGTCGGAGCAGGCACAGGCCTTTGTGGACTTTGCCACCAGCAAGGACGCTGCCGACCTCATCCGCACCGCAGGCGCTGTGCCCGTGAACGAGTAAAAGGCGCTCAGGGTCAGCCCGGCTGGGAGTTCCCCCGCGAAATTCGGGGCTTCCAGCTCCCGCCCTATTGCCTACGGCAACAGGGTCCCACCCTCGGATCATTCGCTGGTGAAACTCCCGGCCAAACTGACCCGGCAACAGGATGGGACGATGATAAAATCAGCCCGCCGCGTCGGCCTGCCATTTCTGCGAGCCGACGCGGCTTTTATAAAGGATTTCAGCTATGAACAAAAAATCCTATCTGCGCCGGGTGCGGCTGCCCCGCACCCCTGCCGACTGGCTGGAAGCGGTGATGAATTTCCTCTTCTTCCTGTGCGGAATGCTGGCGGTGTGCTGTGTGGTGCTCATCTCGGTGTACATGGTGGTCTCCGGCGTGCCGGCTATCCATAAGATCGGCCTGTTCAAGTTCCTGTTCGGCACCAAATGGGCGTCCACCGCGGCAGAGCCGCTGTTCGGCATTCTGCCTTTCATCCTGTCCAGCGTCTACGGCACGCTGGGTGCCACCATCCTCGGCGTGCCCATCGGCCTGCTGACGGCAGTGTTCCTTTCCAAGGCCGCAGACCCCAAGCTGCGCACCGTGGTGGTCACCGCCATCGAGCTGCTGTCCGGCATCCCCAGCGTGGTGTTCGGCCTTTTGGGTATGCAGGTGCTGGTGCCCGCCGTGGCCAAGACCTTCGGCAAGGCTTCCGGTGCCTGCCTGCTCAGCGCCATCGTGGTGCTTTCCATTATGATCCTGCCCAGCATCGTGTCCGTGTCGGTGACGGCGCTCAACGCCGTGCCGCCGGAGTATGAGCAGGGCAGTCTGGCGCTGGGCGCTACTGACACCGAAACATGGTTCAAAATCAGCATCCCGGCAGCCAAAAGCGGCATTGCCGCAGGCATCGTGCTGGGCATCGGCCGCGCCATCGGCGAAGCCATGGCCGTGATGATGGTGGCGGGCAACAGCCCCAATATGCCGGACAGCCTGTTCCGCAGCGTCACTTTACTGACCACCGCCATTGCCAAGGAAATGAGCTACGCCGGCGGCTTGCAGCGGCAGGCACTGTTCAGCATCGCGCTGGTGCTGTTCGTGTTCATCATGCTCATCAACGTGGTGCTGAATGTGGTACTGAAGGGAGGAAACCGCGATGAATAACGGTTTTTCGCCCTCCCGCCGGACATGGAACCGGGTGATGACCGTGCTGGTCTGGGCCAGCGCAGTGCTGGTGATGGTACTGGTTGCCGGGATCATCGGCTTAGTGCTGGTGCGGGGCATCCCCCACATCAGCTGGAGGTTCCTTTCCACCACCGCCAGTGTGCTGAAAAAGACCGACGGCATCCTGCCCGCCATCCTCAACACCTTGTATGTCATCCTGCTGACATTACTCATCGTATTGCCGCTGGGCGTGGGTGCGGCGGTCTACCTGACCGAATACGCTTCCAACCGGCGGCTCATCGAGATCATCGAGTTCACCAACGAAACGCTGGCCGGTATCCCCAGCATCCTCTACGGCTTGGTGGGTATGCTGGTGTTCAGTCAGGCGCTGGGCTTCCAGACCTGTCTGCTGTCCGGCAGCCTGACGCTGGTAGTGATGAACCTGCCCACCATCATCCGCACCACACAGGAATCCCTCAAAACCGTGCCGCAGGGCTACCGTGAGGGTGCCATGGGTCTGGGTGCAGGCAAGTGGCACATCATCCGCACCATCGTGCTGCCCTGCAGCATCGACGGCATCGTCACCGGCTGCATTCTGGCGGTAGGACGCATCGTGGGCGAAAGCGCCGCCCTGCTGTTCACCGCCGGTGCGGCAGAGGTGATCGCCAAGAGCGTGTTCAAAGCCTACACCTCCAACGGCGCCACCCTGTCGGTGCTGCTGTATCTGCGCGCCTTTGAGGACGGCGATTTCACCTCCGCATGGGGCATCGGCGCAGTGCTGCTGGTGCTGGTGCTGCTGATCAATCTGGCAGCACGTCTGGCGAAAACAAAACTGAAACAGAAGCAGTAAAAGATTGCAGATATTTGATAGCGGCCTCGCCCTCTCAGTCTCGTCACTTCGTGTCTCGACAGCTCTCCCAAAGGGAGAGCCTCTGGCGAAACCGAAAGCTTCGCATGGACTGCCAAGGCCTCTCACTTTGGGAGAGGTGGCATTGCGCAAGCAATGACGGAGAGGGCGAGGATGCTGAAAAAACGCGATCGTCCTATAAAATATGAGGTACTCTATGGAAAACACGAATGTGCCGGTGATATCGGCAAAGGATCTGAACCTCTGGTACGGCGACTTCAAGGCGCTGAAGAGCATTTCGCTGGACGTGGGCGAGCGGGAGATCACCGCACTGATCGGTCCCTCCGGCTGCGGAAAGTCCACCTTTTTAAAGACCCTGAACCGCATGAACGACCTTGTGCCGGGCGTACGCATCGAGGGCGATGTACGGCTGAAGGGCGCGGATATCTTTGCCCGCGAGATGGAGCTGACCGACCTGCGCCGCCGTGTGGGCATGGTGTTCCAGAAGGCAAACCCCTTCCCCATGAGCATCTACGACAACATCACTTACGGCCCCAAGCTGCACGGCGTGCGCAATAAGGCCGAGCTGGACGAGCTGGTGGAAAGCTCTCTGCGGGGCGCCGCCCTGTGGGATGAGGTGAAGGACCGCCTGAAAAAGAGCGCCCTTGGCCTTTCCGGCGGGCAGCAGCAGCGTCTTTGCATCGCCCGGGCACTGGCGGTCAAACCCGAGGTGCTGCTGATGGACGAGCCCACCAGCGCACTGGACCCCGGCTCTACCATGAAGGTGGAAGAGCTGATGAGCGAGCTGAAAAAGAACTACACCGTGGTCATCGTCACCCATAATATGCAGCAGGCTGCCCGTATCAGCGACCGCACCGCCTTCTTCCTGCTGGGGGAGCTGGTGGAAGTGGGCCCCACGAACCAGATCTTCAGCACACCCCGGGACAAGCGCACCGAGGACTACATCTCCGGCCGGTTCGGTTAATGCAGGGAGGAACAAAGCAATGAGCATTCGCAAACAATACGACAGCGATCTGGAAGCCCTCAGGACCGCGCTGGTGGAGATGGGGCAGAACGCCGCCGAGGCTGTGGAGAACGCGCTGGAAGCGCTGTGCACCGCCGACACCGCAGCCGCCCAGAAGATCGTGCAGGGGGATGACCGCATCAACAACATGGAGCGGGACATCGAGCACCGCTGCATGACCTTGCTGCTGCGCCAGCAGCCGGTAGCGGGCGACCTGCGCCACATTTCCACCGCCATGAAGGTGGTCACCGATATCGAGCGCATGGGCGACCACGCCTCGGATATCGCGGAGATCGTCCCACATCTCGTCACCGTGCGTAAGGAGAGAGACCCCGCTGTCAGTCAGGCTATTGCCATGGGACGCAAGGCCTACCAGATGATCATAGACGCCATGGATGCCCTGACCGCCGAGGACGAGATCGCCGCACGCCGCGTCATCGCCGCAGATGACGCCGTGGACTACGACTTCAACGCCATCAAGCATACGCTGGCACAGGAGATCGCCGCCGACCCCGCCAAGGTGGACGCCGCGCTGGATCTTTTGATGGTCATCAAGTATCTGGAGCGCATCGGCGACCATGCCGTGAATGTAGCCGAATGGGTGCAGTTCGTGCGCACCGGGCGCTACAAGGACGAAAGTATGTTCTGATACTCACTCTGCCCTTTTGGGCGCGTGTTTTCCTTATTTTCTTCTGGAAAAGGCTGTCTGCCGTCTGGCAGACAGCCTTTTTCTGTGGGGGAACTCCCCCCTACAACGAAAATTGACTAAAAAATTTTTATCTTTTCTGCAATGTTTGCGGCGGGTGATTCGTATTCAGGGTATAAGAGCCCGGAAAGGGCTCCGCAGTTATCGTGCGGCGGGTGGTTCCGGCTTCCCCCAGTCCCCCGCCAGCCGCACCGTTACGGAGGACAGATACAATGATGGCAAAGCTTGAACGCTCCCCGCAGCAAGCCCGCATGGAGGCCGTGAGCCGCGATGCACTGGTGCAGGCGGCGCTGCAGGAGATCAACCAAAATTATCGTGAGGCCAGCCTTTCCAACGTGGCAAGGGCTTATGGTGTTTCGCTGGCGTATGTCAGCGAGTGCGTGCGCGCCCAGACCGGGCGCACCTACAAAGAGCTGCTGCAAAAGCACCGCATGGAGACTGCCGCGCGGCTGCTGCGCCGCAGCGACCTGAATATCCAGCAGATCATCGCGCAGGTGGGGTACGAGAACACCAGCTACTTCTACCGCCTGTTCCACGAGCGCTACGGCCTGAGCCCCCGGGAGTACCGTATGGTGCGCACCGGTACTGCTCCCCGCCGCCCCAGCGCATGAATCCCCTCTTGGTTTGCTGCCCCCGACCGCCGTGCTGCCGCCCCGCGCACGGCGGTCTGTTTTTGCCGCAAAATGGAGAAAAATCTGGTGCTTTATGGAAAATTGTGTTATACTGAATAAAATGTACCCCGCGCGGCAGGGCGCGGGCGAGAGAGGATGAGTGGATATGTTTCGCGGAGCGGTAAGAGCGGATATGGCAAAGATCCTTGAAGTCTATGCCCGTGCGCGGGATTTCATGGCGAAAAACGGCAACCCTACCCAGTGGGGGGACAACTACCCCAGCCCGGAGCTGCTGGAAGAGGATATCGACACCAACCGGCTGTTCGTGTACATGATCAACGGCCGGATGCAGGCGGTGTTTGCCTTTGTCCTTGGCGAGGACCCCACCTATCAGACCATCGAGGACGGACAGTGGCTCAACGACACCCTGCCCTATGGCGCACTGCACCGGCTGGCTTCGGCTGGCGAGAGCAAGGGCGTGGGCAAAGCAGTGGTGGAGTGGTGTCTGGAGCACTGCGAGAGCCTGCGCGCCGATACCCACGTCGACAACAAGGTGATGCAGCATCTGCTGGAAAGTGAGGGCTTTACCCGCTGCGGCATCATCCATGTGGCGGACGGCACGCCGCGCATTGCCTACCAGCGGATGTCCCTGACCCAGAGCCAGCTGGGGTGAGCAGAAAATAGTTTTATTTGCAGTTCCGAAACGCCTGTGGGCGTTTCGGAACTTTTTTCACAGAAGGGGGTTGTATCCCCCCTTTTGTTTTTTCCTTCCATCACCTGTGCGTATGGTGGGGTGAAAATTTTTCGCCTTTCTGTACAAACGCACTGAAAAATTGTAGGATAAGAATGGAAAAGACGTCACTTTCACGCTTTACAACTTTACCTAGATAAAGTAAAATAAGAACAGAAGCCTTTCATTCTATGGGCGCGGAGGATGCCGCGCCGGATGTTTTTGTGTATAGAGACGCCGGAATTGTGCCGGCGCAGGGAAAGAAACATGGGAAAAGGAAAGGAAACGAGGGAGCGAAATGGAGTTCAGTCTGGAGCATTTGCAGCCAAAGGAGCGTGCCTCCTTTGCGCTGCGCAGTCTGTACGAGACGGCAGGCTGCCGCAAGTACCACATGGGGCGGTTCGAGGAGTACAGCTTGTATCAGGAGAACCGCAGCTTTCTGTCGTCGGAGCAGGTCATCACCTTTACCGACCTCGATGGCCGTCTGCTGGCGCTCAAGCCGGATGTGACCCTGTCCATCGCCAAGACGGCGCAGCCCGTGCCGGGCGAGACGCTGCGGTACTACTACCACGAGAACGTCTACCGCCCCTCTGCCGAGAGCCACACCTTTAAGGAGATCTCCCAGATGGGTCTGGAACTGCTGGGCGCTGTGGGCGAGGCCGAGGTGCAGCAGGCGGTGTGTCTGGCGGCGCAGTCGCTGGCGGCGCTGGGCGCAGAGTGGGTGCTGGAAGTCAGCCACATGGGCTACCTGTTCGGCCTGTTCGATGCACTGGGCGTGCCGGAAGCTGCCCGGGCGCAGCTGCTGGAAAAGCTGCGACAGAAAAATGCCCACGAGCTGCGTGCCGCCGCGCTTTCTGCGGGGCTTTCCGAAACGGCGGCAGACGCCTTGTGCGGGGTGCTGGAACTTTCCGGCAGCTACGCCGCCACCCTTTCCAAGGCGGCGGCGCTCTGCCGCAACCCCGCCATGACCGCCGCCGTGGCAGAGCTGACCGCCCTGGCGCCCACGCTGGGACAGGTGGGCGGCAGCATCCGGTTAGACCTGACCTTAGCCGGTGAGATGGAATACTACAACGGCCTTGTGTTTCAGGGCTACCTGAAAGCCCTGCCCCGCCCGCTGCTGAAGGGCGGACGGTACGATTTACTGCTGCAAAAGTTCACCCCCGGGGCGGGTGCTATCGGCTTTGCGGTGTATCTGGACGAGCTGGACCGGCTGAACGCGATGCCGCCGGTGCAGCATCAGGACACCGGCAAGGTGATGCTGAACGTGGCGCTGCCCAAGGGGCGGCTGGGCGACAAGGTGTATAACTTGCTGGCGGGCATCGGCTACGGCTGCCCGGAGGACTACAACGCCACCCGCAAGCTGGTGGTGGAGAACCCGGCGGCGGGCATCCGGTATTTTCTGGTCAAACCCAGTGACGTGGCTATCTATGTGGAGCACGGCGCTGCCGATGTGGGCATCGTGGGCAAGGATATCCTGACCGAGGCCGCCGCCGATGTGTACGAGCTGCTGGACACCGGCCTTGGCCGCTGCCGGATGTGCGTAGCTGCCCCGGCGGGCTACCGGGATGACCCCAGCCGCCCGGTGCGGGTAGCTACCAAGTTCGTCAACATTGCAAAGCGCTACTACGCCTCCATGGGGCGGGATATCGATATCATCAAGCTGAACGGCTCCATCGAGCTGGCACCCATCCTTGGACTTTCGGATGTCATCGTGGACATTGTGGAGACCGGCACCACCCTGCGGGAGAACGGCCTGCAGGTGGTCACCGAGTTCATGCCCATCTCGGCGCGGTTCATCGCCAACAAGGCCAGCTACCAGTTCAAGCACCGGCAGATGGACACCATGCTGGAAAAGCTGCGCGACACCTTGCACAAGCAGGAGGAAGAAAAATGATCAGGCTGTATAATTTTGACGAGCTGAAGCCGGAGGAAATTCTGAACCGGGACATCCGCGCCGAGAAGAACGTGGAGGACGTGGTGGACGCCATTATTGCGGACGTGCGCGCCCGGGGCGATGATGCCCTGAAGGACTACGCCCTGAAATTTGACGGCGCGGAGATCGAAAACCTGCAGGTAACGCAGGCCGAGATCGACGAAGCCTTTGCGGGCATGGACCCCTATTTTCTCGAGACCCTGCGGCAGGCGGCGGAGAACATCGAGCAGTTCCACCGCCAGCAGGTACACAAGAATTTTGTGATGAACGACCGCCCCGGCATTGTACTGGGGCAGAAATATACTCCCATTGAAAAGGCCGGTGTGTATGTGCCCGGCGGCACGGCGGCGTACCCTTCCACCGTGCTCATGGACGTCATTCCCGCCAAGGTGGCGGGGGTGTCCGAGATTGTGATGACCACCCCCGCCGGGAAGGACGGCAAGGTGAACCCGGTCATTCTGGCCGCTGCCGCCACCGCCGGGGTGACCAAAATTTTCAAGACCGGCGGCGCACAGGCTGTGGCGGCGCTGGCCTACGGCACCCAGAGCATCCCGGCGGTGGATAAGATCGTTGGCCCCGGCAACATCTATGTTGCCACTGCCAAGCGCAAGGTGTTCGGCAAGGTGGGCATTGATATGATCGCAGGCCCCAGCGAAATTCTGGTGCTGGCAGACGGCAGCTGCAACCCCGCGTGGGTGGCGGCAGACCTGTTGAGTCAGGCCGAGCACGACAGGCTGGCAAGCCCGGTGCTTGTCACCGACAGCGCAGCCCTTGCCAAGGCGGTGCAGGCCGAGCTGGAAGTACAGATTCCGCAGCTGCCCCGCGCCACCATTGCCCGCGCCAGCGTGGACGACAACGGCAAGATCATCCTCTGCACCGACCTGCACAAGGCCATTGAAGCCTGCAACATCATCGCGCCGGAGCACTTGGAAGTCTGCGTGGAGGACCCCTTCGGGGTGCTGAACGAGATCCGCAACGCGGGCAGCATCTTTCTTGGCCGCAACGTGCCGGAAGCGCTGGGCGATTACTTTGCAGGCCCCAACCACACCCTGCCCACCAGCGGCACCGC
>ENA-UEPJ01003915-UEPJ01003915.1-human-gut-metagenome-genome-assembly--contig:-NODE-3915-length-12518-cov-25.570935_pt1 | contig 12518 bp, 8 predicted proteins | sample MGYA00242890_ERZ507896 | MGnify/ENA primary metagenome ERZ507896 (study PRJEB26167, sample SAMN06115508) | human gut metagenome | host: Homo sapiens | place: China:Qinghai | collected 2015-08-20... | reverse complement strand
TTGCCGAGGTATATCCCAGAGGAAGATACCCGGCTGCTGCTGAAGAACTGCTACCGCCAGTACCGGCAGTATTCCAAGGTGCAGACGGTTCTGAAGAACAATTTGATCTCGCTGCTGGATACGGTGTTTCCAAACGCCAACCGTCTGTTTTCAAGCCCGATCCGTGGGGATGGGAGTGAAAAGTGGGTGGATTTTGTGGCTGAATTCTGGCATTGCCGCTGCGTCAGTGAGAAATCCCAAAAGGCATTCACAAGCAAATACCTGCGTTGGTGCAGGAAGCACGGCTACAACTTCAGGGAAGCAAAGGCGCACACAATTTACGCCGAAGCCAGCGGACATATTGGCGTCATGCCAAAATCCGAAACAACGAAACTGCTCGTGAAACAGGCTGTATCCCAACTTAGGGCGACTTCTACCGCGCTTGCGGCTCTCAAACACGAAATGCAATCATTGGCTTCCCAGCTGCCGGAATATCCCGTTGTCATGGATCTGTTCGGCGTAGGCCCGACTCTGGGGCCGCAGCTCATAGCTGAAATTGGGGATGTGCGCCGCTTTTATTCCAAGAAAGCGCTTGTGGCCTACGCTGGACTGGATGCTCCGCCAAATGATTCCGGCGATGTGACTGGCAGGCACAAATCCATGAGCAAAATTGGTGCATCGTCTTTACGGCGGACACTCTTTCTTGTTATGAGCGTCTATTTGCAGACCGCACCGCTGGATGAACCGGTCTGCCAGTTCATGGACAGGAAACGCGCCGAGGGCAAGCCCTACCGCGTCTACATGATGGCTTCCGCCAACAAGTTTCTGCGGATCTACTACGCCACTGTAAAAGCCTATTTGGAGTCATTGGAACACACCGCCTGATCTTCGCCATAAAGCATTGGCTGGCCGCCGTTTCATTTTGAGATGCAAAGCGGCTTGGTTCGGTGCGGCACTTTTATAAGCTGCATTGCCTTGAAATTTCTACTTGACTTTTCTTAGCAGGTCTTTCTTAAATCTGAACATCATTTCAATCCACGCGCCCCATGCGGGGCGCGACCGGCGCTATCCGGAGATCAAGCCGGTTACTTACGATTTCAATCCACGCGCCCCATGCGGGGCGCGACAGGAGGATTATCATATTCATGATTCTGGTGAGGATGATTTCAATCCACGCGCCCCATGCGGGGCGCGACTCTCACTCGTGATGATCAAGAATGCAACGATGTCATTTCAATCCACGCGCCCCATGCGGGGCGCGACTCCAGTTGCTGGATGCTTCTGGTAACAAGCTTGGTATTTCAATCCACGCGCCCCATGCGGGGCGCGACTGAAACCTTCCTTTTCAGACTTAGGCATATTGAATTTCAATCCACGCGCCCCATGCGGGGCGCGACATAAAGATAGACCCTTGTTTTGCCCCATTCGATTCATTTCAATCCACGCGCCCCATGCGGGGCGCGACGTAAACCAAACAAAATGGCGTGATAATGTGGCCGATTTCAATCCACGCGCCCCATGCGGGGCGCGACCGGGGCGGCTCCAACACCATCCATTTCGTAAGCGATTTCAATCCACGCGCCCCATGCGGGGCGCGACCTTAGAAGTGGAGGTCGAAAGCAGCAATGAAAGCCTATATTTCAATCCACGCGCCCCATGCGGGGCGCGACTCCTTGTTCTTGATAGCCTGTTCGCCAATGTTAGCATTTCAATCCACGCGCCCCATGCGGGGCGCGACGCCATCTCCGCGAGCTGGCCGCTGGGGAGTTTGATATTTCAATCCACGCGCCCCATGCGGGGCGCGACAATGTGCAACGGTGAGTGCCGCGAATGTGAGTATATTTCAATCCACGCGCCCCATGCGGGGCGCGACCCGCGCTGGTGAGCTTGCGGGTGGAGCTGTTGGCATTTCAATCCACGCGCCCCATGCGGGGCGCGACTTAAACTTGTCCTCGTTAATGCCAGCCCAATTTAATTTCAATCCACGCGCCCCATGCGGGGCGCGACGCTCCCGGAGAAATAGCGCTTTTATTTTAATAACATTTCAATCCACGCGCCCCATGCGGGGCGCGACATGGCCCGCAGTATAAGAACCCCCGTATCTGGTCTATTTCAATCCACGCGCCCCATGCGGGGCGCGACCGCGGGGGCCTTCCTTGTTCTTCGCAATTTTCAATTTCAATCCACGCGCCCCATGCGGGGCGCGACGCGCAACGGCGCGCCAGAAACGCGTCTACGGGTATTTCAATCCACGCGCCCCATGCGGGGCGCGACCGGCAATCAAGGCCAGCTATGTGCCGCTGGATCTATTTCAATCCACGCGCCCCATGCGGGGCGCGACGCTGCCGAGGCCGCTAAAAATCGTCAGTGGCAAATTTCAATCCACGCGCCCCATGCGGGGCGCGACCACTCGTTCATGATCAAGGCATAGGCACGGAAGGATTTCAATCCACGCGCCCCATGCGGGGCGCGACTCGTTGAACTCTGGCTTGCTCTGCATTAAAAGCAATTTCAATCCACGCGCCCCATGCGGGGCGCGACTATATACTTGGCTAACTTGTAGTTGGATACTTCATTTCAATCCACGCGCCCCATGCGGGGCGCGACCCGGCGACCAGCTCACGGAGATGGCCCACCGTATAAATTTCAATCCACGCGCCCCATGCGGGGCGCGACACGAGCCGTGGGACTACAAGCGGGTTCTGGCTGAATTTCAATCCACGCGCCCCATGCGGGGCGCGACAGCAAAAGTATACAAAATTACTTTACACACTTTTGCGACAAAAGGCAATTCTTAGACAATTTCACGCAAAACGCCGCCTTTTAAAGCACTTTTCTACATATAAATACAGGAACACCTTTTTGATTTGCAGTGCGAACCGCATGGGAAAAATCTGTACGCTTCCCCTTCGCACTACAAGATCATTGGATCTTCCGGAAGGTATGTCTGCTTGCAGCCAAAGTGCTCGATTTTGCTTTCGTACTTTTTTCCCAAGTAGTAAAACCGCAGACTATCCCGCTCCGGATCCATGAGCTTGCAGAGCTTATTTTGCAAACTGCGGCACTGAGCCGTGTCCAACAGACACTCAAACACGGAATTCTGCACCCGTTGACCGTAGTTGACACACTGCTTGGCAATCTGCCGCAGACGCCTGCGCCCAGCGGCATTTTCTGTATTGACATCATAGGTGATGAGTACCAGCATACGCCCCTCACTTCCACAAAAACGGCGGATATTCCTCCAGATCGCCCCGCAGATACCGCGCCAGCAGCAAGCTCTGTACATACGGTACCAACCCCCACGGCAGCTTTTCCTCTAAAAACGGGTGGGTGATGGTCTCCCGCTTCCGCTCCTGCCACTTTTGAAGAAATGTTCTGCGCCCTTCCTCTGCCAGCAGCACCGCGCCGCTTTCCCGAAATTCAAAGTTGGAAGGTTTTATTATGCGGTTGTTGATAAGCGTGAGTACAAAGCGGTCAGCAAAACAGGGACGCAGTTCCTCCATCAGATCCAGCGCCAGCGATTCCCGCCCAGGCCGATCCGTGTGAAGATAGCCCACATAGGCGTCCAGTCCCACGCTTTCCAGTGCCGAAGCGCAGTCATGGGAAAGCAGGCTGTAAGCAAAGGACAGCATGGCGTTAAAGGCGTCCAGCGGCGGACGGCGGCTGCGCTCGCGAAAGAAAAAGGTTTCCTTTCCCTGCAAGATCATCTCGTCCAATACGCTGAAATACGCCGCCGCGCCAATGCCCTCCAACCCCCGCAGGCTGTCCGGAGAGGTCTCCGCCGCGATTTGCGGCAGCAGTCCTTGCAGCTGTTGGGATACGGCGGAAAACCGCTGACCATCGACACGCGGAGCATGATCCCGCCGGGTACGCTCCACGCTCCATCGGGCATTGTAGACCTTTCCGAAAATCATATTCCGGGCTATGCGACAGCTTTGCGATGGGTCATCCGCCACGCGGTACTGCATCCGCCGCAGCAGGACATTTCCCTGCATCTGCCCGGACACGCGGGCAAGGAACTTCCCTCTCTGCGAGCAGAACGCCAGTCCGATCTCCCGCTGCGCACATTTTCCCATCAGGGCGGGTGACGCCCCCGCATAAGAAAAGGTGACGATGCTTTGCAGCGTGTGCAGCGGATACCGGGCAACGGGTTCCCCGCCCCGGTTCGCTACCACATTTTCACCATCCAAGGAGAGGTAGATATCCTCCGAGGTGACAAAAAGCGTATTCAATAGCTGTCTCATGGCTCGTCCTCCATGGCGCCGCGCAAATACGCGGAAACAGATCTGCTCCGCAGCAGCTTTGGCAGACACAGTTCCTTCAGGGAACAGGCATTGCAGGACTTTGACGGCTTCACCTTAGGCGTGTAGCCGCGCCGGTAAAGCTCGTGCATTTCGGTTAAGAGATCCGTTACCTCCTGACGTAGCTCCGGTGTAAAATCTACCTCAGTGCGGCGGTGAGGCTCGCCGTAATACAGCGCACCCTGCGGAATTTCGCAGCAGAGCATTTCCTCCAGACACATAGCCTGTCCACAGAGTTGGAGGGCATCTGCCGTGTTCTCCTTCGGTTTCCCCCGCTTATATTCCACGGGATAAGGCTGCCACAGCCCCTCCCGGCCTTTGAGCGGAATACCGATCTTGCCCCGGTGGAACTCCAACACATCGCAGGCGCCGGACACACCCAGCGTCTGGGAAAAAATACGCATATCACGGGTGATGAGGAGGTCTCCCCGGCTCTCGGCAACCCCGCCGTTGTGGGCGTTTTCGTGAAGGATTGCCCCGTCGGTGGTGCGGGAATTTTCCGCCCACTGATTCTCAACATGGATGAGCGCCCACTGGCGGCGGCAGAACTTGAAGTGCTGCAAACCGGAGAGTTGAAGGAAATCATTCTCGGAATAGATCACCCCATCCGCGTGCAGGTCACGCCCTCCGGCAGTTTCTCTTCGTCTACGGTGACGGTATAATCTTCATAGCTTCTGGGCGTAGTCACGCCGTTCTTCCGCACCGCTTTCACCAGTTCAAAGAGCTTATGGGCCGGGGCACAGCCCAACTCGCAGTCATGCTTGAAAACGATCAGTTCCCGGACGGCCATCTTACCCCGCGCGGCGGAGTGATCGTTTTCAAACATATTCAAAATAGCAGTCCACAGAAGGTCAAGATCCTCCTGAGAAAAGCCGGTGGTCTTACGGGCAAGGTTGGCGGAGACATAGCCCTCCGCCCGGTACAGGCCGTAGGGTACGATGTACTTGCGGCCCATCTCCGTGCCCTTCTTCTCTGCGTCCGCCTCGGTAGTGATGGCCACGCGGGTGATGGTCACCTCCTGCGGCAGAATAGGATCGACGCTGCGGGCAAAACCAAGCTGCACTGGTCCCCGCACCTGACCGCAGTTGAGAGCTCCCTTCACAAAGGTGGTCATCACCGCGCCGAAGGTACGAATATCGTAGAAGTTGTCGCACATGAAGTCCCGGAGCTTTTCGTCCAGATGCTCGTCCTTTTTCTTTGCATCCTTCAGCTTGTCCGGGTCAACCCTCACATAGGCGCAGGCCTCCTTATCGCTGGTGTTCAGAGGAACGCCGTCCTTAATGTAGATGCGATAGCCGTTCTCCCCTTCTTTAGCCATCTCCACATAATTACGGATCTTGCGCTTGAGGCACACGTCCGTCACAAGGCCGTAGCCGGTCTCGGGGTCCACGCGGGGCATATTGCCCGCATCAGGGTCGCCATTGGGATTGCCGTTCTCCACATCGAACAGCACCACAAATTCATAGCGGTTTTTGATGGGTTCAGACATTGTTCTCTTCCTCCTTTTTGGTAAAACGCTTCTGCGTCTGATGATAGTAACCGAGATCAAAAGCCCCCTGCTGTGCCAGCGTCATGCGGGCTGGATAGCTTTCGCCTAAAATGCCCTTGAGCGCCATGACCTGCTTGTCATAGTAAACGCGCTGTCCTCCCTCCAGCTTGCGCAGATGCTTCTGGTACAGGTTGTTCAGTACTGGAAAGATGCTGGCGGGCATCGCCGCCGCGGAGTTGAAATACTTATCCTTGATGGTCGCGTTGATGCCGGGATTCGCGGTCTGCTGCACCGCCTCGTAGACAGAAAACAGGCGGCCCAGCGTGTAGGCGGTATCGGTGCTTGCTTCGTTGAGACTCACGGTCAAAACCTCCTTCGGACAGTCCTCGTGTGGATTTTTCAGATAATAGGCTTTGATGATCGCCGCCCGCCCCCATGTAATATGGCGCTCCGCGCGGATGCGGAGCATGGTTGCCTCCAGCAGCGAGGCGGGGTAGCGTCCGCCGGAAAAGATGGCACGGGCCGTTGCACCAGCCATAGAGGGAGATGGCACTTTGTCACGGGAATTCAGGTTCACCGTCTCCCGCAGCAGCGCCCACAGCGGCAGATAAGTGAATTTTTCGTAGGCAGGACGCACGATCTCCATGCGCTCGTAGTGGTCATTGACATTCTTCATCAGCGCGCCGAAGCTATCCCGCAGAAAGAAGCGGACGGAGAGCCGGGCCGCGTTGGGAGCCAGCCCCAGAATGTAGAACGGGCGATTGGGGTCAATGCCCAGATCGTCACAAGGCAAACCGTTTGCTAAGCGTTTGAGAGCGGCCCGAAGGTCATCGTCCGACAGTCCCGCTTTTCCGCCGCCGAACAGCGCTGCCACGCCGAAGGTCTGGTAGATGTCTTCCGCACCCTCCGCCCAGCAGATGACCGTGGTGTCGCCAATGGTCTGCACATTTTCCTTATCGGCAAGCAGATGGTTCAGTGCGGCTGTATAGGCAAAGGCAGCGTATTTCCCCACTGGGGCGTTGAAATTCTGCTCGTGTCCGTAGGAACAGAACGCCGGCGCATTGAAGGAGACCAGCGCCGCGCCGCTGGACTGCGCGTCCCGGACGCCCTTCACCGACGGATGTACGGCGGCGATCTCATCTTCCGTACCTGTTACAAGGCACTGCATTCGCACCGCGTCCGCACCGCCGCTCTCCCGATACCGCTGCCACGCCTCTCGGATGGCGGCGTCCTCCTGCGGGTAGATCCCGGCAGCGCGGAACATGAGATTTCCGCCTGCCGTTACTTCGTTGAGCTGTCCGGCAAGGGCCGTGTGCTCCACTGCGTTTTCCGGTTTCCAGTTGTCGAAAAATGCCAGAATTGAGCGAGCGGCGGGGGAATCAACACCATCCAGCACTGCGTGGTGCAGCTGCGCCGCCGCGGCGAAACAGTCTCGGCTGCGCTCCGGTTTGCCCTTTTGGTCGATACCTAGCAAATAGGAGGAATTGTCCCACAAAAAGTTCGACGCAATGCCGACTGTGCGCTTTACCGCCGAAGGCAGTGCCATGGTCTGCGGCTGCCGGACGGTTTTCTTTCCCTTCGTTACGTCCTCCATTGTGGGCACGACCTGTGTTAGTTCGCCGGTTTCATCCAGATACAGCGCAAAGCTGATCTTTGCGGGGGCCCAACCGGGAGCGTCGATCTTCCCCTGGGCGAGCAGATCCTCATAATACCGCGTCAGTGCTTGCAGGATCATCCTCTCACCTCCCCGCTGTCCGGCGGCGGGACGATCATCACGCCGTCCACCATCTGCGCCCGGAAGAATTTTGGCGTGATGTTCTCCGGATCACGATAATCCATATCCCAGAGCATCCAACCCAAGTCCCTTGTGCCCTTCAGTTCATCGGGACAAGGCGGCAGCTCGGCGCAGCGGCGAAAGTGGGCGGGAAATTCCCGTGTACCAAGGTAAGGCATACTGTAACACTGCCCTCGTTCCAGCCGCCGCTTGACGATGTCCTGAAATTTGCCGTGGTTGTCCCCCGGTGCGGCGGCAGGTGTCATCTCAAAGTGGGCGTCGATGACATAATGGACGTCCCGCAGCACCATGGCCGCCCGCTGTTGAATACTCTCTGAGGCAGCCAGATACAGTTCTCCCGTCCCGCCGTTCATCACCGCTTTCACCTTATTGGCGCTGATGACATCCTTCACTTCGTTGCGGCGGATGTTCGTGAAACGGATGGGACTGCACACATGGATGCGGTCGATTACCCACCTGAGGCCAGGGTGCCAGTAGATGCTCTCCAACAGCCCCCGCGCCGCCGAAGGCGTCATCACATCGTAGCTGACGCGTTCTGTCTTCATCTCCGGACGCGTGAAGCAGGCATAGTCGCCCCATACCTCTACTTGGATCGGCATTGGATCACTCCTCTCTTCTCTATTCCTCTGGTTCTTATTAGAATATAAACAATACTGTGTCCCATAAACCGGACTATACGAAATCAGCTTTTCCCATTTCCGGTTCCAGCGTGAGACCTGTCCTCTCGTCATATAGCGTCAGATCCGCAAGAATAGCACTGTCTTCGTCCAAAGCAGGAACATCCCGCGCGGTCAGCAGCGCACCGGCGGCATACAGCGCCTTGAAATGTTGGTCATACACAGAAACGGCGTATCGACCCAGTGCGCGATAAAGTTCCTTAGAGCACTCCCCCGCCTTCAGCTGTTCCACCAACGCCGCACCCTCGCCGACGGGCACATAGACGGTGCGCGTATTTTCGTCAATGAAGTGAAATCTCTCTGCCACGGTGCGGAAGGGTAGCGTACAACCGCTGATACCCGTTTCAAAGGCCTTGACAACGGCATACTTGTCAAGGGTTTCCCCACTCAGTGCGCGCAGTTCGCAGAAATACCGCTGCATGGTTTCCTGTGCGGCGGGGTCACGCCCGTCCTCCAGTGCATAGCGCGTTGCGCCCACAGCCGTGCGGAATAAAAGCGGCGGCAACTCCGTCCGCTCGAAGACCGTTACGACACTTTCCTCCGCTGACCGCTTTCCCTCCCGGTTGCAGCGCCCTGCCGCTTGCAGAATGGAATCCAGTCCCGCCAGTTCACGGTAGACCGTAGGAAAGTCCACATCTACACCTGCCTCGATAAGGGATGTAGACACCACACGGCACGGCTCGCCATCCTTTAATCTCCGTCGAATTTCCTCCAAAATCGTCTGTCTCTGCGCAGGAATCATCAGCGTTGAAAGATGGAAGCTGCCCTCTTGAGGTAGGCGGTCAAAAATCTGCTGTGCCGCCTTTCGGCTGTTGACCACGCAGAGCACCTGTTTGTATTCGCCCAACCGTTCTGCCAGCGCTTCATCCTCCAAAATCCCGGCCTGCCGGAAGGTCACACGGCGAAAGCGATCATATACCTCCTCCGTCTGGGGACACAACTCCGTCACGGTATGCTCCGGCGCGTAGGTGCGCAGCAGATCGCCCAGGGACGGCTGCGTGGCAGTACACAACACCAGCGTGGAGCCGACATGCTCCGCCAGCGATGCCATTGCCGCCACACAGGGCCGCAGGTGGCACAGGGGCAGCATCTGCGCTTCGTCGAAAATGATAACGCTGTTTGCAAGGTTGTGGAGCTTGCGGCATTTGGAGGAACGGTTTGCGTACAGGGAATCGAAAAATCGCGCCGCCGTTGTCACCACCAACGGCATATCCCAGTTTTCTGACGCTAGCGCCCGGCGTATCTCCTCGGGCGACGCACCATCGGAGAGGTCGAACTCCACGCCGGAGTGGTGCTCCAGCACATTGCCGTCTCCCAGAACATTCCGAAATACCCCCGCGTTCTGTTCAATGATGGAGGTGTAGGGAATGACATAGATTACCCGCTTCATGCCGTTGGCCACTGCATGACGCAGGGCAAAGGCGAGGGAGGCTACTGTTTTCCCGCCGCCGGTGGGCACCGTCAGCGTGTAAATGCCTTTTGGCTTACTGCCCACATCCATGCAGGCGTTTAACATTTTACAGCGAAGTCGGTTCAGCTCTGTTTTCGGATTCTGCCACGGTGCGATATAATCCTCCAGCCGCTTGAGAAGCGTCGGCCGGTCATCGTAACCGCCCCGGCCCTGCTCGCCGTTCATGAACCGCTCCGTGTCTAAAAAATCCGCATCGACCAGACAGGAATAGAGCATTCGTGTCCGGAATGACAGTTTCCACAGATCCCGTTCCGGCGTTTCCGGCGGGATCTGCGGCAGCGCCGCACCGCTCTCGCCGCAGCGGTCCAAATACCGATCTTCCAAGCCTTTTTTGAGCCGCCCGTAGAGGGTCGCGTCCCCTGCTCGGTCTGTTCGCGGGTTTCCGAGATCAGGAAGTCCGCTATGATGTCCAGCTACACAGGCGGCGGCACAAGTGCGCAAAAGCTGCGCGCAGGCCACCGCACCGGCGGTGGCGTGGTCCACAATGGGGCCGTCCTCCAGCAAGCGTTTTTGGAAGCTATCGGTGCATTTGCCAATATCATGGGCGAGACCCATCAACTCTCCCTCTGCCTCCGCACCGAACGCACCTGCAAACGCGCGGCACAGCGCTGCGGTTCCTGTCAGATGCTCTGCCACCGTCTGTCGGCGGCCATCGTCTGAAATATGGGCGTAATATTCCAACTTAACACCTCCCAAATAGCAAAAAATCAGCCCTGTAACTTTACAGAGCTGACTTCTTGGGGCCGAGAAGCAGCCCGTATACTATTCATAGGATACAATTGTCTGCCTAATATGTCAATATAATACAGTCTAAATTGCCAGAGTGCGCTGACAAGGCAGGGCCTTTTCGTTTATCTGACTTGATCACATCGCCCTCCCAAAGAAGGCCTATTCAACCGCCTTTTTTTGTGCGACCCGCTCCAAAACAGCCAGTTCCTCCAGCGAGCAGTTCAAAGTATCAAATTGATACTTTGAAACTTTGGGGCTGATACTTTTGGAAGTGCTTTTGTCCGCAAAATCAATGTGCACCTCATTCCTTGCTCAGATCTTCCGTCTTGAAGGTCGTATACCCCTCATAGTAGTAGCTGTGGTCGATGCCCTTCATATAGACCTCGCGGCTATTGATCTCGTCGGTCAAAGCCGCTTTCAGCAACACCTTGATCTCCACGTCCTTGATGGGGCTGCGCTCCATGGCCAGCAGGTAGTCCTCTTTATCGACCTTGCTCCAATCCACAACCTGTCCGATGCCGGCTTTCAGCATCTGGTCGAGCCACAGACGAGTGCTGCGGCCGTTGCCCTCGCGGAACGGGTGGGCAATATTCATCTCCACATACTTTTCGATGATCTCGTCAAAGGTAGATTGCGGCATCTTGTCGATGTTTCCAAGCGCCGCCTCCAGATACATCAGCGGCGCAAAGCGGAAATTGCCCTTTGCCAGATTCAACGTGCGCAGTTCACCGGCAAAGTCATAAATATCCTCGAACAGCGCCTTATGAATGGCTTGCAGCGACGCGAATCTGCCGGGGACCAGCTTGTCCAGAGCGCCGCTTTCAAACAGTTCTACAGCCTTCTTTTTGCTGATCCGCTCCTCCTCGCGGGCAAGCTCGGCGGAATTGGTGATACCAAGTTTATTTTCAAGTGCCATTGTGGGCCTCCCCATCATTTATAATTGCTTTCTAAACAGCTCGTCCAAGGTTTTCCCGTCCCTGTCTTTCCATTCTATCCAACCGTTTGTCGATCCGCCAAGGACAAAATCGCTGGCACCGCTCGGTGTGTTGAAATCTAATGTAACATTCAAGATGTACTTTTCTCCAGCCTTGATAATAGATTGCTTGGACAGCAGTTCATCTCTAAGCCTATTATAGCTCTGCAAATGCGCCGGCTTATCCATGTTGATCTCAGAACCGTCCAGCACTTCAAATTTCTCACCGTCATACATGCCGCGGGCAGCAATACCGTTCCGCGAGGTATGAAGAATGCGTTCCTCATTGATCGTCCTTTTCGCATCATCCATCTTATAGCCTTGTGTGGCCATGATAAACTGGATTTCATCGTAAATTTCTTCCACTGCTACAAGGTCATATTCATCGATCTCATACTTCGGAACAACGCTGTTTTCAACCTTATATCGTTTGGATTCCTGTGCCTTCATAATTGCAAATTTTTCAAGGCCGCTGATCATATCCAGCGTAAATGTCTTACTCTCAGCAAGAAACATAATTGCTTTGTTCCAGAAATCTTTTGAACGGTTGTGATCGTCTAAACGATTGATGCCATTCCGCGTCTGTCCAATATAGATTTGCGCAATTCTGTTGTCATCACTCTCGTTGATCAAATAGTAAATACCCGGACGTGTAATTCCGGAAATACTTTTTGCCTCTGATATGAGTGGGCGGGGAATTACATAGGTGGTCATCGTTGAGAGATTCCGGCGAATTGAGCGGATACCGTCCGGTTGTCCATTATAATAGATCGTTTCCAGCTTCTTACTGATTGCCATAGGTCGCTCTCCTCCGCCTGTACTTATAATTTCACGAAATAATTATACCACAAAATGCCATCTCCACAAGCAATATTTCGATGCTTGCGTCCCAGAAGCGGGAATTGATCGATATAACAAAAAACGGGCGCGCAGCCTCCTTTCTCAAGGCTGCGCGCTCTGCTTTTTGTCGTTGGCCTTGTTCAGACGGCATATATCTTGGAATAAGCTATCTCAAAGCCGCTTTGCGATCTGCCAGATCACCCGCTGTGCTGTCGTGACTGCGGCAATGTCTTCCTTCGTGGCAAAGCCGCGGGTGTTGACAAC
>ENA-UEPJ01003912-UEPJ01003912.1-human-gut-metagenome-genome-assembly--contig:-NODE-3912-length-12536-cov-7.835460_pt1 | contig 12536 bp, 7 predicted proteins | sample MGYA00242890_ERZ507896 | MGnify/ENA primary metagenome ERZ507896 (study PRJEB26167, sample SAMN06115508) | human gut metagenome | host: Homo sapiens | place: China:Qinghai | collected 2015-08-20... | reverse complement strand
CTGTGTACAGGTTGCTGTAAGGTACGAATGTTTTCACACCCCGGTTGCTGGGACTGATAAATGCGAGTACAGGGTGGAGAAAAGGATCGTCGAACAGTGTACGACGCATTTCTACGGCTTTCTGATAGGAGTCGAGGTTATCTATATCTACCACTACGAGTCCGGAAGGAGATGCGAAGAATTTACTGTTCCGGCGGATGAATGTGCCGCACGGAGTCACGTATGGCAGCAAGGATGTTTTCCCCATTCATATATCTTCGGCTCTGCTCACCTGTTCGGTCAGTTCTTTGAGATTTTCATTGCAGGTGATCATCTGATATACTTGCTCTACTGAGACTTCGCAGAAGGGAGTGAGAGTGGCGGGTGTAACGGTTTGTCCTTGTTCGTTCCTGATGGGAGCAATCGGGGGCATGAAATAAGACATTCTGAAAAAGTTTTGCATAGAATACTTCTATTAGGACGTTTAATAAATGACTTTGACTTTCAAAGCATGGTGCGAAAGTAAGACAAATAAAATAAGTCGAGTTCAGATATGTCTGAAGTAGTGTGAAAATGTTTAATATATAAGACGTGTTTTTAACTAATAATAAGAAAAATGGAAAATAAAATCGTGCATCCTAAACTCGGTGAGTTTATTGAAAAGGTGCTTAAAGTAGCACATGTGAATCTTTCAAAAATGTGTCAAGAGATACATATGGGACCTGCTACTTACCAAAAGGTAAAAAAGGGGAAGAAAAAGCTCTGATTCATTATGAGCGTATTCTTGAATATTATTATAGGACTCGCACCGAAGAAGAGTTTTTGGAGAAAGTGAATGAGTGGGCAAAACTTTATATTCGATATAAGAAGGAGAAGAATGACATTTGAATATTGGAATTTTTTAGTAGCTTTGTGAAAAAGAAAGTTGTTATGGAAGATTTGCAGAGATTATATCCTATAGGGATACAGACATTTTCTAAGATTCGTGAGGGAAATTTCCTCTATGTAGATAAGACAGAATACGTTTACCGGATGACGCATTCTGCTTCCAGTTATATGTTCCTGAGCCGTCCGCGTCGTTTTGGTAAATCATTGTTAACCTCTACGTTGCATAGCTATTTCTCCGGTCGTGAAGAACTGTTTCGTGGATTGGCGATGGAGAAGCTGGAGAAAGAATGGATACAGTATCCGGTTCTGCACTTCGATATGAGTATGGCCAAGCACGTGGACAAAGATAAACTGATGAATCTTTTAGACTTCATGCTAACAGAACACGAACGTACACTAGGGATTGATGCAGCAGGTACAGACCCTAATTTGCGCCTGACTAATCTGATAAAACGTGCTTATGAACAGACTGGCAGGAAGGTCGTGGTCCTTATTGATGAATATGACGCTCCTTTGCTGGATGTGGTACACGAACGGGAGAACTTGGGGGTATTGCGTGACGTTATGCGTAACTTCTATAGTCCGTTGAAAGCCTGTGATCCTTATTTGCGCTATGTGTTTCTTACAGGTATCACTAAATTCTCACAGCTCAGCATTTTCAGTGAACTCAATAACATCAAAAATATCAGCATGGATGAACCTTATGCTGCCATTTGTGGCATAACGGAGAATGAGATACTTACCCAAATGAAAGAAGATGTGGATAGGATGGCTGTCAAATTGAATATTACTGCGGAGGAAGTACTGGCTAAGTTGAAAGAGAATTATGACGGCTATCATTTCACTTATCCATCGCCCGACATCTATAATCCATTCAGTCTGCTCAATGCTTTTGCAGATGGGAAATTTAATTCTTATTGGTTTGGTAGCGGCACTCCTACCTATCTGATAAAGATGCTGGATAAGTTTGGAGTAGAGCCTTCTGAAATAGGAAATAAATTGGCGGCGGTCGAAGAATTTGATGCTCCCACTGAAACGATGAGTAGCATTACTCCATTGCTGTATCAAAGCGGCTATGTCACTATCAAGGATTACGATAAGGAATTGGAACTATATACGTTGGATATTCCTAATAAAGAGGTGAGGGTGGGATTGATGCGAAGCTTGTTGCCTTATTATGTAACCAATGACACACGTGAGGCGACGAACATGGTGGCTTTTATTTCCCGTGATATCCGGAAAGGTGATATGGACGCGGCATTACGGCGTTTGCAAACCTTTCTGTCTACTATACCTCAATGCGATCATACAAAGTACGAAGGTCATTACCAGCAGGTATTCTATATCATATTCAGCTTGCTGGGATACTATGTGGATGTCGAAGTACGTACTTCCCGTGGTCGTGTGGATGTAGTGTTGCGTACTGAGGCCACATTATATGTGATGGAATTGAAACTGGATAAGAATGCGACAGTTGCTATGGAACAGATAAATTTAAAGAATTATCCGGAACGCTTTGCTCTATGTGGACTGCCAGTGGTGAAGGTGGCTGTTAATTTTGATAGTGAAAGTGGCACACTGGGGGATTGGATGATTGAAAAATAGAGATTGATAAGTGAATATAAAAAGTGTAAGGACGAAGGCCATTTTCTTTAATTATCAGATTAATAACATTTTAATAACTCCCTAAAATAAAAAGAGCCCCGCAAGGGGCTTTTCCTTTGTCTTTTTAATAGACATGCAAAGAATAATGTGTTTTTTCTTATTGTAACCTTACGATTTATACTTTTTTATTCCTCTCTTAATTAATTTTATCACAAATATTTGGTATTTTCGGACGCTTTTTGGACAAACGACTTGAATTACTAATAGTTTATTATATGGAAAATATCGAAACAGCGATCCTGCTGATGGTGGTCGGCATGGCTACCGTATTTGTTATTCTGCTGATTGTGATTTATTTAGGTAAGTTACTGATTACTCTTGTCAACAAGTATGCTCCCGAAGAAGTGATTCCTGCGAAGAAGGAAGCGCTACAAGGTCCTGCGCCTATTCCGGGTAATATAATGGCGGCTATCACAGCAGCTGTGAATGTGGTGACATTAGGAAAAGGAAAGATTACAAAAGTAGAAAAGTTATAAACCTATCAAAAGTATATCATAGAAAAACATGAAAAGAGAAGTTAAGTTTAGTCTGGTTTTCCGAGATATGTGGCAATCTGCCGGAAAATATGTACCTCGTGTAGACCAACTCGTAAAGGTAGCTCCTGCCATCATTGAAATGGGCTGTTTCGCCCGTGTAGAAACAAATGGCGGAGGTTTTGAACAAGTGAATTTATTGTTTGGTGAAAACCCGAATAGAGCCGTGCGCGAATGGACGAAGCCGTTCCACGAAGCCGGCATACAGACACACATGCTCGACCGTGCATTGAACGGACTCCGTATGAGCCCCGTTCCGGCAGACGTCCGCAAGTTGTTCTACAAAGTAAAGAAAGCACAAGGCACAGATATCACCCGTACATTCTGCGGATTGAACGACGTACGCAATATCGCTCCTTCCATCACGTATGCCAAAGAGGCAGGCATGATCTCACAGTGTTCACTCTGTATCACCCATTCGCCGATCCACACGGTAGAGTACTACACCAATATGGCGTTAGAACTTATCAAGCTGGGGGCGGACGAGATTTGCATCAAAGACATGGCAGGTATCGGTCGCCCCGTTTCATTGGGCAAGATCGTGGCCAATATCAAAGCGGCACATCCTGAAATTCCTATTCAGTATCATAGTCATGCCGGTCCCGGTTTCAACATGGCAAGCATCCTCGAAGTATGCGAAGCCGGTTGCGACTACATTGACGTAGGTATGGAACCGCTTTCATGGGGTACGGGACACGCCGATCTTCTCAGCGTACAGGCTATGCTGAAAGATGCCGGATATCAGGTACCGGAAATCAATATGGAAGCCTACATGAAAGTGCGTGCGCTGATTCAGGAATTTATGGATGACTTCCTCGGCTTGTATATCAGCCCGAAGAACCGTCTGATGAACTCGCTGCTGATCGGTCCGGGACTTCCTGGCGGTATGATGGGTAGTCTGATGGCTGACCTCGAATCGAATCTGGAATCTATCAACAAGTATAAAGCCAAACATAACCTGCCGTTTATGACACAGGATCAGCTGCTGATCAAGCTATTCAACGAAGTGGCGTATGTATGGCCCCGCGTCGGTTATCCTCCATTGGTAACTCCGTTCAGCCAGTATGTGAAGAACCTTGCCATGATGAATGTGATGGCAATGGAGAAAGGCAAGGAACGCTGGGGAATGATTGCCGACGATATCTGGGATATGCTGCTAGGTAAAGCAGGACGCCTGCCGGGTACACTGGCTCCCGAAATCATCGAGAAAGCCGAACGTGAAGGACGTAAATTCTTCGAAGGTAATCCGCAGGACAATTACCCCGACTCACTCGACAAGTATCGCAAGCTGATGAAGGAAAACAAATGGGAAGTGGGAGAGGACGACGAAGAACTCTTCGAATATGCCATGCATCCGGCTCAGTATGAGGCTTACAAGAGTGGAAAAGCGAAGGAAGACTTCCTGGCAGACGTGGCAAAACGTCGTGCAGAGAAAGATAAATCGCCGGAAGAAGATGCAAAACCAAAAACACTGACTGTACAGGTGGACGGACAGGCTTATCGTGTGACGGTAGCATACGGAGATGCCGAACTGCTTGCTGCACCTGTAGCTGCAGCTCCGGCAGGAGAGGGCAAAGATGTTCTTTCTCCGCTGGAAGGTAAATTCTTCCTGGTGAAGAATGCGCAGGAATCTGCCTTGAAAGTTGGCGATGCGGTGAAAGAGGGCGATGTGCTTTGTTATGTGGAAGCAATGAAGACTTACAACGCTATCCGTGCCGAATTTAGCGGTACGATAACTGCTATCTGCGCTAATCCGGGAGACACTGTTTCAGAAGATGATGTATTAATGAAGATAGGATAATGAACGAGATATTTGAGAACTTATATGACATGACTGCGTTCAGCAATATCATTGCCGAACCGCAGTTTCTGATAATGTATGCCATCGCGTTCGTCCTGCTTTATCTGGGTATCAAGAAACAGTACGAACCGTTGCTGCTTGTTCCGATTGCTTTCGGTGTGTTGCTTGCCAACTTCCCCGGAGGAGATATGGGAGTGATACAGGCAGACGAGAATGGTATGGTGATGATAAACGGTGTGATGAAGAATATCTGGGAAATGCCTTTGCATGACATTGCGCATGAACTGGGAATTATGAACTTCATCTATTATATGCTGATCAAGACCGGTTTCCTGCCTCCGATCATCTTTATGGGGGTCGGTGCGTTGACGGACTTCGGACCGATGTTGCGTAATCTGCATCTTTCCATCTTTGGAGCTGCTGCACAGTTAGGTATCTTTACTGTTCTGTTGGTAGCCATCCTGATGGGATTCACTCCGCAAGAAGCTGCTTCACTGGGTATTATCGGTGGTGCGGACGGACCGACAGCCATCTTTACAACGATCAAGCTGGCTCCGCATTTGCTGGGTCCGATCGCTATTGCCGCTTATTCTTATATGGCACTGGTGCCTGTGATCATTCCGTTGGTAGTGAAGCTGTTCTGTACTAAGAAAGAACTGAGCATCAACATGAAGGAACAGGAAAAGAAATATCCTTCGAAGACGGAAATCAAGAATCTGCGTGTACTGAAGATTATTTTCCCGATTGTAGTGACTACGATTGTAGCTCTCTTCGTCCCAAGTGCAGTACCTTTGATCGGTATGCTGATGTTCGGTAATCTGGTGAAAGAAATCGGAAGCAATACTTTCCGTCTGTTCGACGCTGCTTCCAACAGTATCATGAATGCTGCTACTATCTTCCTCGGACTTTCGGTAGGTGCAACCATGACGGCTGAAGCCTTCTTGAACTGGACGACAATCGGTATTGTCATCGGTGGTTTCCTTGCATTTGCTCTTTCTATTACCGGTGGTATCTTCTTTGTGAAGTTAGTGAATCTATTCTCCAAGAAGAAGATTAATCCGCTGATCGGAGCGACCGGACTGAGCGCTGTTCCGATGGCAAGCCGTGTGGCGAATGAGATTGCGTTGAAATACGATCCGAAGAATCATGTATTGCAGTATTGTATGGCAAGTAACATCTCAGGGGTAATCGGCTCGGCAGTAGCTGCGGGTGTACTGATCTCCTTCCTTGCATAATAAAAAGAACAACCAATAAAAATTAGGCACGGATTACGCGGATAAACACGGTTTTTAGTTACTCAACTCTTAAAACCGTGAAATCCGTGTCATCCGTGCCTAATTTTGTTTTTATCTATTCGCTGGTCACCTTCTTGTATTCAGCCACAGCCATCTTCTCTGCCAGATAAGCATTGATCAGATTGGTGTGTGCTTGCGTCCATGACAACTGGGCGGAAAGTACATCTACCATGCTCGCTTTTCCTTCATTGTAGGAGAAAGTGGCCAGATCCAGATTCTCATTTGCCAGACTCATGTTTTCTTTCGCTGTTTTCACCTGAGATTCTGTTTCCGTCAGTTTGGTGAGAGCTGCCGACAGTTCTTCGTTGATATTGTCCGTCATATAACTCTGTTGCAACTTTTGTATTCCGATATATGCCTTCTGCTGTCGGTTCGTCTTGAAACGGGCTCCCCAGCGGAAAATGGGAATATTCAGATTGACTCCTACGATGGGATTAAAAGATACGTCGTATCCCAAGTTGGGTGTGGCCGTTGCCCAGCCACCGCTGAAATACATGTTTAATTGGGGATTGAACTGGCTGAGAGCCGCTTTACGTTGTGCCTGGCTCTTCATGATGTTTACTTCCGTACTGGCATAATCGGCACGTCGTTGCAAAACATCTTCCAGAGGCAGTATCCGGACAGGAGCGGAGATCATTCCGATGTTGTACAGGCTGTCTACAGGAGTATTCGGTGCTTCTCCCATCAGAATATTCAGCTGTTGCAGCGCTAATGTATAATTCTGGCGGGCTTTGATATACTGCAGTTCCGCTTCTTTCAGCCGGGTGGAAATCATCAGAAGATCTGTACGGCTGATCATTCCGTCATCGAAACGGTCCTGAATAATGTCATATTGCTGTTTGACAATGCTCTGGTATTTGTCGGCTGCTTGTAGCATGGCTTTTGAAGCGGAGGCATTCCAGTAGACAGCATCACTTTGATAGTGAATCTGGTCTAACGTGAGTTCCTCGTTCAGCTGGTTCAGCTTTTCGTCTGCCTTCGCTATCTGATGTTGGGCATTGAGCGCACCGCCTGTGTAGAGTGGCTGTGATACGACAAATACTCCCTGGTAGGTATGGTTGCGGTATTCGCCCACCGGTTCGTTCCATGCGCTAAGGTCGCTCATGTTCAGGGTACCGTCTGCATTTACGTCGATTTTCGGCAGGAAACCTGTATGGGCTATCTTTCGCGCCTCCGAACTGGCCAATGTCTTTAGTTTTTGTTGTTTCAATATCTGGCTGTAAGCCTCCACTTTTTCGCGGTAGGCGTCCTGACTCAGGCAGGGCTGTTGCGCCCAGGCTGTGGAGCCAAGGAGCAACAGTGAAAATAGTATGAGTTGGGTTTTCATTTCTTTCATGGATAATCTTTTAATGGATAATGGATAGTTGATAATGGATAATTATTGTTCTCCTTTGATCCGGTGGATGGCGCAATAGGCTACAGGAAGGACGAATAGTGTCAATGCCGAGGCTACTAACAGTCCGCCCATGATGGTGGCGGCCATTCCGCCGAACATGGCGTCGAACAGTAGCGGTAACATACCCAGAATCGTTGTTCCGGAGGCCATCGCTACCGGAATGATGCGACTGGTCGTGGCACTGATGACTGCGTCCAGCGGTTTTTTGCCTGCTGCTGTTTCCAAATCGATTTGGTCTACCAGTACGATAGCGTTCTTGATGTTCATACCAATCAGACCTAGCAGACCCAATATGGAGAAGAAGTCGAACGACTTGCCGAGTACGAGCAGTCCCAGCACGATACCGATGAAGATCAGCGGCAGCATTAACAGGATGACGGTCGGCTTGCGATACGTCTTGAACAAGAAGAGCAGCGTCACAAACATCAGGAAGAATGTCAGCGGTAAGTTTTTGGCCAGCGCTTCATTCGATTCCACCTGACTTTCCTGTTCGCCGAAATACTTCATGGTATATCCTTCCGGTATTTTTATCTCTTGCTGTACTTGCGACCATACCTGGTTGAAAGCGGAAATCGCATTGGTTCCGCGACGCGGGTCGCATTGTGCCATCATCACCATCTGCCGGTTATAGTCTTTCACGTTCGAGAACCGGTACTGGAAGTCAAATTCAGATACTACCTGTTCCAGGCTGGTCGTCTCGTTGCCTGTCCCGAATACGGGCAGTGTGCGCAGATCATTGATCCGGAATGAATCCAGCTGGTTATTTTTCAATAGGATAGGAAGTACCTGATCTCCCTGCCGGTATTCTCCCAAAGTCATTCCTGTGGTACCGATCTGAATGCTCTGTGCCATTCCCTGTCGGGATACACCCAGCGGTTGTGCCCGTTCCGGGCTGTAAACCGGTTTCCAGACGGGTATCTTGTTTCCCCACGAATTGCGGATATTAATTAAATCCGGATTCTGGTGCATAATGGCTATTGCCTGATTGGTAAGTGATACAAGCGTATCCACATTCGGACCGATAAAGCCGATTTCGATAGCCGCATCCACTGCGGGGGACAGTTTGAACAAGCTGGTCCGTGTGATTGCACTCGGATAATTGGCTTTCATATATCCGTCAAAATCTTCTTCGTATTCTTTCGTATATTTACTGTCTGTCAGTTCGACGAGTACATTGGCAAAATTCGGTTTCGGACCTACGGAAGTGGAGGCAAGGTAATACCTTAGCGGGGTGCTGCCGAATGTGATGGATACCTTTTTTACTTCCGGCTGCTTCGCCAGGTGCTCTTCTACCGATTTCATCTCTTTCACTACGTCATTGATGCTGTATCCGTCCGGATAGAATACATCCGCCCGGAAATAAGGCTTATCGAGCGACGGGAAGAAGTTCTGCGGCATCGTTCCCATAATAATGAGCGAGATGATGAAGAGGATCACCATGGATACCAGTGTCACTGCTTTCTTGCGGATCAATACTCCGAGAACGGAAGCGAACTTATGATAGAACGGCTTGTCGTATGGATCTTTCGTGCTGTCGCCTGTTTTGGCTTTCAGAATGAAATTTCCGAATACGGTAGTCTGCGTCAGGGCAAGTACCCAGCTCAGTCCTAGTGAAATGGCAAGTACCACAAACAGCGGTTTTACGATTTCCGCTACAGCAGAGGGAGCAAGGTAAAGCGGCAGGAAGGAGCAGATGGCAATGAAAGTTGCTCCGAGCAAGCCCCATTGTGGTCCGGTTGCTCCGTCTATCAGGGCTTTCCGTCGGTTTACACCTCGGGCAATGGCTATTTGGGCGTTGTCCGTCACTACGATGGCGTTGTCCACCAGCATACCCATGGCGATGATAAATCCTGCCAGAGACGTTCTGTTGAGTCCGACGCCGAAGAAAGACATGATGAGCAGTGTACCTCCGATAGAGAAAATCAGCGAAGAGCCGATGAGCAGACCGGCACGGAGCCCCATCACCAGCATGATAATGACAATCACGATCAGGATGGATTCGATCAGGTTGATGATAAATCCGTTGTTGGCTTCGTTGGCGATCTCGTTTTCGAGGTAGAGGCTTTGCAGTTCCAGTCCCACAGGCATGAGGGGGAGGAGCTCGTTCAGTTTTACTTTTACGTTCTCACCCGTCTGCACTACATCTCTTTGCGGGTCGGTGGAAACACCGATGCCGATAGCCCGTTTCCCGTTCACATGCATGATGTTGGATGGAGGGTCGAGATAACCTTTCTCGATCACGGCTATGTCGCCCAGTTTCACCTGTCCGGCTTTGGTGGTGATTACCTGGTTGCGGATATCGTCTATGTTGGCATACATTCCGTTGGCTGTCACCCGTAACTGCTGTACGCCTGCACGGATTTCTCCGGTGTTGATAATCTGGTTCTGCGATTGCAGCAGGTTGGCCAGCTGTTTGGGATCGATCCCCATTCCCACCAGTTTGTTGGTAGAAACGAAGATGTTGACTACTTCCGTCTGTACGCCAAACAGCGCTACTTTCATCACGCCGTCTGCTGTGACAACCTGCGTCTTGATCCGTTCCGCCCAGTTGCGCATTTCCTCATAGGTGAAGCCGTCATCTGCCGTCAGTCCATAATAAATGCCGAATACGTCGCCGAAATCATCGGAGACGGTCGGGGTGGAAGCACCGCTGGGCAGCTGCGGTTGAATATTGAGCACTTTGCGTCGCAGTTCGTCCCATTTCTGAGGGATGGAACTGGCGGAAAGTGAAGGTTGCAGTTCGAACGTGATTTTGGAGAGCCCGTACATGGACTCTGATTTTATCTTGTACACGCCGCTCATACTTTGTATCTCACGGGAGATAGGCTCTGTGATCAGCCGTTCTACTTCTGCCGGTTCGGCTCCCGGATAGCGTGTCATGATGACCGCTGATTTGATAACGAAGGGGGCATCTTCTTTCTTACCCAGCTTTCCGAAGGAGGTAATACCTCCAATCAGCAGTACGGCAAGGAAGAAATAGATGATCTTCGTGTTATCCAGTGAATATTTTGCTAAATTCATTTGTCTATTGATTTAATACTTTCTCCTTCTACCAACTGGTATACTCCTGCTATGACGATTTGTTCTCCGGGTTTCAGTCCTTCGGACACGAGTACTTGCGCCTCTCCTGTGGGGGCATTGACGACGATTTTGCGTTTGTGCACTTTGTTGTCCTCTACTACCCAGACATACATGTTGTTTCCGTCACTTTCGCCGAAAACAGCACTGAGCGGGATGATTGTCCAGCTATCCTGCACCAATGGGCCTACATCGGCTGTGAAACGGATGCTGCAAGTGAAGCCGGGCTTCACGGCATATAAGTCCCGGTCGAATGAAGGGTCGTCGATAGTGATGCTGACCGGAATACCCGTTCCTTCGGTGGATATGTCCAGATATTCCTCCAGTCTCGCCTTGAACACATGGCCCTTGAAGGTATCAAACTCTACAAGGAAACGGGGATCTTTGGCACGGAGGAGATAAAGATATGCATCCGGTATGGTGAACTTGATACGCAGGTTCTGTGTGTTGACCAGTTGTACGATCCCTTCTCCTGAATTGACACGCTGGTAGTTCTCCACCAACCGCTTCTCGATAGAACCGTCGAAAGGGGCCGTCAGTTTGGTGTCACGCATGTTGTTGCTGGACAGTTCGTACTCCGATTTTGCTTTCTGATAATTGGAAAGGCTGATTTCATACTCCTGCACGGAGATCGCTTGCCGGGAGAGCAGGCGCTTGTTGCGTTCCACTTGTGCGGAAGCCGTTTCGTAGGCAGACTTGGTGGCAGCATACTGCAATGCGATATCTCTGGGATCGATAGCTGCAATCAGTTGCCCTTTTTTCACTTTCTCTCCTTCGATAACAGGCAGGCTGATGATCTGTCCGCTGACGCGGAATGCCAGTTTGACATACTCCACTGCTTCTACAATGCCGGAGAAGTCTTTTCTGATTACTGACCTTGATTCGACAATAGTTGTCTTAACAGGTCGGGTGGCGGGTGCCGTCATCTCTTTTTTTTGCCCGCAGCCTTGAAATAGGATGGCTGCGAGTGCAATCACATAGATATTTTTCATAAGTCGTTCATTGTTTGGGAAGTAAACAATTTGATACTTGACTATGTTCAGTAGAGACGGGTATATTAGAAATGTGAAATTAGTATCAACATTAAAGGAAAATGATTGTTTATAGATAAAAAATGCCTTTTCTGTTGATTTTATCAGAGATTATTCCCACTTTTGCACCGCACTAGTATTACAGTCGCGGAATGCGATATGAGAATTTAATTCTCGAATTTAAGCTACGAGCATGTGGGAATATGCTCGTGGCTTCCTTAGATATACGGTTCTGTCCCCCGTGTGGAGCGTTAATGCGCCCACTGTATCTCATCCCTCGTGGACTGTAATATGTAGTGCAACGGGTCAGCAGGACCGTCTTTTTTGCCTGCTGAATATTATTATATATAATAGGAAGTATTTCTCCTGAATAGTACTATTTAATAAACCATCATTTTTCAGGAGATCAGACAATATAATGGTATGGTATATTCCCTTAACTATACCATTTTTATATTACCTGGTAATAGTTCCCCTTAGCCAGTTAATATACGGACCGCACTACTCTGTGAAGAATGGTGCGGTCCTTTAGTTTATCTATGAAACGAAAAAGAGGAAATTTCCAACCGGAAATCTCCTCTTTTTTCATCTTAACGAAAGATTGAATTATTTCTTCTTACGGTCACCGTAACGGCTCATGAACTTATCAACGCGACCTGCAGTATCTACCAATGTAGATTTACCTGTATAGAACGGGTGAGAAGTGTTAGAGATTTCAATCTTCAGCAACGGATAAGTTTCACCTTCGAATTCGATGGTTTCTTTAGTTGCTACAGTTGATTTAGACAAAAACATATCACCATTTGACATATCTTTGAATACTACCGGACGGTATGATTCTGGATGAAGGCCTTTTTTCATTTCAGTATC
>ENA-UEPJ01003908-UEPJ01003908.1-human-gut-metagenome-genome-assembly--contig:-NODE-3908-length-12547-cov-43.576103_pt1 | contig 12547 bp, 12 predicted proteins | sample MGYA00242890_ERZ507896 | MGnify/ENA primary metagenome ERZ507896 (study PRJEB26167, sample SAMN06115508) | human gut metagenome | host: Homo sapiens | place: China:Qinghai | collected 2015-08-20... | reverse complement strand
ATTCTGAAAGAAAATTATGGAATAACAAGAAAACAAATTTACGAGCGCGCTGCAAAGAAAAATAGAGAAAAAAATGGCAAAAAAGTTAAACAATATTCTCTTAATGGGCAATTGATTCAAGAGTTTGCATCTATCGCTGAAACAGGAGATAAAAATCTCTCTATGGCTATTTCTACTGGTTATCCTTCTCATGGGTATTTTTGGGTGGCTGAAGATTCTCCATACTCAATTGAACAATTGGTAAGTCGAGGAACAATAGACCCAAAATGGAAGCCAGTTGCTCAATATACTTTAGATGGGCAATTTATAAGGACTTACCGTTCAATAAAAGAAGCGAAAGAAATTACTGGGGCTTCAAAAATTGGAATGGTTTGTCATGGAAAAAGAACTCAGTCTGGAGGATATATCTGGAAATTTATTGAAAAATAGGGAGGTTTCTTTTTTTGGATTATACAGGAATTAGAGAAGTTTCGCTTACCCAAGAAGAATTAGCTCAATTTTATCAAGGAGATTTTCCAATTCTCAACTTATTGGAGAATCAATATGTTTTTTTCCGAGACGAAACAGATAAGATTGTAGATAAATTCTTCTGGCGTGAAGGACATTTAGAAAGAGTTCCTTTTCTAACCATCAAAAATGATTTTTGTGGTATTATCAAGCCACGCAATCCTTATCAAGAGTGCGCGATTCATATGCTCAATGATAGGAAAGCCCCCGTAAAGATTTTTACTTCCGTTTATGGCGGAGGAAAAGACTTCTTGATGTCTGCGCAAGCGCTTTCTCTAATTGAAAAGGGAATTTTTGAAAAATTGATATATATTCGTCCTAATGTTTCTTTGGGAGATGTCCCTGATATCGGTTATTTGAAAGGCGATGAATTCTCTAAGCTAAGCTGGACACTAGCTCCACTTTGGGATAAATTTGGCGGGCGTGAAACTGTTGAACAAATGTGTCAAAACGGACAAATTGAACTAGTTCCACTTCCTCATATTAGAGGTCGTTCTTTTACCAATGCTCTTGTATATGTTAGTGAGGCACAAAATATTACAAGAGAAGTCGCTCGATTGATTATTTCTCGTATCGGAGAAAATAGCGAAATTTGGTATAATGGTGATTATCGTCAAGTGGATAGAAGAATGTATGAAGGAGATAATGGCTTGCGCGCAACCATTGATGCCCTAGCTGGTAATTCACTATTTGAAATGGTATATTCTCCAATTACAGAGCGTTCAGAGGTAGCGAGACTAGCTGACCTTATATAATTGAAAAACCAGCACCGGACTTCCTGCGGCGCTGTTTTCATATATCGTAGGGAGAGGGCGTGAGTCCTCTCCTTATTTTATGGAGTGAGATAAATGGCATATCAATCTGTCTATTGGAAAAAATATGATAGGTCAAAGATGTTTTCTCAAATGGATGTTTTTTATAATTATCTTGGAGAAGACCCCGCGCGGCCTTCACTGGCAGTTTTGAAAGGAATGGCAGAAGACAGTTTCAATCGCCACTTGAATCAGATAAGAGAGATCTCAAAAAATGTTGAACCTTATAGACGTATTGCTGAGGCAGAAAAGGAAAAGGAATTAGCTCTTTTGCGCGAGGTATTTGGGCAAGACCTTCATATAAATCTTCAAAACCAAAATGATGTAAAGTCGTTGATTGAGGCATTGAACAGTGTTTTGAATATAAAAGATGTATATAATAGGAATGTCCGAACTTTGGAGCTTTCTAAGGGTGGTATGAAAAGCGTCGTATCTTTCTTCCCAACTTATTTTCTCCAAGTTTGGAATGAACAGTGGGGAGGCATCTATTTAGCGACTTGTGACATGTTCGCGCAAGGAAAAATTACATTGGAAGAGGCCTTGAAAAAAGAGGTTAATAAAAGAATTGATAATATGACAATTGAAGCAATAGAGAGAATGTTGTCCGCGCAAGCTGAGATGAAGGTTATGCGCGAAGACGATAAATATAATAAAGCTTACCAAGAATTGCTTGACGCAATTAGGACTCTTCCAAGGTATAGAAATGAAATCATCGAAAGAATTCGTTCAATTTATCAGCTAGACAAGCTAAGCGACAGTATTACAGAGCAAATCAAAGGGGAAGGGCACATAACAAAGAAACAAATAGAAAAGAAACTAAAAAATTCTACTAAAAAACCAGTTGAAATTCAATCAGCTTCGCGCGGAGGACTTACTTTAGAGACTATTGAGAAAATGGTTTTCAATATGGTTGGAGACAAAATAGAAGCCAGTGGCGGCATGGCTAGAACTATTCATACTGGTAAGATTGGTAATATGAAAGCAGATAATATTATGACAATTGGCCTTGCTCCTTCTATCATTGATGAATGGCTTGATGATATTATGGAGATTTCTGGTTCATCGCGTGCAGATAATATAGAAAGAATTCGACGTCTTGGAGAATTGACACAAAATGTAGATAAGGGCTTTATAATTTATTCTAGTGATAAAAATTATACTTTGAATCAAAGGTTTCGTGAGCAATTTGGCTTTTCTGCCGGATCGGCACTGTCTGCTCAATCATTCTATGATGTTACGCGCAATGTAAATAAGAACGCGCGCACTTTTACTGGTCTATTGGTCAATACAATTGGCGGAGCTATAATGGACAACGAAGGTACACGTGATCGTTTAGCAGAGATTGTTGCAGAGGATATTGCCGTAATGCTTTTTGATGATTATCAGACAATTGGTGATTTTAGAGGGAAAACAGGAGCTCGCGCCATTCATATAATGAATTTAGGTAATATAATGATACCTCTTTCTGTTTTTTTGACGATGTTCGCCAACGCAGTTGAGCAAGCGGAAAGTGAACCTTCTGATTTTGTGAAGGTTGCTATTATGACACCTGAAATTGAATTCAAAACATATTCAGAACAACTGGAATGGCAAGCTAGAGAAAGGGCAACTTCTAGCGAAGCATGGAGCTTTCAGCGTGAGCAAGCTCTCCAGAAGACTCGGATTTCGGTCCGTTTCTTCCGAGAATTCCGTTCTTTCATCACCACGCTCGGCCAATAATTTGAAAATCAAAAAAAATTATGATATACTATTTATAGAAAGTAGAAAGGAAAGAGAATATCATGAAGCCTTCTTTTGAATTGGTTGCCTCTATTATTGATGAGCTTATTGAAGACACTGATTATGGTAACATTTATGATTATGTTTTCGACGGTGCTAGTGATATTAGTTGTTGGTTTTATGAGGTAGAGAACTATACTCATTTTGAGATGGCGCATGGCTATACAAAAATCGTCATTGAAAGCGATAAATTAGGTGATTGGGTTTTGAAAATTCCCATCATCAGGAAAAGAAAAGATTTTGCGCAATCGAGGTTGCTAATTATAAAGCTGCCTGTGAGGCTGGACTTGAGAGATTTTTTGCTCCTACTTTTTTCTTTGCTGAAATTTCAAATATTCCAGTTTATATTCAGAAAAAAGTTTATTGCTGCGAAAGTGATGTTAGTGATAACTTCTATGATTGGACTGCTCGGCAGATGGAAGAAAGTCGCTATGAGTATGATACCGATGATGAATTTGATGACGCCGTTTATGAAGAGGCTTCTAATCTAACCACCCAGAGTTCTTTGCGCGCGATGTTTGAAGAAACAAATAACCTTGAAGATATTGATAAGCTTTATCGTTTTTGTAACAAATTTCATATCAACGACCTTCATTCTGGAAATTACGGCTTTGATAACGGCCGTGCGGTTATCATAGATTTCTCTGGTTTCTAATTTTTAGAGAACACTAAAGAAAAATCCACTTTAGATTAAGGCTCTATTGATTTCGTCGAAAAGGAGGAAAAATGAAAGTAAGAAAAGTGATTATTGCTTTGATACTTTCTTTTCTTCTCTTCTCTAACACAAGCGCGCACTACCTCAAAGAAATTGAGACAACGGCACGCGCGCAAATAGCAATTACACAATGTGAACTACTAAAAATTTCAAATAAAGTTATTTTGGATGCATTCCAAATTCCAAGCGTTCCTGCTAATGGCGAAATGCCAAAAAGTGGGGAAGAAATAGAGAAAGAAGAAAATGAAATTGAAATTCTAGCAAAATTATTGTTTTGTGAAGCGGGCGCGACTTCCTGGGATTGTCAAGTTTACGTTTGTTCTGCCATTCTAAATCTATCAGAATATACTGGACGTTCAATCTGGGATATCGCGCATGATATCAATACTATGGCGGTTGCACCATATGTTGATTATGCTAATCCGCTCCCTACGCAGTATAATATAATTGAATATGTGATGGGAGAAGGAAAGATTGAAGGAGTAATGTTCTTTAGAACAAGTTATTATCATCCTTTTGGAACACCAATTTGTTCTATTGATAACGTTTATTTTTCTTCTCCATAAGGAGGGATAATGAATCAAATTATTTTACCTCATGGTAATGGCGCACCAGGTATTTCAAATTTGCCAGAGTACGGTCTTGGCGTAGATACAAAAAATTTTTTGCTCTACTATAGAAAAAATAATGAAATAGTGCCAATCAATGCGCCTGCGCAAATTTTTATCTCAGGAAGTGAACCAACTGGCGATAAAGATATGATTTGGTTTGATGATAGCGCGCAAGAAGAAATTTACTTTATGAAAATAAAGAGGAAAGGAGCTTCAGAATGGTTTACTCCGCTAACCGATTTGGTTAGTGGGACTTCTGGAATTTTGAGAATAAACAAAGGTGGAACTGGTAGGAGTTCTTGGACTCAAGGCCAGATAGTTTACTCTCCTAATGGAAGTTCTCTTGGACAAATTCCAAATGAAGCTGGCGCATTATATTGTGATGGTTCAAAGCCGCCTAAGTTTGGAACTTTGCCTATTATAAGAGGAGGCACTGGTGCAACTTCTAAAAGTGGCGCGCAGAAAAATCTAGGAATTCAATATGGCACAGCCAGTATTACAACCAAAACCTCTGGTTCTAATTCTACTGTTAGTGTAACTTTTCCAACTGCATTTTCCTCTATACCAAAAGTTATTGTCAGCCAAGTATTCAATGATAAAAATATTGTGATACTAAAAGACAATATTAGTGCTACAAGTTTTACTGCTATTCTTGAAAGTGGTTTTTCTAGTGTAGTAACTAGGGAATTTGATTGGTTAGCAATCTCAACATAAGTTCGAAAGGAGGCGAGAAAAATTTCTACTTCAACTACGCCCTCTAATTTGGTAATAAACAAATTTCCAAATAGAGAAGTTTATGAAAAGATAAAAGAAAAGGGGAGTCTTGGCGCGGATGACGTAAATGTCTTGGAGGATTATCCTGGACTGGAATGGAAGGGAGAATATTCTTCTACTGCAACTTATGTCAAAGGTGATATTGTCTATTACGAGAATATGCTCTATGTAATGGCTAGTGCAAGTGTAATTGGCGCAATTCCAGGAATCGATAATGATTGGATAGATTTTGCTAAGCGCTCTGTTACTAGTTCTGATGTTACAAACGCTCTTGGTTTTACTCCAGCGGATAGCACAAAAGTATTGCCTTTGAGTGGTGGCACTTTGACAGGCAATTTGACTGGCAAGTATATTATTGGAACTTGGCTTCAAGCTACTAACGCAGGTCACTTAGCTACCACGCCGACAAAAATTCCAGTTTTTGATGACAAAGGATGGATTTATTATAGAACTCCAGCAGAGATTCTAAAAGACATTGGAGCAAGTTCTGGCTATACGCTGACCGAGGCCGATAAGACGGAGATTGCGGGGAAAGTCGTAGCCGATGGGACAGAATTCACGCTTTCAGACTTTCCGACGGCGCTGAAAAATCCGAATGCGCTGACGTTTACTGGCGCGGTGACGGGGACTTACGATGGCTCTGAGGCTATGACGGTCAACATCCCTTCGGGCGGGGCTTCCGGCTCCGGCGGGGCGCTGAAGGCGATGAGCGCCGTGGGCGGGTACATCGGCATCCCCGCAGCGGAGCTGCCGGAAAACGGCATGGTGTGGATGTGCTTCGGTTCCGGCGACAGCACGGAGCTGTATACCGGCACGGTGACGATCCAGGATGCTTGGATCGCAGTTAACGATATGCTTGTGATCACAAACGGGACAGTAAATCCGCTCAATCAGGTATCGTTGGTCCGCGATGGACTCGCGGTATACGGACTCTCGACGAGTGACTACCGTGGCGTGTACATGGTCACAGGCGGATAGGAGGGCATATGGGCATCACAAAACTCAAGGATATTGATGCGAGCGGGCTGAGCGAGCTGGTGGGACTCTACGTTGAGGTGGTAAGCGATGACTAAGGTATTAGTAAGAAATGGGAGATTTGCGACGTATGATGGAAAGGTCGTGAAGGTGGAGGCGACGGGCGCGGCTATTTCCGGTAGCCCTATTGTGGACGATAGCTTAGAAAACACTACCCAGTACCGTCAAATGAATGCAACGGCGGCGGCGTATATTGCCAATGTGGACTACACCGAAAACGCCAACGATTACTCCGTTACGAAGGTTATGCCGTATTACTCGGCTACGACGGTCTACAGCAAGGAAGAACCGGATGGGTTGAAGATCAAAGTTCCGGCCAACACCGCACTCACGGTTGCACAGGGCGGTAAAACCAGAAGCGACGCGGTTTCCGGAACTGGCGTGATCTACAACATGGAGCCACTGAAAGCCGGTGCATTTTCCTTCGGCGGCAAAACCTATAAGATTGTAGCCGAGAGCGGTGTGCGTATGATCTACACGCCCAGCGTGTGGAATGTGCGAGACCTTGGAGGTTGGCCTTGCACCGGAGGCCGAGTTAAGTATGGAAAAATATTTAGAGGCGGCCATTTTGGTAGTATCACAGATGCCGACAAGGCAACCATTGTCGACTGGCTCGGCGTTGCAACGGATATTGACCTCCGCAACAATAGTGAGACTGGCGGCATTACTGCATCCCCGCTTGGTGGCAGCGTAGAGTATTATCACCAGTCGCTGGATTTTTACGCCAACGCAGTCAGCACCAGCGCAGCCTCAGCTCGGACGGTAGCAGTCCTAAAAAAGGTGATGGCTTGCGTAGCCGCAAACAAGCCATGCTATTTCCACTGCATGAGTGGTGCAGACCGGACGGGAACAATTGCTTACCTTCTGCTTTCACTGCTGGGAGTATCTCAGAGCGACAAGGATAAGGACTACGAGTTGACGGCATTTTCGGACGAGGCAGACGGGAAACGGTTCAGGAACAGCAATTACAACGTCACCAACGGAAATGGGTGGTATCCGCTTATCAAGTATTTTCGGACTACCTACACTGGCGAAAATGACAATGAGAAAGTGGCGGCGTGGGCGGTCGCCAATGGGATTACATCTGCAGAAATCAATGCTTTTCGTGCGGCTATGATCTCCGGCGTCTCCGGACAAGTCGTTGTGCCACCGCAAGAGTACACTGTTACCAATACCCTCACTGGCTGCGTCAGCAGCAACGCTGCAACGACCGTAACAGAAGGCGATGCCTACTACGCGACCATTACTGCCAGCAACGGCTATGTTCTCAATGGTGCAACTGTCATAGTCAAGATGGGTGGTACTGATGTAACAGCACTATACTACGCAGATGGCATTATCAATATACCGGACGTCAGCGGGAATATTGAGATTACCATCACGGCGGCGGTGTATGTGCCGAGTTATACCAACGTGCTGCCGACAGCCGTAGACCCGAACACTAAGAGCGGCGTATGGGACGGGAAAGGCTATCGCAATGGCGCGTATGCGTCCTCGGCAAAGCCGTACTATGGCACAGATGCAGCATGCTGGTGTACAGGCGCTATTGCAGTGCAGCCGTCTGATATCATCTATGTCAAGGGCGCAACACTCGAAGGCAGCGGACATGAGCGCTTAGGTGCTCTTTCAGGCGTTACTGGTGGCTGCTATTGGTGCAAGGCATATACATCTCTGTCCGGCATGGCGACCGTGATAAAGCTGGGCGACAAATACTACAAAATAGTGCTCGACGCCAGCTATGCAAACTATACCTACATTGGCTACATCATGTTCTCTGCTCAGGGCACGGGCGACGGAGTCGTGGTGACGAAGAACGAGGCGATCGAATAAGAAGAAGTGATCATGATCTATTTTCAAAAATTTGAAAAATTCTCAAAATTATGCTATATTATCTATAGAAAATAAAAGAAGAAAGGAGTGTGAAAAAAACTTGGCAAAAGCTAGTGACATTATAAAACTCGCAAAAACTTACGTCGGAACAAAAGAGTCTCCTGCGAATTCTAACAACGTAGTGTTCAATACTCACTACTATGGCCGCGAAGTATATGACGGTCTGTGGGGCTGCTCATTCCCTTGGTGCGCTACATTTGTTTGGGACATCTTCCGAATGGCTGGAGCTTCTAGTCTTTTCTATTATGGAAAGAAAACTGCCAGTTGCTTCGCTATCCAATCATGGGGCCAACAACAAAAGCTCCTAGTCGGTCGAGATGGTGGCCAATGCGGCGACATCGTTCTTTTTGACTGGAATGCTAATGCCCAACCTGACCACGTTGGGCTTATTATTTCTCATAACGACGATGGCTCTTATCAAACCATTGAAGGTAATACTTCGGTTACTAGTAATTCAAACGGTGGCGAAGTCCAAATTAGAACTCGCCCGAAGTCTTGTATTATGATGATTATTCGTCCGAAGTATGAAGCAGAGACTTCTAATCCAACCCCGACACCAGTAAAGGAGGAGAAAGTAAACGTGGAACTACCAGTCCTAAAGAAAGGCAGCAGCAATAAGTCTGTCCACGCTGCGATGGTTCTAATGAAGGAAAAGGGATATTATCCATATACAATTCCTGCTTGGGACAATCTTTTTGGCGCGAAGATGGAAGAGGGTGTAAAGAGGATGCAGAAGGAGCATCGTCTTGGCGTTGATGGCATTATCGGCGCGAACTCCTGGAACTTCCTTCTAAAGTAAATATAGAAAAGCCCCGAAGACTTAATTGTCTTCGGGGTTTATTTTATTCCATAGCTCATCCATTTTTTTTGCACAACAATAATCAACCCAAAACCAATGGAAGATTAGTTCGATTACATGCTCTGTGTCAGGAAAATTTTCAGCGACCCGGCGCACCATTTGATCTGCGAATTCCTCTATTGGAGTATCATAGAGATTTAGATGGGTTTCGTTTGCTACGCACTCTATCCAAAGGTAGAAAGAATAAATGTCTTGGATAATGGAGAAAAATTGGTCTTTTTTCATTTGTTTTCCTCGGTAGAAGAAGTTTGAGTTGTCATTATGTCGCATCAGCCTCCGTCCAAGTTTTTATTGTAATTGTTGCACCACCCCCACTAGAGGAACCAGGCGCGGTATAGAGTAGACCATTTGCATCTACTCCAACAGATTGTGTCATTGTGTCAGTTTTTTCAACTGGTTTTACTCCTCCTAGAACAGACGCAGATGCTGTTGGGAGAGTATAATCCGCTGGAACTTTTGTTATTTGGTCAAGGATAGATTTATTAGAGTGAGAGTGGCGCGCCTTTGTATTAGCATTGACGTCGGTTGTCATGGGTACAGTGATTGTTTTTTCTTCACTACCATCATAGGTTGTGATAGCCGCGCCTTGGGTTATTTTTATAGAGTAGGGATTTTTTAGAGAAGTTGGTATTTGAACATTTTCTAGATCAATAATTGAGTCTTGAATTTCGTTGAGATTTTGCGCGGTTATTGCCGTCTCACGCGAGACATATGTTCGTTTTGTAAGTGCCATTTTAGATAAAATCACCTCACAGATAGCTTCTTTCTTTTAGAAGTAGAAAATTATCTGTGAGGCTTGACATTTTAGGCTTCGGTGATTCCAGTTGCGGTTAGAGCGCCAGTATCATCAACTGTTATTTTGAATTTTTTAGTGGAATTAGGCGTTGAGGAGGAGATTAGGATTCCATCATAGACGTGTGCAGCAGTAATATAGTTACTATCATTTTCAAGCTTAGATATTTTTGAGGGTGTATGGTTATCAACATATTTCTTAGTAGCAGGATGGTAGTCTGCCGTCGGGGTGAAAGCTGCCGTGTTGGTAGTTGTGAGAACATCGACTGTTTTCCAAGATGTTGGTTTACCATTAGAATCAACCCCAGAAATTTCAGCAATTTGCCCAACTTGGGAGTTTCTGAGACCAAGAGGATTGGTTAGATCAGAGACATAGTGTTCATTCCATGGACCATGGAATGAACCAGCTACATCTTGGCAATATATTTCAGTTGCTACGAACCCATTCGAAGCAGTTTGTGCATTACTTGATCCTGCAAAAAGCATCCAATATTTTTTGTCATTAGCAGGACTACTAACATTATAATGTACCAATACTTGACCATTATTAGTAAGCACTCGCCTACCAGAAGCGGCTGCATTGCAAATTGTCTCTGCGTTAAAGTTAGTATACAGTTGACCTCTATCGTTTCTGAGAGTAATAACTAATGGCTCATCATTTAACCTAATTTCCTTATCCATCACGACAGTGTCTGCCGCTCCGTTTTGGCCTTGAGTGATTTTAAGACGCCTGTAGATGCCGTTAGTAGTAGTGGAGAAATATAAGGATACAATATTAGATGAGTCTTTTTCACCAGTTTCAAAGTGGTATGTTTCGCCATTATAGTACAGAGGGCAAATGACTTGAGCTCTTGATGACGGCTCTGGTGCATTAAAAACCCCGCCATATAAGTCAACAGTATTTGGCGGATCGCATATAAGTGTTCCATCGTCAGATTCGGAGATTACCACATACTTAATGACTGCTTGTGGAATTTCTCCACTGTCCGCGTAAATAAATTTGATATTAGATGAAGTTGCTTTATATTTAATACCAACGTAGTTATTAAATAGTACTAAACCACTGCCAAATCCGTCAGGCACTTCATTCACATCAACGATCTCAGGACTTATGATAATCCACGGCATTTCGACGTTTAAAATTTCTCCGCTACTGTTTCTGTTTACTATTAAACCATTTGGAGGTATCAGTAATCTGTCTAATCTTATAGCGTAGTCATTCGGATTCTCGCTCTTTGCAACAGCTGCCTTGACTTCATCCCAGGTTCGATCTGTAGACCAGGTTTTGGTATCTGAGTCATAAGTTGGGGTGATGATAAAGAGAGAATTGCCTCCACCACCGCCTTCAAAAGTCCAGGTGATTGGAGTCATTTCTTTTGTTGACTGATTACAAGTAAAGGTTCCATGTTTTCCTGTCTGAGTAATAACACTAAGAGTATAAGTTGGACGTTCACTGTTATATACTGTATCTTTATGATACATCAGTATTGGGAAGTCTACATCCTGAACACCAAGAAGATTTTTTATTTCGTCAGAGGCGCCACGGAAATTTGCTATAAAATCTCCTTCGCCTGCATAAAAACAGGAATTCAGAATGATATCTGGAGTTAGCTCATAGTACGAACGTACTCGTTTTTTTGTAGTTAATCTGCCGTTTTGTTCTCCAGAACTAAGTACCTGATAACATTGTTGGTAATCATCATAAGGATAGTTTTCATCGGTTTCATTATAACAGTAGGGTTTTAATGCCCCAAAAGCATCTTCGTTTGCTTGCGGAATTATAGCGTTAGCAAATGGCACAGAGCTCTTTTTTGTAATATAAAAATCAGAGGGTGTCAAAATTGACTTTTTTTCAATACTATATGTCACTGACCAAGTTGTCTTTTTATCATAGTAGTTATCGCTGATGATTCCTATAGTAATACCATTTAGGGTTTCATTAACAGCATAGTATCCATGAGCGGTGTTATAGGAAATTGGAATTTCTTTTCCAAAAAAATGTAAAATAAGAGTTTCATCATATTTATCAAAACTTTCGTCATCATCTTCTCCAATAAAAGTTATATAAAACTTTGCAGAAGTAGCAGAAATAGCATGTAGAGTTATATCTTCTGATATTCCCAACACGGGAGCATGAATAAAATATCCTCCTGGCCGATTTTTGATATAATCCTTAGCCTTTGGGTTATTCTGATCCCAATCTGCTTGAACTTGACTCTCTTCAACCGCTGTATCTACTAGACCTTCTAATACTGCTCTATTAGTATTGTGTGGTGTTTCCATCACATAGTCTATAACATCTTGCTTTGACATCTATTTCACCTTCCAAAAAAAATAATATCTCTACTATAGTAGGTAGGATTCCTATCTAGTAACTTTACTAATTTGAAAAACAACCAAAAATCTGATATAATATTTATAGAAAATGAAGGAGGAAAACGATGAGTATCTTCAAGAAAATTTCTCAGAAGCTGGAGTATGCGAAGATGAAGAATGCAACAATTACCCCGAAGGGAATTTGCTTCCGTGAGTATTGTCAAAAAATCCGTGACCATAAATGGACACCTGCCGATACTATTGAAGCTTATGAAGAGGAGATTAGTATCGTGCGCGACCTCCTTGAACAGGGAAAATATGTAATTCATCGAGAAGATGTAGCAGATTATCTGTTCCAGCTGCTTTGGGAAGTAAAGGAGCAATAAGATAAGATGAGATATAAGAATTATGAACTAAGAAAAGTAGAAGATCATAAGTGGGAAATTGTTCAGTGGTT
>ENA-UEPJ01003904-UEPJ01003904.1-human-gut-metagenome-genome-assembly--contig:-NODE-3904-length-12561-cov-9.302227_pt1 | contig 12561 bp, 6 predicted proteins | sample MGYA00242890_ERZ507896 | MGnify/ENA primary metagenome ERZ507896 (study PRJEB26167, sample SAMN06115508) | human gut metagenome | host: Homo sapiens | place: China:Qinghai | collected 2015-08-20... | reverse complement strand
GCCTATTTGGGTATCGACCCGACTGCCGATTCGCTACACATTGGTCACCTTTGTGGAGTGATGATCCTTCGTCATTTCCAACGCTGCGGTCATAAGCCGTTGGCACTGATCGGTGGCGCTACAGGTATGATTGGTGACCCTTCCGGTAAATCGGCAGAACGTAACCTGCTGGACGAAGAAACATTGCGTCACAATCAGGCATGTATCAAGAATCAGCTTGCCAAATTCCTCGACTTCGAGTCGGATGTACCTAACCGTGCCGAGCTGGTGAACAATTACGACTGGATGAAAGACTTCACTTTCCTCGATTTTGTTCGCGAAGTAGGTAAGCACATCACTGTAAACTATATGATGGCAAAAGACTCTGTAAAACGTCGTCTGAATGGTGAAGCGCGTGATGGATTGTCATTTACCGAGTTCACTTACCAGTTGCTCCAGGGATATGATTTCCTTCACTTATACGAGACAAAAGGCTGTAAGTTGCAAATGGGTGGTTCCGACCAATGGGGAAACATCACTACCGGTGCCGAATTGATCCGCCGTACCAATGGGGGAGAAGTCTTTGCGCTGACTTGCCCGCTGATTACAAAAGCTGACGGTGGTAAGTTTGGAAAGACAGAATCCGGTAATATCTGGTTGGATCCTCGTTATACTTCTCCCTACAAGTTCTACCAGTTCTGGCTGAACGTAAGTGACTCTGATGCCGAACGTTATATCAAGATTTTCACTTCTATCGAAAAAGAAGAAATTGAAGCATTGATTGCCGAACATCAGGCTGCTCCGCACTTGCGTATCCTGCAGAAACGTCTGGCTAAGGAAGTAACCGTGATGGTTCACTCGGAAGAAGATTACAACGCAGCGGTAGACGCATCCAACATTCTGTTTGGTAATGCTACCTCCGACGCTTTGCGCAAATTAGACGAAGACACATTGCTGGCTGTATTCGAAGGAGTACCTCAATTTGAGATTTCCCGTGATGCATTGGCAGAAGGAGTGAAGGCAGTAGACCTGTTTGTCGATAATGCGGCTGTATTTGCTTCGAAAGGTGAAATGCGTAAGTTGGTTCAGGGCGGCGGCGTTTCGTTGAACAAAGAGAAACTAACGGCCTTTGACCAGGTAATCACAACTGCTGACCTGCTCGATGAGAAATATCTGCTTGTTCAACGCGGTAAAAAGAACTATTATTTGCTGATTGCAAAGTAAAAATGGACGATTCATTCAATAGTATATAAAAAAGTGAACGAAATATTTGGAGGTTTGCTTGCAAACCTCTATCTTTGCACCGCTTTTTAACAGAAAGCACATAAGTTTGGACTATGGTGTAATGGTAGCACAACAGGTTTTGGTTCTGTTTGTCCAAGTTCGAATCTTGGTAGTCCAACAAAGAAAAGCCCCGAAAGAGAAATCTTCTGGGGCTTTTCTTTGTTCTATGCTATGGTCTTAAAGTTAACTTATTAAATATATATCAGATGTAATATGTATATAATGTTAACTATTTAGTCAGGTTTCTGTTCATATTTGGATAAGTTTGTTTTTTATTAGCAATAATATTTTTACAGTTTTATAATAAACCCGGATGCTGTTTTTAATAAATAGTTGGAGGGTTTATTATAAACGGTATCCAAGTTTATTAAAAACTATTTTTGGAGAATTTTCGAAACTTATCGGAATTATATAAACAAAATGGGAGAGAATCAGTACTGATTTCCTCCCATTGTAGTTCTTCCATATATGGAAATATATGTTTGATAATGTGCTATTATGTCCTGATATTTGTATAACTCATACTATTATTTTTTCTATTTTGGTTCCTCAAAGATACAAAATAAAAAAGGGAAAGTCAATAGCTGGAGCTATTTAATATATTGTCAGTTCCGGTAAAAACGCTTTTACTTCAAAGGAAGTATGAACAAGAAGCGGGCGCCATCGGTATAAGTCTTGTCTACTTTCACTTCACCATGCAGTCGTTCGGCAATGATGCTGCAGATATTCAATCCCAGTCCCGAGCCTTGCTTGAATTCATCCAGCTTTCTGAAGCGCTCGAAGATACTGTCCATCTTGTCTGCAGGGATGCCGCTGCCGGTATCTGTTACGGAGAATGTCACCTTGCCGGGATTCTCGGCAATAGAGCAATGGAGATGGATTTCGCCTTTTTCCGTATACTTTTCCGCATTGGTGAGGAAGTTGATAAGCACTTGTTGCACACGTTGACGGTCGGTGATGATCTGGTAATCGTCCGGGACATCCGACGTGTAATAGAGCTTCACTTCCTCCGGTTTACGATGTGTAACGGTAGAAAGTATAAACTGGCCCATCTCGTTGCAATAATGAGAAGCCATGTTCATGGTATAATTGCCGCTTTGCAAGGCGGAAAGGTCGAGAATGTCATTCACCAGCGTAGTGAGCAATTCGGAGTTGTGCTGTACCAGCGAGCTGAATTCTTTTTTCTCTTCGTTCTCCAGTGGCATATCGGGGTCGGATAGTATCTGCGAGAATCCGACGATGGCGTTGAGCGGCGTACGGATTTCGTGGCTCATGTTCTGTATAAAATACGTTTTCATCCTGTCTGCCTGTTCGGCACGGTCACGGGCCACGGTCAGTTCTTCATTCTTCGCTTGCAATAGGCGTACCGTTTTCCTGCGCAAATAGACGTAAAATGTGAGTGCCACGGCAAAGAAACAGAAAAATGTAAGGACGAACTTCAATATCAGCAACTGATGGTCGGATTCTGCCTGCTTGGCTTTCATGATACTTTGCTTACGTTCTGCCTCTGCTTTGAACTGTGCAAGTTCCAGGTTGCGGTTTTTGAGCTGTAACTGGTTGTTTTCAGCGTTCATTTTCTCGATTTTCACCTGCGACTTCGTCTGTTCCAGTTCGAGAGTGGTGGTTTGCAGGGTCAGTTGCGTGTTTTCCAGTTGCAGGGCTTGAGCTTCCCTTTTCAGTTGCTCGTTGCCGATGCGAACATTCAGTTCCGACAAGTCGGAGTACTGTATGAGCTGGTTGAGAGAATCTTTCAGGGTATGAAGTTTTTTTAGCTCATAGAATGCTTCCTGATATTTCTGTTCTTTCGCATAGATGTCAATGTGATAAGCGATTCTGTCATGCTGTGTAGTAGCGGAGTCGGCTAGTGCGTGCGCTTCTTCATACTGTTGATTGAGAATGTAATGAAAGAGTTTTAACTTGCTAAGGTCGTTCTTTCTGGTCTGGCCGTATTTTTTAGCCATTGCCATACATTCCTGATAGTAGCTTTTGAACTCTTCCGGCCGGTTGAGCGCATATAAGAGCATACATTTTCGTAGCATGCAGGCGTATTTGTTGACCGGCGTCTTGGCGCATTTAATACCTTTCTCCGCATTTTCGTATGCTGATTCATATTGCATTAAAATATGCTGGAGCATAGATATGTTGCAGTATAGGTGAGCCAGATCCTGCTCCGGCAGGTTTTCACGTGTATATTCCAGTGCTTGCTGGTAATAGTTCAACGCTGTCCGTGTTTCCCCCCGGGCATGGTAAATATTGCCCATCATCCGCATACAGGTGGCGATGCCGTACGGATAATTGTCTGTAAATGCCTCTTCTTTGATCAATTCCGCTTCTTGGAGTGCGCGTAGCGTATTACCTGTGTTCATTAGGTTATTGACCTTGTAGATACTGCCGAAATAATAGTATTGCAGATAATTGTTCTTGCGTGAAACCTCCTGAAGCCTGATGATGGACTTCTCCAATGGCTCCGTTTGTTTCAGACTGAAATAATAGTTGACAGGAATGGTCAGGGCAAGGCATTGTGCTTTTTTGTCGTTCATCCGGACAGCTCTGGCATAGAGGGTGTCGGCTATCTCCAATCCTGCGGGGTTGCTGCGGTTTTTGGTTGCTTTCTCGTAAAGCTGATAAAGAGAGTTGTCTATCTTGTATGGATTGTCTTGCGCCTTTACCGGAAGGTGAAATCCGGCAAGGGCACAAGATAACAAGCATATACTGATGTATTCAACTATCTTCATCCTGATTCTTTAGAGTGTGTAACGTTCTTATTGCCTGTTTATGGCATTGTTATATTCGTATTCTTTCGCAGGAATCACCCACGTCCAGTGGTTGGCATCTTCCGGTCGGATTGTGACGGCGGTATTGATAGTGTAGTTTCCTCCGTCCTGGAAGGTGTGGCGCACAATGGTGTCCTTGCGGCGTTTGTAGTCGAACCAGCTGAATCCTTCGCCCCATAGTTCGATGCGGCGGTAGAACTTTATTTCTTCGAGGAGTGCCTGCCCGCTCTTGTCACAAGTATATTCGGGGTCGCGTCCGCTATCCGCGATGAGCTCTTCGAGCAATTGGCGCGCTTCCGTTTCTTTCGCAGGTGTCAGGTGGCAGTTGGCTTCCGCTTCGATGAGATACATCTCCGAACTGCGGAAAAGATTGAAAGGCATGGCGCCTATTTTGTCGATACACTTGAATTTGAACGACATATAGGCATATACATTTGCCGATGTGCTTAGATCGGGATACCATTCGCGGGCGAAGGCAGCCAGCGCGCTTGCGCACAGTCCGTTGTTTTTTACACCTTGGGTGTTGACATAAGCAAAGTTTTCGCCGATATCGAAAAACAGATCCCTGCGGATATCGGTTGCCGGCAGTGCGTCCAACAGTTCGCGGTTGATACAGGCGGGATAGGTACACACAAGAGTAGAGTTGGAGTTATAGGCAAGGCGGGCTGCAAGTGACGAGTTTCCCAGTGATTCTTCCGCACTGTCGTAGATGCTCCATATCCATTCGCTGTTGACGGTGTTGAATCCGCTAAGATATTCGGTGGTATTCATGAGCGGATAATGAGCTCGTGCCAGTGCTGCATAGCGGGCGGCAGTGTCCCAGTCTTCACGGGTAAGTGCCGTACGGGCATATATGGCGTAAGCTGCGTCAATGTTGATTTTATGGTTCTCGTTCTCTCCGCGGGTGATTCCCGATGCCTGATAATAGGCGATGGCGTTGTCGAGGTCCCGGTATATCTGTTCGTAGCAAGCCAGCATAGAAGATAAGGGGCAGTCGCCGGTGGATGATATGCTAAGCCTAAGAGGCACTCCGTCTGCACTTCCGCCTTGGGAATCGCACCAGCGGGGCGAATAGAATTGCAGCAGTTGCAGGTATGAATAGGCGCGGTAGGTCAAAGCCTGTGCGTAGATATATTTGAATTTAGGGCTGCTTTCGGGGTTTACATAATACAGAATGGAGTTGGCATTACTGATCAATTTGTAGTAATAATGCCACATGTACTCTGTATAGTCTCTGGTGGGTACGGTGTGGTAATCCCCATTGGCTATCGCGTAGAGGTTATTGCGCGGGCAATACATGTCGGCCCCAGGATATTCGGCATAGATCAGTTTGACGGAACCTTCGCCGTTGTACGCTACACCGTCAAGGATATTGGTGGGGTAGGCGGCTTTCATCAGTTTCTGCAATCCGCCTACGGCATAGGCAGCGTATTCTTCGTTTTTGAAGAGCTCGGCAGGAGATACTTCACTGGTGGGGGCGGTATCCAGATAGTCGCCGGCACAGCCGCAGCATAGAAACGGAAGGAGCAGGCAGAACTTTAGGGTATTATTCAGATATTTCATGTGTATCATTCTTTTTTCGTGAGATAGTTATAAATTGATATTGACACCGAACGAGAATACACGGGCTATACTCATGTAGTTGCCGACGACTCCGTCGAAAGTCTGTGCGGGGTTCAGCCCTTTCCGTTTGCTGAACTGGGCGGCGTTTTCTATAGTGGCATATACACGAATGTTGCCCAATGACAGTCGCTGGCTCCATGCGGCGGGCAGGCGATAGGCGAGGGTAATGTTCTTTATGTTCAGGTAGTCGCCGCTTATGATATAGCGCGTAGACGCCTTTTGGGCATTATAGCCATTGATAACTGCATTTGTGTTCAGTTGCGGTATGCCCGACGGGTCGATTCGGTCGGGAGAGGTTTCGGTCATGCCTTCGGGGATGCCGTTCCATGCTTTCATCAGGTCGGGTGTCAAAGCATGTACGCCTGCCGAACTAAGAGTCTGGTAGGGCAGGTCGAGCACTTTGGAACCGCAGTTGAAAACCATCAGGGCGGACAGTGTCAGGTCTTTCCATCGGAAGGAAGTGGTGAGCGAACCGTTTATCTTCGGCAGCGAGCTTCCCGACCAGTCTTTGCGTGCATATCTGGGATCTCCTGTGTAATATTGTCCGTTGATGTCCGTCCAGCTGCCTGCCGGGATGGGACTTTTCCCTTCGATATTTTCTTCCCCGTTTACGGGTGCGCCGTCTTCTCCGGCGAGGTAGTAGGCGTTGAAATCCGGCAGGTAGACGCTTTGTCCTGTCATCTGGTCTACGCCGGCATATTGGTATAGCCAGAATTCGTAAATGCTGTGTCCTTCCATCAGCCTCTGGTAGTCACCGTTCGGGATGCCTTCCTCCCGGTCTTTGTCCGGCAGCTTGCCGATTTTATTCTTCACTTTCGAGAGGTTGAGGCCTACGTTCCATTCCCAGTTCCGCTTCCGGATAATGTCCGCGTCCATGGAGAACTCCCAGCCGCGGTTGGAGACATCTCCGATGTTCCGCCACACGGTGGACAGCCCGAGATTCACGTCGGTGGCGCCGGCAGATAAGGGCTGTATGAACTTGAACAGCAAGTCGTCGGAGCGCTTGTCGAAGTACTCGAAGCAAAGGTTCACCCGATTGAACAGGCGTGTCTCCACACCGATGTTCAGTGAAGTATTTGTTTCCCATTTCAGAGCCGGACTTTCATTTTGTATTTTAAAATAGGAAGCTTCGCCTCCGCTGATGGTCGGACCGTAGAGAGCCATCCATTGGTAGAGGCCGTTACTGCTTCCGAAGTTATCGTTCCCCACCTGTCCGTAGGAAGCCCGCAACTTCAGGCGGTTGAGCCATCTGGCATCTTTCAGGAATGCTTCGTTGGAAATCATCCATCCGATGCCTGCGCTCCAGAAGTTACCCCAGCGGTGGTCGGCCTGAAAGATAGATGAGCCGTCGCGGCGGAAAGAAGCTTCGGCAAAGTAGGTGTCGTTGTAGTTGTAGCGCGCCCGGGTGAAGTAGCCTTCCGTACGGTAGGTGTCCCGGTAGCCGCCGTTATAGCCGGTGGTGGTGAAATTGGAGAGTTCGTCTATACCGGGGAAGTTCTCGTTTTCTTTCTGGGTAGCGTTGTAGTCGAGCTTATAATCATAATTCTCGTGTCCCGCCATTCCTTCCACAAAATGTTGCCCGAACTGTCGTTTCCAGGTCAATATCTCTTGCAGGGTGTATTCATGGTATTTCTGTTCAATTCTGCTGAGAAAGCCGGTGCCCTTGTAAGCCCCTATTTCAGCGTTGCCATATTGGCGGTCTTCCATGTCCCGCAGGCTGGTGCTGCCTTTGATAGAGAATGTGAAGCCGTGCAGGAACGACACATCCGCATAGGCATTTCCTTGCAGGGTGTTAGTGTGATTCCACTTCTTGTTTTTCTCGCTTTCCCAGAGCAGGTGATAGCCGCTGCTGGTGGCATCTGTCTCCGAACGGCTTTCGGAACCGTCGTCGTATTGTTTCTCGCCGTTTCCGTTTAATATATAATCTCCTTTAGAGTGGAGCAGCGTGCCGTCGCTTGACAGTACATCATCGGCATAGTGGAGATGAACGGGGTAGATAGGCGCCATTCTTCGAGCAAAGAAAAAAGTGTTTGATATGCTGCTCGAGCCTCCTACAGCTCCCATGTCCCAGTTGGTCTCCTGATGGGTTCCGGCCAGCGCCAAGCCCGTCTTGAGCCATGGGCGGGGGGTGAAGTCGGCACTCAGCGAGCCGCTTAAACGGTTGAAATCGCTTTTTCTGGTGTATCCGTCTTCATCGAGGTAGCCGAGCGAAAAGCGTATCCGGGTTTTCTCGTTGCCGGACTCTCCGCTTAGGTTGTATTCCTGCCGGTGGCCGTTGCGTGTGTAAGGGTCATACCAGTCGAGGTCGTCCTTATATCCGTCCAGTATCCGTGCGTCGGAAGCCAGGTGCCCGTTCTCGTCGAAGAGGGCATCGTCCGCTTTATTATAAATGTTGATTCCTACTTTGCTGATAATGTATTTGTTGGCAGCGGCAGTTGCCATGTCGGGGGTGTTGCCGTTGCTGATCAGTTCGTTGCGGTATCCTTGCCAGATGGCTTCCATAAACTGGTTGGCGTTCATCCGCTCGTAATCGCCCTGCCCGCGTGCGCTGAATCCTTGGCGGATGTCCAGATGAAGGGCTAATCCCTGCTTTTCAGCCCTTTTGGTGGTGATGAGTATCACACCATTGGAGGCGCGGCTGCCGTACAGGGCACAAGACGCAGCATCTTTCAGTACACTTACGCTTTCTACGTCCGCCGGGTTGAGGTCGGTCATCCATCCGCTGTACGGCATGCCGTCCACCACGAACAGAGGGTTGTTGCTACCGTTTATCGAGCTGTATCCCCGCACCCGTATTTCCGCTTCAAAGCCGGGCTGGCCCACTCCGTCTATTATTTGGATCCCCGGCACCAGTCCGTTCAATGCGGAAGTCACCACACTGACCGGGCGCAACTCGATCTGTTTGCTGTCCACCACCGATATGGCTCCGGTGATTGATTTCTTTCGGGCCGTGCCGTACGCTACCTGCACTTGTACTTCATCCAGCTCGTTGATGTTCTGCCGTAGGCGTATTTCCATGATTGTACGTCGGACGGGTACTTCTACCGTCTGATATCCTATGTAAGAAACAACCAGTACTTGTTGCTCGGAGAGAGTCTGCGGGAAGGTGAATTTTCCGTTCAGGTCTGATATGCAGCCTTGCTGCGTTCCTTTTACTATGATGGAAGCGCCTGTCAGTGGTTCTCCATTTTCTATATCGACAACGATTCCTGTCGTGTTTTTCGTCTGGGCATTGGCTAATGTTATCAGTAGTAATGATGAGATGCATATCACTCCTGTTTTTCTCATTATGCTGTAAAACCACTTTTTTAAAATTGTCATAAGTTGTATAGATTGATATTGAGTTGTTTTTGTTTGTTGTAAAGTTTCTACAAAACTAACATTATGTAATTAATATTATAAATTTTCGCTTTCCATTTATGGAAGTTTAACGCTACAGAGGGGCTATAGTCAGGAAAATAGGACTTAAATGCCGATTTATTTATTTCATCTCTTAGGTTTTTTACTGTACTTCACGAAGTCAGGTGCCGGTTGGTTTGAAAACATAAGGTTTCTGTTCTTCCATTTTCTCTGTTAGGTAAAAAACTGTCCCGAATCGTATTATAGTTCGTTAAAAAAGTGTACATTGCACGGATTCTGGACATTTTTGGTGGATAATTGGAACAAAATTGCAAGGTAAACCCGTTTTCTTTTGCTATTTTTGCATCGTGTACGTAAACGAAGTGCACGTAGAACAGAGAACTTATTCAATAACTATAAATAAATAAGGTATGAAAACGAACTATGAAATTCGCTATGCTGCGCATCCTGAAGATGCAAAAAGTTATGATACTACAAGAATCCGCAGAGATTTCTTAATCGAAAAGATATTTGTCCCCAATGAAGTAAATATGGTATATTCCATGTACGACCGTATGGTGGTAGGTGGTGCGCTGCCGGTAGGAGAGGTGCTGACGCTCGAAGCGATTGATCCGCTGAAAGCTCCGTTCTTCCTCACCCGTCGCGAAATGGGTATCTACAATGTCGGCGGTCCCGGTATTGTGAAAGCGGGCGACGCAACCTTCGAACTGGATTATAAAGAAGCTCTTTATCTGGGTTCGGGCGACCGCGTAGTGACTTTCGAAAGCAAAGACGCCGCCCATCCTGCTAAATTCTACTTCAACTCACTGACTGCACATCGTAACTATCCCGACCGTAAGGTGACGAAAGCCGATGCCGTAGTAGCTGAAATGGGTTCTTTGGAAGGCTCCAACCACCGTAATATTAATAAGATGCTGGTGAATCAGGTGTTGCCTACCTGCCAGTTGCAGATGGGTATGACGGAACTCGCTCCGGGAAGTGTGTGGAACACGATGCCGGCACACGTACACAGCCGTCGTATGGAGGCCTATTTTTATTTTGAGATCCCCGAAGATCATGCTATCTGCCACTTTATGGGTGAGGTAGGCGAGACACGCCACGTATGGATGAAAGGCGATCAGGCCGTTCTTTCACCCGAATGGTCAATCCATTCGGCTGCTGCTACCCACAACTATACCTTTATTTGGGGAATGGGTGGCGAGAACCTCGACTACGGCGATCAGGACTTCTCGTTGATAACAGATTTGAAATAAATAACTACAATAAGTTTTCCTAATTTAATAACAAAAAATTATGAACAAGTTTTTGAATTTTTCTTTGGAAGGTAAAGTAGCTCTCGTTACAGGTGCTTCTTATGGTATCGGTTTTGCAATTGCTTCTGCATTCGCAGAACAAGGCGCTAAAATTTGTTTTAACGACATCAATCAAGAGTTGGTAGACAAAGGTATGGCTGCATACGCTGCAAAAGGTATCAAAGCTCACGGTTATGTATGCGACGTGACAGACGAACCGGCTGTTCAGGCGATGGTTGCTACGATTGCAAAAGAAGTAGGTACAATTGATATCCTTGTAAATAATGCAGGTATTACAAATGATATGCTTCTTATGAGAATGTCGGAGGAACAGTTTGATTCTGTTATCAATACAAATCTTAAAGGTTCATTCAATATGATACGTCACGCAAGCAGTGTGATGCTTAAGCAAAGAAGTGGTGCAATAATAAATATGTCATCGGTTTCCGGAGTTGCGGGAAATATAGGTCAGGCAAATTACGCGGCATCTAAGGCAGGAGTTATCGGTCTTACAAAAGCGACAGCTAAGGAACTTGCACAGAGGGGTGTCACATGCAATGCGATAGCACCGGGATTTATAGAAACAGATATGACGGCAGTTTTAGCTGATGAGACAAAGGCTGCAATCCTTAACTCTATTCCGCTTAGCAGAGCCGGAAAACCGGAAGATGTAGCAAATGCGGCAGTATTTTTGGCTAAAAACAATTACATTACAGGTCAGGTCTTAAATGTAGACGGCGGTATGATAATGTAGAGTATATATAATGGTGCAAGGGTCAAAATATCTTTTGACACCAACATCATATAATGGAAAATGATGGTTTAGATTAACAAAATCAGCAATGAGCTGTAGAAACGGGGGAATTATGTCAAGAAGATGTGTAATAACCGGAATGGGTGTTGTAAGTCCGCTTGGAAGTACAGTTGACAGCATGTGGGAAAATGCAAAAAACGGTGTATGTGGAATTGAGAATATCACAAAGTTTGATACTACTGATTTTAAGGTGAAAGTAGCCGGAGAGGTTAAGGATTTTGACCCTGAAAAATATATGACAAAAAAAGATATAAAGAGAAATGATCCTTTTGCCGTATATGCGATGGGTGCTGCCGTACAGGCAATGGATGACAGTGGTATCGATATGGAGAAAGAGGACGCATCGAGAGTCGGAGTCATATTTGGTTCAGGTGTAGGCGGTCTTGGGACAATGCAGGAGCAGGTTACAAGAATGAGAGAAAAAGGACCTTCAAGAGTTTCACCTATGTTTATACCTATGACAATCGGAAACATGGCAGCAGGAAACATTGCCATAAGATTTGGTGCAAAGGGAATTAATGAAGATATAGTTACAGCATGCGCAACAGCTACAAGCAGTATAGGTGCGGCTTTCAGAAATATTATTCACGGTTATGCAGATGTTGTTATTACAGGTGGAGCAGAGGCAGGACTTTGCGAGATTGGCATTGCAGGTTTTACCAATCTTACGGCACTCTCAACAAATCCTGATCCGAAAGATGCCTGCAAGCCTTTTGACAAGGACAGGGATGGTTTTGTTCTTGGAGATGGAGCAGGAGTACTTGTCGTAGAGGAACTTGAGCATGCGCTTGCGAGAAATGCAACAATATACGGAGAGATAGTTGGATATGGCGCAACAAGTGATGCATATCATATTACACTTCCGGAAAAGAGCGGAGCAGGAGCCGCAAAGGCTATGGAGATTGCCATGGAGGAAGCCGGCATAAAACCTGAGCAGGTTTCATATATTAATGCGCACGGAACAAGTACACCGGCAAATGATTCTACAGAGACAAATGCCATCAAATTAGCATTCGGTGATGCGGCAAAGGATGTTGCAGTAAGTTCGACAAAATCCATGACAGGACATCTGCTTGGAGCAGCCGGAGCAGTTGAGGCAATTATGTGTGTTAAAGCATTACAGGAAGATATTCTTCCACCGACAATAAATTATAAGACACCTGATGAAGAGTGTGACCTTGATTACATTCCAAATGAGGCAAGAAAGGTTGAAAAAGCTGAATATGCGTTATCAAATTCACTTGGATTTGGTGGACATAATGCAGTTCTTTGTTTTAAAAAGTGGGGGGAGTAGTCCTATGAAATTTGATGAAGTTAAAGAACTTATTGCTATCTTTGAAAAAAGTGATATGGGTGAAATGGAGATGGTTTGGGAAGAAAGATAAGATAACGCTTCCCATGCTTAGGCAAATCGGGGTGGAAGGAGTCGTGACCG
>ENA-UEPJ01003892-UEPJ01003892.1-human-gut-metagenome-genome-assembly--contig:-NODE-3892-length-12591-cov-17.570241_pt1 | contig 12591 bp, 7 predicted proteins | sample MGYA00242890_ERZ507896 | MGnify/ENA primary metagenome ERZ507896 (study PRJEB26167, sample SAMN06115508) | human gut metagenome | host: Homo sapiens | place: China:Qinghai | collected 2015-08-20... | reverse complement strand
TCTTTCAGAATGTTCGATAGGACACCCGGCCCTAATTTTGCCGCTCAACCCGCTGATGGGGTCAGCTGCGTCAGACGAGGCTCCTGATCCATGATGCTCCCTCCCTTCCCGATATCTGGCCGTGGGCTTCACGGTCAGGAAAAGTATAGCACAGTTCCCGCCGTTTGGCAATTCGCCCGTGCTGGACTTTTTTGCAATCCTATGGTAACATACTTCAACAAAAACAGATGAGGTTCGCGGGCAGCCGCGAAGGATGGGAGCAGCTATGGGTATTGTGGTGCTGGGCGCCGTTTTCGTGGATATTAAGGGGTATCCCGCCGATGTATATATTCCCGGTGGACGGAACGCCGGACGGGTGGAGATCGTCCACGGCGGCGTCAGCCGGAATCTGGTGGAGGACATTGCCAACGTGGAGCTGCGGCCCACCTTCGTCAGTCTGGTGGACACCACCGGCACCGGAGCGGACGTGATCCGCAAGCTGCAGGACCACAAGGTCAACACGGATTACATCCGGGCCGTGCCTGACGGCATGGGCACCTGGCTGGCCGTTTTCGACAACGGCGGCGACGTGGTGGCCTCCATTTCCAAGCGCCCGGATCTGCGGCCTATTGTGGGCATTTTGGACGATCACGGAGACGAGATCTTCCGCAATGCCGACAGCATCGCCTTGGAGATCGACTGCGACAAGGAGATCGTAAAGGCGGTCTTTTACTATGCGGAAAAGTACCGCAAACCGGTATTTGCCGCCGTGTCCAATATGAGTATCGCCGTGGAACGGCGGGACTTTCTGCGCTTCTGCTCCTGCTTCGTGTGCAACCAGCAGGAGGCGGGGATCTTGTTCTCGGAGGACTACGACAACAGAACTCCTGAGGAGCTGCGGGACATTCTGGCCCACCACGTACAGGCGGCTGAGATCCCCCGGATGGTAGTGACCATGGGGGCCCAAGGAGCGGTCTACGCCATGCAGGACGGTTCCTGCGGCATCTGCCCCGCCAGAAAGGTGGACGTGAAGGACACCACCGGCGCGGGGGACGCCTTCTTCGCCGGGATCACCATGGGCCTGACCTACGGGAAAACCATGGATGAAGCCTGCGAGATCGGCACCCGGCTGTCTGCGTCGGTGATCTGCACGTCGGAAAACGTGTGTCCCCGGTTCCTGCCCAGCGAATTCGGGCTGGAACCTGGCAGAGCCGCCGGGGATCAGCTGACCTTTGATATATAAAGCTTTCGGAGCAGAAGAGGAGAACGCCATGAACATCAGAACAGCGACATTAAACGATCTGGACGCAGTAACTGCCGTGGAGGCTGCCTGCTTCCCGGCGGCGGAGGCCGCCTCAAAAGAGGAATTTGCAGAGCGGCTGCGGTATTACGGCAGCCACTTCTGGCTCATGCTGGACGGCGAAAAGCTCATCGGCTTTGTGGACGGCATGGTGACGGACCAGACCGACCTGACCGATGATCTCTATGCGCAGGCCCACGCTCACAACGAACAGGGCGGCTGGCAGATGATCTTCGGCGTCAACACATTGCCGGAATACCGGTGTCAGGGCGTGGCGGCCGCTTTGCTGGAACGCGCCATCTCCGATGCAAAGGCCCAGGGCCGGAAGGGTCTGGTACTGACCTGTAAGGACAAGCTGGTGCACTACTACGCCAAGTTTGGCTTTGTCAGCGAGGGCGTGTCCGGCTCCACCCACGGCGGCGCGGTGTGGTACCAGATGCGGCTGACCTTCTGAGTCATCAAAAGCAGATGCAAAACCCCGCCGGGAGAAAAGGCACTCCCGCATAAGGACATCAACAGAATACCGTTCATGAGCAAAGCGCGAGGCCACCAGAAAATCTGGTGACCTCGCGCTTTGCATTATACAGGCTGATGCCCCTTACTTGCCCTGATAAGTGCGGAACAGGAAGGTGACGATCTGGGCACGGGTGCAACCTGCGTTGGGGCTGAACGTGGAGTCCGTTGTGCCGTTGGTCACGCCGTTCTCCACAGCCCAGGCCACAGCCTCGGCGCAGAAGGCGTTGGACTCCACGTCGGTGAAGCCGTTCACCGTAGTGGGTGCGGTGCCCATGGCGCGGTACAGGAAGGTCACGCTCTGGCCGCGGGTGCAGGTGTTGTTGACACCGAAGGTGCCGTCAGCCAAACCATTGGTGATGCCGTTTTCCAGCGCCCATGCCACTGCGTCATAGCAGTAGCTGCCGGGGAGCACATCGCTGGGGACTTTCACCGTGCCCTTGGGGGCGGGAGAACCGGCGGCACGCCACAGGAAGGTGACGATCTGGCCACGGGTGCAGGGATCGTTGGAGCCGAACAGGCCGTTGGCCTTGCCGTTGGTGATGCCCTTCTTCACAGCCCATTCCACAGCCTTGGCATAATAAGCGTCGGCGGGAACGTCCGCAAAGATGGAAGCCGCCTGCTCCTCGACAAACTCAGCAGAAACAGTGACCTTGCTGCCAGGCATGGTGAAGGTATACTTGCCGTTGCCCTTATCGGTGAGCTTGAGCTTATTGCCGCTGGCGTCCTTGACGGTGAGTTTGTCCAACTCGTAGCCCTTATCGGGGGTCACGGTGATGGTCACCCGGTCGCCCTTGGAGGCGTTCTTGGGGCTGACGGTCACATCGCCGTTCTTGGCGCTGGGGGCGGACACGGCATAACTACCAGAAGAGCCGCTGGAGGAACTGCTACTTCCAGAGGATTTTCGCGTCACAGAGACGGTGCAGGAAGTGCTTGCGGCCGTGTAAGTATCGCTCTGCTCAATGCTCGCAGTAAAGGTGTAGGTCTTCGTGATGTTGGGCAGGGAAACCGTATAGGTTCCACCTCCGTTGTCCTTCACCGCAACAGTGCTGTCATCGCAGGTCACGCTCACAACGGCGTCAGTGGGTGCTTTGGTGATAGTCAACGTTACCGTACTGCTGCCAACCATGCTCTCTTTGTCGGGCATAATGCTGACGCTGGAAATGGTTCTGCAAACCTGCGTATCAAGCATAACATCGTAAGCACCGAGCACGCCGGAAACATTGTTTGCACTGTCAATAGCATCGACGGCAACACCATAGTTTTCTTTGCTGACTGTATAGCTGTTGCCATTCAGCTCGGTAGGAGCACCGTTGTTGTAGACTGTATCAGCAAGATACTTTACGTATTCCTTAACGGTCTTCAACAGATTTTCCTTGGATGCTTCCAGTGCTGCATTCGCTGCCTCAGCCGTCTTTGCGGCCCAGATATCGGAGTAGCCTTTTGCCAGAGCCGCCTGAATAGCCGGGACCTCGCTGTACTTCATGTCAGAGCCGGGAACCGTGGTGGAGCCGAGGTTGGTGGACTCGATGTAGGCGGTCCACTGCGCCGCAGCATCGCTCGGGGTATAGATCGTTGCAGCGGTTTCGGAATAGCCGTAACGCAGCGTGATCGTGGCAGTGTTGCCGGAAACGCTGACAGAGTTGACCTTTGCGCCGGCCTTTTCAGACAGCACTCCAGCAGCCTTAGCCGCGATTGCAGTTTCGTTCCATTCCGTGTTCGTAAAGTCGGCAGACTCCACCAGCGCCTTGAGATTCTCAATGGGATCCTTGGCATACTCCGTAAGCTCTGTGATCTCCGTCGGATTCTCGATAGCCGCCTTGGCGGAGGCCTTTACGATCTCGGCGATCTCCGGAGTGAATTCGCCGGGCCAATCCTTCTTGACACCGCTGTTCGCGCTGTTAGGCGCATACGACAGTGCGCTGTAGAAGTCGCCGGTCGTGAAGGTGATCTCCTTGCTGTAAACGTCCGTAAGAACCTTTGCGGCCACAGACGCACCGGCAAGATAACGACCGGTCTCATAGCTCATGTGCGTATTGTCGCGCCAAATCTGAGAAACCTGCGTCGTGTCTGAACTATGCAGCGGCTTGGTATCTTCCAGATTCTTAGCCTTGCCGAGGTAACTCGTCATCGCAGTACGGATAAATGTAGCGCCGGCAACAATGAAGTTGGGATTGCCTTCCACACTCTTTTCAGATGCAAGCTTATAGTTTTCCAGAGAATTATCCGTATAATGCGCTGCATCCTCGCTGTGATCCAGCCAATCCATAAACCATGCAACCTGAGCCGTAGGCTGGAGCAAACGGAGATTCTTGATGGTATTGCGCAGGTGGTCGATAAAGACGTAGTTGGAATTAGTGCTGCAGGACTCACGATAGTCCTGAATGATGATCAGATCCCAGGTGTTGGCAGCAGAATTCAGCGACTTGAAATAAGCCCCCGTTACATCATGTTTACTCGTTGCAGAGGAATCATTGACCTTATCCACAACATCCTGAATGCAGCTCTCATGAGAATAGTTGGTCTCATTGCTATTAGAGTAAGACCCATCCAGACCGATCTTACGGGAGCCGAACACGATCCGGCTGAAGGTCACCTTGGTGCCGTCCAGCTTCGCGTTCACATCGTTGAGGATGCTCTGCATGTAGGTGGTGTAGTCATCCGTGTGGCTGTTGCCGATGCAGAGGATGTTCAGTTCCTTAAGCTGGAACTTGATGTTATGCGCCTTTGCATAACTCTCCAGAGAATCCTTCTGTGCATCAGCGTAGCCACGGATCAAAATGGTGCCCGCATTGGGGAACACGTTCTTACCGCCAACAACCTTGACGCCGCGGACTGCGTCCACCGTCTCAAGGGCGGTCATATTGTTGAGCGCGCCGTTTTGGATCGTGATTGCGCTTTCGATCACCAGATTTTCGACACTGCCGACCTTGGCTTCGATCCAGGCAACATTTGCCATGTCAGCACTCAGGGCGCCGCTGCCGGTGACCGTCAGGGTCTTGCCATCGCTGGAGATCGTATACTGAATGGTACCGATATCGCCCGCCAGACCGATTGCCTTGGCCAGCGCCATCAGCTTCCCGGCATAAGTATCAGTGCTGTTGCACTTATCTTTCTTCAGCTGTTCCTTTGCCTTGTCGCTCAATGCGCTGTAGGCGTCCATGGCGCTCTTGATGATGGATGCATTTTCTTCGATGGTCGCATCTGCCGCATTCATCACCCACAGATCCTCGAACACCTTATTCTTCTCAAAGGCAAGCGCATCGGTATAGATCAGATTGAAATCAGCCGTGGTGTGGTTCTTGCCCTCATCCGCGCCCTTGTTCAAATCGTCCGCCCAGTTGGCCGCCAGTGTAGAATTGCTGTGGAGATAAATGTTCGGCTTAAACGTGGTGGGGAAGCAGCTGTAGTAGTCGAATGCGTAGCCCGCCAGCTCCACGCCGTCCGGATTTTCAAAATAGAAGTCTGTGCAATTGCTGAGATGGATCAGGCCGTATCTGCCGACACCGGTGATACCTTTGCCCAGATAGGTCTTCGTGACCTTGTTTTTGAAGTAAGAACCAAAGCAATTGTTGTACCAGGGCTGATTGCGGAAATCCGTTGCAGTCGTGTTGATCGTGTTATTGCCGAAATCAGGCAGCGCAGCCTTCGCGCCATCATCCGTATCAAAACGCAGGGTCCAGGTATCCGCGCCTTCGCCGTTTTTGGTGAGCGTCCAGTGGATGCCGTCCATATAGGTGAAGCAGCCCTTCTTGTCCACTCCGTTGGGAATACCGCCGGAGATCACCGTCATGTTGTCGAGATCATTTGCGCCGGTGACCTTGAGCAGCTGCGCATAATAAGTCGAACCGCCGTCGATCTTCAGTTCTTTCAGCTGATCCTTGACTTTGTTGTCCAGATTCTTGTAGGCATTTACAGCGTTTTCCACCGCTGTGGGCACGTCAGCGTTCAGGAATAGGCCATCTTCTTTAATGCCATAACTGGGAACCACGCCGGTCAGCGTCCAGACCTGTGCATAGGTGTCGATAAAGGCCTGTGTCTCAGAATAGATCAGCGTGACGGTCGAGCCCGCCGCATAGTTTTCAGCCAGCTTGGTATTCACAGAGGCATAGACCGTGATATTACCGTGGTTTGCCAGCGCATAAGCGCCAACGCTGGTGATCTTGCTGTCGATCACAACGTTCTTGATTGGCACATTGCCCAGCGGTGCTGTGAGCTCATTATAGTCGGGAATCGTCCCGGTGCCGCTGCCGGTATAGGTCAGCGTCAGGGTCTTTGTTGCCTTATCATAGCTGTAGTAGATGTCGGTTGTCTCCGGGAACTTAGCCACAGTCCCGCCTGTAGTCAGGCTGTACAGTTCCAGCAGCTTCGCACCATAGGTCTGGCCGCCGGAAAGCTTATCCACGTTCATCAGCTGGTTCTGGAGCATCGCATCCATCTTCTGATACTCGCCGTATGCAGCTTTGACCGTTTCCTTCTGCTCATCATTCAGTGAAACGCCCAGAGTCCAGATGGCTTCATACTCGCTCTCAAAGTCCTCCACTTCCAGGAAGGAATAGCTGAGCGTCGGATCAGGATACTGAGACGCAGTTACAGATGTAACATTGTTCCGCGTATACCAGTCGGAAGGCAGTTTGTCATACGCGCTCTTATAGAGATGCAGCGTCAGCTTGCTGTTTGCATCGCCGGTATAGCCGCAGACCGCGCCGTTTACCAGCTTGATATCCCGGTTGCGCAGATAGATATCATCGCAGTTGTAAAGATTTGTCAGGTTCAGATAATCCAGTTTGGTGATACCCTCAGCCACATCGACGGATGCGATGGAGTCTCTGTCGCCATACCAAGATGCATGACTAAACCCGAGGTTGCCATCTTTGGCCGAGCTGGAATCATAACCGGTAAGCGGGAACGCGCCGTTGCCGCCCAGCTTCAGCATATTACCGTCCAGCAGATACCAGAAGGTATCGCTGGTGCCGATCTTATCCATATTGCTGCCGTTGAAGCCGTCCAGCGCAATGTTGATGCCCTTCGCACCCTTAGGCCAGCCGCGCTTGTTGACAGCCGCATCGTACAATGCCTTGAGAGGCTCACCAACATTTTTATTGAGGTCCGTTTTCACAGACTCCGGCAGGGTCATGTACTCTTCGTACGCTGTTGTAATTTGAGAGATCGTCGCCTTGTCCCAGTTGTCTGCTTCATTTACATTAAGCCCCAGCACATCTGCGTAACCGTCCGCGATCTCAGCCGTATTGCTGATCACAAATTGGATCGTTGGGTTGGGATTCTTGCTGGATTTCTCAAACCAACTGTTCTCCTCCAGCCTGTTCTCATCCATTTTGTTCTGCTGATACACAGACAGGGGAACAGTAATGGTCAGTGTGCCATTATTGCCATCATAATTGTTGACCGCGCCGCGTGCCAGTTCAACATTCGTACCCTTGATCTCGATGGATTCAAGGTGCGTCATGTTGGCAATGGCCAGCGTACCAATGCCGGTAATGCCGTCCTCAATTACAACATGCTTGATATTCTTTCTCTGCTTAAACCAATCCGCCTGTGTGAAACGCAGCACATTGGTCTTATCCTTCGTGTTGGAATAATCGGAAATGGCGCCTGCACCGCCAATGGTGAGGGTATCGCCATCGATCTTATACCAAATCGTAGTGCTGGCTGTTACATTGGTTTTGTCCTCGTCGTAATCTTTTACGCTGTACTTCTCCGTCGCAACGGTAATTCCCGTTGCACCTGAAGGCCAGCCATTACCTGACGAGGTGCTGCCCTCATCATCCACCGCCCAGACTGCTGTTGGCAGCAAGCTGAGCATCATGACAAGCGAAAGTAAGCTTGCCAATATCCTTCGTTTCATTTTTCTACCTCCTGTGTTTATCTATATTCTGCCCGTCTCCACGGGCTGGGTTTACATCGTTTTGCATTTCGTTCTGCCTGCGCAGATGGGGCAGCCGCAGCGCTGCTTACCGGCTCTGGGATAAATGGCCGCTTTCCAGATATGGCCGCAGGCACACTGCCACCAGACCTTACGACGGCTGCCTGCGGTCACCATCTGCGGGGTAAGGCTGCCATTCAGAGTGGGGTGCCACTGTGCGGCTACCGTTGGTTCCGCAGTGGCCAGGTCATTGAAGCCCGGCAGAACTCTCTTGTTGGCACAATAGGGGCAACCGCTGCCGCGCATTGTGCGGGTGGCGATGACCGCCTGATAGCTGTGGTTCTTTTCGCAGTGCCACCATGCCTTCCGGTTGCTGTAAGCGGAGACGGAATCCGGGGTCAGGGAACCGTTTCTCTCCGTATCCCACTCCTTTGCCAGTTCTGGGTATTGAGAAGCCAAATCGTTGAACCCCGGCAGAATCTGCTTCCCGGCACAGACCGGGCAACCGGCTCCGGAGACCGTCCGGGACGCGACGGCGGCCTGCCACCTGTGCCCCAAAGAGCACCGCCACCAAACCTTGCGGCTCGTTTTAGCCGTGACCTTTTCCGGCGTCAAAGCACCATTTTTCTCTATATCCCATTCCTTTACCAGCCGTGGGAATTGAGAGGCCAGATCGTTCTCACCGGTCTGCACCAGCCTGCCAGCGCAGACCGGGCAGCCGCAGCCGCCGGAGACCCGGGAATTGATCTGGACCCGCCAGGAGTGTCCTTTCTCACAAACCCACCACGCAAGGTGGTGGCTTCCCGCCGGGAATTCAGACGGCTTTCGCGGGGCATTTTTCCGCGTATCCCACTGGACAGCAAGATCCGGGTACAGCGATGCAAAGTCATTGTTCTGTCCCAATTTTTTACCGGCGCAGTAAGGACAGCCGCTTCCGGCGGCACGGGTATAGACCGGTGCCTGCCAGGAATGGCCGCATCCGCACCGCCACCAGGCCATGGTATGACTACCGTGGGTCACCCCATCCGGCATCAGAGGGAGATTTTTCTCGCTGTCCCATTCCTCCAGTAAATACTGCCGGTCATACTTCCGGCAGAAATCATACAGGCTTTCGCTCATGTGTCCGCCTCCCATGTCCGGGACAGCATTTCCATTGCGGCCCATGTCAGCGGCTCCGTCTCGGAAAAATCCTTCCCCAGCAGATAGGCGCGGAACACTTCAGCAAAGTACTCCTCCACATTCTTTCGACAGTAATCCCTGTGCAGAAATGCGGCCATCAGAACCTGCTCTTTCTGGAACGCGTTCGTTATGGCGGCTTCTTCCTGTGCCGACGCATATTGCTCTTCAAAATGTCCCATCTCATGGAGAACTGTGGTGTTATCCCGCAGGAAAGCGCTGGCACTCACATCCACGCAGATAATTTTCCCGGATGGGATCGTAACACCCAGCCCGCCAGCATAGGACGCGTTCAGCGTTTCCAAACCGTAGGTCATAAAGCGCAGCTCCCAGTCTCGCTCCACAAATCCCTCCAGAACGGCCTCCGGCATCGCCGCGAGGTAAACACGGGAACGGAAGGAACGGCGAACAGCGTCCTCATTTTCATATGTAAGGCGGAAACCGGACAGAGAAGCTGGCCGCAGCGCGCTTTCGGTATCCTCCGGCACATGGTGGAGAGAGAGGATCATGCTGACGGCCTCAGCCCTTGTCATAGACTGTTCCGGGTGGAACAAGCCTGTGCCGTCATCCGGGATCAGACCCAGCGCGGCGGCACATTCGATCTGATTCCGCTCTTCCGAAGGCAGACTGCCCAGATCGTGAAAGCGTTCCTCTTTCTGCGGCCACGGCGTCGCGGCTGTGGCGGCAAACACAAGACAGACGGCATCTCTTCTTGTCAGGCAGTCTCCCGCAGCATGACCGTTATTGGCGTCCAGATAGGCGTTGATCATCAGCAAAGGACTTTCCAGCCAGTAAGCATCCAGTCCCTCAAAGCGATTCAGATAACGTCCCAGCATCGTGGCAAATCCCAGCATGGTCACAGGGCGGTCCGGTGCGAACTGCCCGTTTCCAATCCCGGACACGATGCCCTCTTCCGTGGCCTCCATAATATCCTCATACCAGATATTTCCCGGGTTCACATCTGTATAACCCTGCGTCTCAATGGCCACGGCGGGTACAGACACAGCTGCTGCAAAAAAGCATACAGAGACGATCGCCGCAGCTAACCGCTGAAAAGTCGGCTTATACAGGATACTTAACTTCCAACAGGGCAAAACACTTCGCTTCATGGAACTCCCTCTTTATACAACGGAATCTATATTCCGTATGTGAACCATGAACAGCCTGACCAGGCTTTCGGCAGGCTGAAATAAAAAACAAGCGCCCATTTCTCCTTTGTAAAAAGGGAAATGGGCGCTTCTTCCAGGAGCCATGCAGATACCTTCTTCAGGGCTCATTTCTTTGTGCTTATTTTACCTGTTTTTTCGACAAAATCCTTGCACATTGGATTTTGGGGGAGTAGAATACGGAATGTAGAAATGGGTTTTCCATATCTATTTCAAAATTGCACAACGGAATATAGATTCCGTTTCAGAGCACCAGCTGTAGCCGTTCCAACTGACGCCGGTGTTCCTGTCCTGTGGTCATCAGGTAGATACGAGTGGTTTCAATGCTGGAATGACCCAAGATGTCCGCCAGCTTTGCAATGTCCTTGTAGACCCGGTAATAAATCGTGGCAAACAGATGCCGGAGATTATGGGGAAATACCTTGGAGGGCTCCACATCGGCTTTTTGACAGAGCCGCTTCATCTCCGCCCAGATCTGGCATCGCCCCATGGGCTTTCCGCCTCTGGTGAGGAATATCTCACCGGAGGTGATTTTTTGCTTTTTCGCGTATTTCAGCAGCCTCCTGCACAGCTTTCCCGGCAGCAGGATGGTGCGGATCTTGCCCTTCAGAGAGATGGTGGTACGGCCTTCCTTTGCCGCCTCCACGGTGATATAGCGCACCTCGCTGACTCGGATGCCGGTGGCGCAGATTGTTTCCATGACCAGCGCAATCCGCTCCCGTCCTGACTCGCGGGCTGCCGTGATGAGACGCTCATAGTCCTCACGGCCCAATTCCTGCCCGGCATCCCGGAACAGACGGCGCTGGACCTTCAGGTAATGAGCGCGGCAATCTGTCCAACCGAGAAAAGTAAATAGATCATTGATGGCAGCCAGAGATGCGTTGACGGTGGAAGGGGAATAGCCACCCACGCTTTGCAGATGTTCTTTCCAAGCTACGACAGCGTCCTTGGTAACAGGCTGCCCATCCAGGTACAGGAAGAAAGCCCGTACGCTTCGGAGGTATTTTTCAATGGTCGCAGGGGTTCGTTCCGCCCGAACAAGGGAGGACGCAAAGGCGGCGATCTGTTCGTTGGTAAGATAGTGTTGTTCCATGGCGGTTCTCCTTGTGATAAAGCGTGATGGGTTTCATTTTACCGGTTGGAAGATACCCTGTGCAAGAGAAAGCACAACGCATCAATGTGGACATTTCTCAGGTGGGAGTGATATTAACTCTGTTGGAGCAAAGATTCAAGTCTTTACGGATTCTTTCTGGCCTTTGGATACCGGCTTTGGTCAACAGCACGGATTGGAGGGGACTAAGCCAACGCCGCCTATGGCGGCATTGACGCAAGCATAGCGTTTGTATGACAAACGCGCTTGCTGGGGTAGACCCCAGTCCCCCATGCCGCCCGCGGGCGGAAACTTCTCGGCAGCACTGCCGGAAAGTAGCATATAAAATCGGGTTGGCAATATGGCCGAACCCGATCACAGTGGACCGCTCTAAAGCGCTTCAGACAATCTTGTCAAAAGCGGTAGACGCTGAAAACCGGGTTCGGTGAATTCACCGAACCCGGTCAGACTTTTTGACAAAGTTGTCTAAAAGTAAGGGTTGGCAATCTTGCCAACCCTTACTTTACCAGATTATCTCCCGCACTACACGAATCAGCGTCACCACCCAGGAAAGTGCCGCAAGCCCCACCAGCACAAGGAAAATCCCGTCCGCCAGAGCGGTATGGGCCAGATACCACGGGCGGAATACCGTGATAACCAATGCCCCGTACAGCAGCGGTACGGACAGCCGCAGCGTCTGCGCCAGACAGATGATTCCTCCCAGCAGCGCCAGCCCCAGCGATAAAACAGCAGCCATCATGTTCCATGCCTCCTTCTTCGATTTGCGGTATGTTACCATCGGCAGACAGACTTTACAAGAGCCTGTCTGCCGATTTTTTCGCCTTGGGTGTCAATAAGACACCCAAGGTTGGACGGCGAGGGTGTCTATTGCACACCCTTGACCTTAAATCTTTTGCAGGAACTTTTGATTCCGGGGTATTCACCACGCTGTTTTTTCGGGAGGGGTAGTGAGGGGGTATCTGAAAAAACAGAAAACCGCTTTCGGCAACATTGTCGAAAGCGGTTTAAAAGTTCAAAGCCGTTGGTAAATACCCGCCCGTTCGCCCCGTGCCGCACCGTGCGGCGTTCTTTCGCACCGGACAGCGTCCCTACCTATCCCCTCCGACAGAAGCCCCCACAGGCGGCGTGTGGGAAAACTCAGTAAACAATAGAAAAAGGAGAGCCTATGGAGCAAAAAACCAATATCCCCATCGACAATCATCATATCACCGTGGAGCGGTTGCAGACAGCCTGCGGGCGGGAGATTCGGGTCATCTCCGTGTTTCCCCGGCATGGCAGCGAAACCGTGGAGGACAAACTGAAAGCCCTGGCGGAACTGGATTTCCGGCAGGGAAAGCTGTGCGCGTAAAGTGCTGGACAATTCAGACCGTTCGGGGTAAGGAGGGCTGTATGAATCAGTCAAACCAAATCAGGAAAACCGCCCTGTACTGCCGTCTCAGCCAGGATGATGGGATAGAGGGCG
>ENA-UEPJ01003881-UEPJ01003881.1-human-gut-metagenome-genome-assembly--contig:-NODE-3881-length-12636-cov-14.723863_pt1 | contig 12636 bp, 10 predicted proteins | sample MGYA00242890_ERZ507896 | MGnify/ENA primary metagenome ERZ507896 (study PRJEB26167, sample SAMN06115508) | human gut metagenome | host: Homo sapiens | place: China:Qinghai | collected 2015-08-20... | reverse complement strand
AGAGCCCTTGGCATGACGGCAAAGTTTCCGGGCAGACCGTAACGCTTGCGGGTGCGCTTGCTCCCACTTGGGGGAGCTGTCGCGCAACGACTGAGGGGCTTCCAATCGGCGGAACCGGAAAAAGCGGTTAAAAGATCTTCACGCCGAACAGGCGTGAATCTTCAGCTTTTTCCGGTGGGAGCCCACTTCTTTAGGATTGTCAAGGGCGAGCAGCCCTTGGCCCGTTGCGGGGTGGGTGGAGTCCAGAGGTAGGGAGGGGGGAGTCGGAACACCCCTCCCTACCTCTGGCCCAGCGGAGCGTCTTTGCACACTAAAGGCAATTAGAGACATTCTCCGCAGAGCAGGATGCATTCTTTTCTGGTTCTCTTTTTGCGCCAAAAAGAAACATTCATCGTTCACATTCTCCTTCCCCGCCCCTGTTCCACGTGGAACAATTTTACCGTTCGGCGGCCGCAGTAGGAATGCGCACCGTATACTCGATATACCCGTCCTTCTCTTCCCGATGGGCGGTAGCGGGCACACCATTATCGGTCATCAGACGGATGGCATGGTCGATGGTGTTCACAAAAATGCGCACGTCCTTGACCATGGAAACACGGTGCCTGCCTTTTGCGGGGGTGTTGAGCAGCTGTTCAATGTAGAGGTCGGTCTGCCGGGCGTTCATGCGGCGCTTGGCAATGTTGATCAAGGCTTCACTGCGGCGGTTCTCCGGCAGACGCAGCACCGCCCGGGCATGGCGCTCGGTGAGGTTGTTGTCCAGCACGAACTGCCGCTGATCGGCGTTCAGCTGCAAGAGCCGCAGCTTGTTGGCAAGGGTGGGCTGCGCCATGCCCAGACGTTTGGCAGCCTCGGCCTGGGTGCAGTCCCACAGCACCATCACATCCTTCATGCCCTGTGCCTGTTCAAAGGGGTTCAGGTCGGCCCGCTGGATGTTTTCCAGCAGGCCCAGCGCCGCAGTCTGCTCGTCGCCGTAGTTGCAGAGGATGGCCGGGATGGTGGTCATCTTTGCCAGCCTGCAGGCACGGAGCCGCCGCTCCCCTGCCACCAGCTCATAGCCGCCATCCGACAGCTTCCGCACTGTGACCGGCTGCAGCAGGCCGTTCTCCCGGATGCTCTGCGCCAGTGCCGCAAGCTCCTGCTCGCTGAATTCCCGCCGTGCCTGAAATGGCGACGGCCTGATCTGGTCGATGGGCAGGAAATAGATCTTGCCCGCCTGCTTTTTGCGTTCAAACATGAATGTACTCCCCCTTCGCAGTTTTGCCGGGTCTGTTTTCCACATTTTCCCGGGAAAGCGTGGAAAATCTCAGGCTTCAGCCACAGTGTACCACACAAAGAAAGACCCTGCCAGACAAATCGTTCGGCAGGGTCTTTCAGAATACGTTCATTGCTGCGTTATTTCAGCGGACTTTTCGCGATTTTACCGCCGTTTCTGGGGTAAGCTGTCGGAGTCTGCGAAATCTTTTTGCACAGGATCAGGGTGCGGGTATCGCCGCCCGGCAGGTGCAGGGTGCGGGTCTCCCTGTACTCACCGCCCAGCTTTTTGATGGCACCGCGCGCTGCGGTCAGCTCTTCCTCACCGGAGGAGCCTTTCATGGCAAGGAAGTTCCCCCCTACCTTTACCAGCGGCAGGCAGTATTCGGCCAGCATGGGCAGCGCAGCCACAGCCCGGGCAGATGCCAGATCGAACTGCTCCCGCCACGCCTTGCGGGCGGCTTCCTCGGCGCGCTCCTTGGCAAACTCCACGCCGACAAGGCCCAGCTGGGCGCAGGCGTACTTCAAAAACTCCACCCGCTTTCCGGTGGGCTCCATCAGGGTCAGCTGCAGCTCCGGCTTGTAGATCTTGGTCACGATGCCCGGGAAGCCTGCGCCTGCGCCCACATCCACCATGCGGCCCGCCACTTCCGGCTGGCTGGCAAAAAGCAGGCTGTCGAGGAAGTGCTTATCCTCGATCCCCTCGGGGTCGGTGATGGCGGTCAGGTTGACCTTCTGGTTGTAGTCCACCAGAATTTCGGCAAAGGCATCCAGCTGATCCAGCTGGGTGCCGGTGAGGGTGATGTTCCATGTGGAACATTTTGCTTCCAGACGCTGTTTGTCGATCATGGGTGTTGTCCTTTCTTTCATTCACCGGTCAGCTGGACGAAAATCGGCTCGTGGTGGACGGCAGGCAGGAAGGTTTCCAGCACATCTGCCGTGCGCAGCTTGAGCGAAGAGGTGTTGATGCAGGGGTGGCAGCCAAGGTACTCCCCTTTCTTCACATCCTCATCCATCAGCAGCTGCACCTTGTTTTCGGTGTCGTTGGCAAGCCCCATGATGGAGGAGGAGCCGGGCGTGCAGTCCAGATACTGCTCCATATCCTCGGGCGAGGCAAAGCTCAGGCGGGCAATGCCCAGCTGATGGGAGAGCTCTTTGGTCTTGAAGGGCTTATCCCCGGGCATCATGAGTAGATAAAAGTTCGTCTTCTGCCGGTTGCACAGGAACAGGTTCTTGCAGACGGTGGCATTCAGGCAGGCATCGATCACATGGCAGTCCTCCATGGTGTCGGCCTTCATCCAGCCGTGGTCGGTGCGCCAGAATTGGATGCCCAGCTTGTCCAGCAGGTCATAGGTGCGGATCTCTTTTTCCAGCCGCCCGGTACAGTCGGCGGGACGGCCCTCGTAAAGCTTCAGTTCTTCCATTTTATTTTCCTCTCGCTGCCAGCGCAATGCTCAACTGCGCCACATCGGAGGGCGATACGCCCGGGATGCGGCCCGCCTGACCGAGGTTCTTCGGCCGGATGCGGGCCAGCTTTTCGCGGGCTTCCAGCGTCAGGCCGGTCAGGGCGGCATACTCGAAATCCTCCGGGATCAGGGTCTTTTCATGCCGGGCCACGTCCCGGATCATCCGGTCCTGCCGGGCAATGTAGCCCGCATACTTGATCTCGGTCTCCAGCCGCTCGGCCAGCATGGGGGTGATCTGCTCGCCCCAGCCGATGACACCGGCCAGCAGCGGATAGCTGATCTCCGGGCGGCGCAGCAGCTCTTCCGCAATGCCGCCTTCGGCAGCAGGAGCAAGACCGGCCGCTTCCATGGCGGCACGCAGGTCGGCGGTGCGCAGATGCGTCTCGTGCAGGCGGCGGCGCTCCGCTTCCAGAATGCTCTGGGTGTGCTGAAACTTTGCCCAGCGGTCATCCTGCACAAGGCCGTATTCCCTGCCGATGGGGGTCAGCCGCTGGTCGGCGTTGTCCTGACGCAGGGTCAGGCGGTACTCGCTGCGGCTGGTCATCATGCGGTAGGGGTCCATGACCCCTTTGGTGACCAGATCGTCCACCAGCGTGCCCAGATAGCTGGTGTGGCGCGGCAGGATGAGCTGCTCTTTGCCCAGCGCATTGCGGGCGGCGTTCAGTCCGGCCAGCAGGCCTTGGGCGGCGGCTTCCTCGTAGCCGGAGGTGCCGTTGAACTGACCCGCACCGTACAGGCCCCGCACTACCTTGCTTTCCAGCGTGGCTTCCAGACTGGTGGGGTCCACGCAGTCGTACTCGATGGCGTAGGCCGGGCGCATGATCTCGATGTTCTCAAACCCTTTGATGCTGCGGTAGAAGGCGTTCTGCACATCCTCCGGCAGGCTGCTGGAGGCTCCCTGCAGATACATCTCCTCGGTGTTCTCCCCGCAGGGCTCCACAAAAATGGGGTGGCGGTCCTTGCCCGCAAAGCGCACCACCTTGTCCTCAATGGAGGGGCAGTAGCGCGGGCCAACGCCCTCGATCATGCCGCCGTAGAGCGGGCTGCGCTGGATGTTGTCCAGAATGATCCTGTGGGTCTCGGGGTTGGTATAGGCGATCCAGCACTCCACCTTGTTGTGCATGGGGGCGTCGGTCAGGAAGCTGAAGGGCTGCAGCTCGCTGTCCGGGTCGCCGGGCTGGCATTCCAGCTGGCTGAAATCAATGCTGCGGCGGTGCACCCGGGCAGGGGTGCCGGTCTTGAACCGGCGCAGCGGCAGACCGGCGGCCTTCAGGCTGTCGGTCAGGGCGTTGGCGGCGTGCATCCCGTCCGGGCCGGAGGCATACCATGCATCACCCACAAAAATTTTGCCGCCCAGATTCGTGCCGGTGGCAATGACCACGCACTTGGCGCTGTATTCGCCGTTCAGCTGGGTCACGACGCCCTTCACACGGCCGTTCTCGGTCTCAATGCCCACGACCTCTGCCTGATGGATGGCAAGGCCGGGCGTCAGCTCAAGGGCGTGCTTCATATATTCGTGGTAGCGCTTGCGGTCGGTCTGCACACGCAGGGCGTGGACAGCCGGGCCTTTGCCCCGGTTGAGCATCCGGCTCTGCAGATAGGTGGCATCCGCAGCAAGGCCCATCACGCCGCCCAGTGCATCCAATTCACGTACCAGCGTGCCTTTTGCCGTGCCGCCAATGCTGGGGTTGCAGGGCATGTTGCCAATGGCATCCAGACTCATGGTAAAGACGGCTGTTTTTGCGCCCAGTGTCGCGGCAGCGTGGGCGGCTTCGATGCCGGCGTGACCGGCACCGATGACGATGACGTCATAATCTCCTAAGTGGTTCATATACTTTCGGGTTTCCTCTAACAAATGATTTGAAATGCCCTCCGCTTCGCTCTGGGCATATTCAGCGGAAATATATTTTTAAATTTGTAAATCCGAAAAGCCTGCGGGCTTTTCGGATTTACTTTTTCACGGGAAGGGTCGTAACGGGAAACGGCATGTTGCTGCTGTCAGCCTGCGGCTGTCGCGCAGCAGATAGCTCACAAGCTTACCCTCACGGTTCGTCGCATAAGCGACTCAAAATCGGCGGAACACAAAAAATCCTCTAGCGGAGCGACTTGGATTTTTTGTATGGAGCTCATCTCCTTTGGGATTATTAAGGGCGAGTAGCCCTTAATTCGTGCCTCCCGCGCCTCGAAAGTAGCGAGTGCTTTTCTGGTTCTCTTTTGGCACGCAAAAGAGAACGTACCCGGCGGTAATGCCTTTTACAAAAGGCATGAAACTTGATTCACGCGACCACGCTCTGCGCAGGAAGCTCTTCGTCACTTTCCCACGCAGAAACGTTCAAACACCTGTTCGATCACGGCTTCCGAAGCGTTCTCGCCGGTCAGGTCGCACAGGGCGGCCAGTGCATCGTCCACACAGACGGAAACGGCATCCAGCCCAAAGCCGCCTGCGGCAGCATCCAGTGCACCGGCCACGGCATCCCGCGCACGCAGTGCGGCAGAAAGCTGACGCTGGCCGGACAGGCTGGCAGCATGGGCGTCGATCTGGCTGGTGCCCAGCAGCCGGGCCACCGCAGCGGAAATCACCCTGCGGCTCCCCTCCTCCTGACAGCACACCGGCAGCACCATGGCAAAGAAGGGTGCAATCAACTCCGGGTCGAATCGCGTTGGTTTATCCTCTTTGTTGATAAGTGCAATGGCCGGACGGCCCTCACAGCGCTGTGCAAGCGCCAGATCTTCCCTTGTGGGCGGCTCGGAGCCATCGAACACGGCAAGGATCAGGCCCGCTTCCTCCAGCTTCTTCCAGCTGCGGCGGATGCCCTCCGCTTCAATGGCGTCCTCCGTCTCCCGCAGGCCAGCGGTATCGAACAGGTTCAGCCGGACATCCCCCAGCTGCACCGCCTGCTCCACCACGTCGCGGGTGGTGCCAGCCACCGGCGTCACAATGGCCCGGTCGAACCCGGCCAGCAGGTTGAGCAGCGTGGACTTGCCTGCGTTGGGCCGGCCAACGATGGCGCAGTCCACGCCCTCGCGCAGGATGGTGTCTGCCTGATAGTTCCGGATCAGACCGTCCAGCTCTGCCTTTACCCCGCTCAGTACCCGGTGCAAGTGGTCATCGTCCAGCTCCGGCACATCCTCCTCGGGAAAATCCACCCATGCGGCAAGGTGTGCCTGAATGGCGGTAAGCTCCTGCTTTTGGGCGTCGATCTTTTTGGCCAGCGCACCGCCCAGCGCCGCATTGGCCAGTGCGGCCCCCTGCCGCCCGTCTGCCGAGATCAGGTCCATGACCGCTTCGGCCTGGGTCAGGCCCAGCTTGCCGTTCAGGAAGGCGCGGCGGGTGTACTCGCCGGGAGCGGCAGGCTGCGCACCGGCGGCAAGGCAGGCTTCCACCAGACGGCGGGCCACCGCGTTTCCGCCATGACAGGAAAGCTCCACCACATCCTCGCCGGTATAGCTGTGGGGCGCACGGAAAAACAGGGCCACGCCCTCGTCAAAGGTCTCGTTCCCTTCCCGGAAGGCCCCGTACATGGCCGTATAGCCTTTGGCCTGTTCCACTTTTTTTGCGGCGTTGGCCGGGCAGAACACCCGGGCCGCCACCTGATAGCTCTCCGCACCGGAGAGCCGCACCACGGCAATGCCGCCTGCGCCCGGTGCTGTTGCAATTGCTGCAATGGTCGCTTCCTGCATGGTTTTTTCTGGCTTCCTTTCCGCGCCCGGTCTGGCCGCTTGCTCCCATCTGCCCACAGCAGCGAGACCAATACAGTTTCATTGTACCACGAAATGCTGCGGAATGGTACTGTTTTTTCAACCAATTCCCGGGAAACGGTTGAAAATCCGCCCGTTTCTCACGCAAAAAAGGGACTTTCCGTCCCAACACGGAAAGCCCCTTTTTACAGGAAACTGATTTTTAGAACTTGGCGATCTCTGCCGTGGTGATGGCCTTGCCGGGCAGCGTGCGTGCATCGGCATTCTCGTTCAGGGCCAGCTTGCCCTCGCGCAGCAGCTGCACAGCCTTCTGGTGATCGGCGGCCTTCCAGTTGTTGCCCACGATCTTCCAGTTGTTGTTCACGTGCGGCTCGATGGTGCCGCCCTTCACGGTGCGGATGTACTCGCCCAGCAGCTCGCGGATGCCGCCCACGTCGCCGCGCACATCGATCTCCAGCAGCTTGGGCAGATCCTCACCGGGCAGGAAGATGTCCGCAGCCGTCAGCAGCTGGGTGGTGGCACGGTAGTTGTTCACTGCCACAACAAAGGTGTCGGTGTCCTTCACCGCCTTGCCGTTCGGCCACTTGAGGTTCTTGATGCGGTGGCCCGGCTCCTTGGAGACGTCCAGCTCATAGTTGACGCCCTCAAAAGCATCGTACAGGTAGTAGCGCACCGAGGGGTCAAAGGCGATGGTCACTTCATCCGGCTTCCATGTCTTGAAGAAGGCTGCGGACCACTCCATAAAGCGGCGCAGCTGCTCGCCGGTCATCTGCAGCTTGTACAGGGTGTTCTGGTAGGTGTAGATGCTGGCCATATCGCACTTGCGGATGGTGCCCGCGCGCATCTGGGAGGTCATGGAGGTCAGGGCCGTTGCGGAGACCTGCGCACCGGTGTAGTACATCTGCACTTCGTTGATGAAGTCCAGCAGCGCGGTATCCTGCACCATGGCCTGCGGCAGGCAGTCGATCTCGTTTTCGGGGGCCAGATCGCCGCCCTTCAGCTCGCCGATGGGGGTGACAGCGTCTTCCTTGGCGCGGGTGTCGTAGGAAGCCAGCAGAGCGGTCAGCTCCGGATCGGGCTCGTACTCCTTGATCTGCAGGTTCTCCGAGGTGCGGTTCACGACCTTCCACTTGCCGTCCAGCTGGCGCTCCAGATAGACGTGGATCTCGGACAGGGTGGCACCGGCGTTCTTGTTCTCCACCACCAGCACGTTGTTGATCATCATGTTGGGGATGCTCCTGTGGCCGTGGCCGCCCACGATGACGTCGAACTCGGGGCAGGCATTGGCCAGATCGGTGACGCCGGAGCCATAGACGCCGTACTCGTTCTCGGTATCCATGTGCATGACGCCGATCAGAACATCCACCTGATCCTTGATCTTATCGATGATCTTGCGGCTCTCGTCCACAGGGTTGGTGACCTTCCAGCCCTCCAGATTCTTGGCGTCCCAGCGGATGATGTTGGGGGTGACCATGCCAATGACGCCGATCTTCACGGTGCCCTTTTTGATGATGGTGTAGCCGTCGGCCAGCGGGGTGCCGTCCGGTGCGTAAACGTTGCCGGTGAGCACCTTGGCCTTCTGCTGTCCCATGACCTTTTTCAGCACATCCATGCCGTAGTTATACTCATGGTTGCCGGTGGTCCAGATATCATAGCCGATGGCATTCATGGCAGCGACCATGGGATGCAGGTCATCCTTCAGGAACAGCTCTGCGGAGTTGGCCTGAATGGTATCGCCTGCATCCACCACCAGCGTGTTCCGGGTGCGGCACTGCTTGATGGCGGTCGCCTGCTGGGCCACACTGCCGGAAGCATCTGCCTTGTTGGCGGCGTAATCCCAGGGATCGAACTTGCCGTGGGTGTCGCTGGTGGCAAGGATCTGCAGATCCATGCTCCACAGGGACTTGATGTCACAGGCGGCTGCAGAGGGTGCCATGCAGCTGGCGGCTGCGATGGTCGCGGATGCCCCTGCACCACGCAGGAAGCTGCGGCGGGAGATCTTGTTCTGAGCCATAGTTGATTACCTCTCTTTTCATCATTCTGTCTGTTCTTCACGAACAGAACGCTCTTGACTACAGTATAAATCCTTGACCAATTGTTTTACAATTGCCATTTGAGAGAAAGATTTCGGCAAAAAACAGGCAGTTTCTCCAAATTTTGAGAAGAATGACTTTTGACAGGCTCCGTATACCGCAACGGCTGCCCGACCCAAAACCAGCTTGGCGTCCGTTTGGGGCAAAATCCTTTTTGCGTGAAAAAAGGTCTCCGGAAAATCCGCAGATCTTCCGGAGACCCTGATTTCAAAAATAATTTCCCAAAATTACAGCTCGATCTTGCCAAAGCTGAAATCGGCAAAATCATCCACCCGCTCGGTGCGCTTGGGTGCTACCGGTGCGGCATTCTCGGCATCGCGGGGTGCATAGGTGCGCTCCGGCACACCGGAGGGACGGGGGCCGCGGGGTGCACCGCTGCGGCTGCCGCGGTAACCGCCACGGCTGCCATTGCGGTCGCCGTGGTCGGAACGGTTTCCGCCGCGATAACCGCCGCTGCGCGGACCGCCGGGACGACGGCCATTGCCGCGTCCGCCGCGGGGACGGCGCTCACCGTAGGTGTTCTCGGTCTGTGCATCGGGTGCGGTGGAGTAGATGACCACACGGCGGTCACGGCCTTCACCCTTGCTCTCGCTGCGCACGCCCTCCATCTTGCTGATGGCAGAGTGGATGATGCGGCGCTCGTAGGGGTTCATGGGCTCCATGGCAAAGCTGCGGCCGGTCTTGCGCACCTTGGCACCAATGCGCTGTGCCAGTGCGGTCAGGTCGCTCTCGCGCTTGTCGCGGTAACCGGCAACGTCCAGACCCAGCTTGATGTAATCGCCCTCCAGACGGTTTGCCACAAGGCTTGCCAGATAGGACAGGCTCTCCATGGTCTCGCCGCGGCGGCCGATGAGGGCACCCAGCTTTTCACCGTCCAGACGGATGATGGTGGCCTCGCCCTTCTGCACGGCGCTGAAGGAGACGTTCTCCACGCCCATCAGGGCAATGACCTCACGCAGGTAGTCCACAGCGGCCTTGACCTTGGCGTTTTCTTCAATGTTGATGGGTTCCTCGGTCTCCTCTTCCTCGGCGGCAGGCTGCTGCACCGCGGCAGCTTCCACGGCGGGCGCAGCAGGCTCCTCGGCCTTGGCTTCCGGCTCTGCCGGTGCAGCGGGTGCTTCCACTGCAGGAGCAGGCGCGGCCTTCTCCTGAACAGGAGCCTTCTTTTCCTCAACGGCGGGTGCTGCCGGAGCGTCCGGCTCCTCCACGCTCACGCACACCTTGGCGGGGGTGAGCTTCAGGCCCAGAAAACCAGTCTTCTGGGGCATTTCCAGCACTTCGCAGCTGACATTCAGATCATCGGCCTGCACGCCCAGCAGGGCACAGGCTTTTGCGCGGGCTTCATCGACCGTTTTGCCGGTCGCTTCCTGCTTACGGATCATAACCGTTCTCCTCCTTCTTATTCTTTATCCTGCTTGTTCAGCTCGCTCAGCGGCACGGTGCGCTCGTCCTTGTAGCGCTCCTCGTCCAGCTTGCGGGCATACTCCAGCCGGCGCTTGTTCATTTCACTGGCGGAAAGGTTCTTTTCCGTGGTCTTGCCGGTCTTGGGATCGGTGACCTTGACGGTGGTGTTCTTCACACCGCGCTTTTCCTGCTTTTTCTTTTCTGCGATCTGCGCTTCGATCTCCTTGCGCATCTTATCGGGGTCGTACACCTTGCGCATGACCTGGGTCTGCGCGGTCATCACGATGTTGGAAATGACGTAGTACAGAGAGAATGCCAGAGGATAGGTGAAGCAGAAGAACAGGTACATCAGCGGCATCATATACATGGTCACCTTCATGCTGCCCTGCATCTGCTGGCCGCTGGCCTTCATGCTGATGTGGGTGGACAGGAGCATGGTGATGACCGACAGCAGCGGCAGCACGATGTCCAGCGACAGGCCCAGCTTGGGCACGCGGGTCAGGTCGATGCCGAGGAAGGTCATATGACGGCTGAACTCGGTGACAGTCGCGATCTGCTCCGGGGTAAAGCAGGCAGCCAGACTGCTGTTGCCTGCCACCAGCTGAGAAATAATGGTGGTATCACGGGTGATGGCGGTAAAGGCGACGCCGGAGGCAGTCAGGGCCTCACCGGCAGCGGTCAGGGCAGCAGCACTGATGTGGAAGATGCGCTCCAGCGGATTGTACACGACGCCGATAACGCCGAACATGACCAGGAAGTTCAGCAGCATGGGCACACAGCCTGCGGTGGGGTTATAGCCGTAGTCCCGCTGCAGCTTGAGCATTTCTTCCTGCTGCTTTTCGGGCTTGTCCTTGTACTTGTTCTGGATCTCCATCATCATGGGCTGGAAGGCCGACATTTTAGCCGTGCTCTTCTGCTGGCTCAGCTGCAGAGGGATCTTGACGATGTTGATGAGCAGCGTGAAGATGATGATGTCCCAGCCGTAGCTCGGGAGCAGCTTGTAGATCCACTCCATGACATAGCCGAGAGGACCGCTCAGGATGTAAAAGAAGTTCATACCTTTGTCCATTCTGCCCCGTCTGTGGCACGGGACTTGTTATTTTTTATCGTAGGACACGCTGCCCACAGTGCACCGCGTCACAAGAAGCTTTATGATCTAAAATGCCCTCCGCGTTGCTCTGGGCATATTCAGCGGAAAAATTATTTTATATTTGCGTTTGTCGCGGCCTGCGGGCCGCTCCAAACGCATTTTCACGGGAAAGGTCGTAACGGCAAACGGCATTTGCTGACGCTGGCTCCCTGCGGGAGCATTCACGTCAGCATAAAAACATGCTGTTGCCCTTACGTTTCGTCGCGCAGCGACTTTAAATTGGCGGAACACAAAAAATCCTCTAGCGCAGCGGCTTGGATTTTTTGTATGGAGCCCAACAGCTTTGGGGTTACTAGGGGCGAGCAGCCCCTAGTTTGCAACGGCGACGACCGCGGCCAGCGGGCTAGCCCTCTCCGTCTGCTCCCAATGGTCGCATCCACCTCTCCCAAAGGGAGAGGCCTTGGCAAAAAGATGAAGTTTGCATGGACTGCCAAGGGCTCCCACTTTGGGGGAGCTGGCATCGCGCAGCGATGACTGAGAGGGCGAGGACGCTGCCCTATCCCCTATGCCGCTTTTCAAACAGCTTTGCGGGCTGCAGGCGGCGGGCAGGGTTCTGCCAGCGGCCCGGCTCCGGCACCGGGTCGTAGCCCCATTTGCCGAGGGGATTGCACCGGGCGATGCGCCATGCCCCCAGCAGGATGCCTTTGATGCACCCATGGGTCATGATGGCCTGCATGGTGTAGTTGCTGCAGCTGGGCGTAAAACGGCAGCTGCGGCCGATCCACGGGCTCAGGGTGTACTGATACACCCTGATCAGCCCGCACAGCGCCTTCCTGCAGGCGTTTTGCAGCCCTGTCATGCGGTGGGTTCCGCCTTTTCCGCCTTTTTCCTGCGTGCCGGGGGCACTGTGGCGGGCGGCGGTGCGTCCGGACGTTTGGCCTTATCGGGCAGGCCGGCCTGTGCGAACAGCTTTGCCACTACGCTGCTCAGCTGCCAGCTCTTCAGCCGCGGGGTCATGCCCCGGGCCACAAAGACCAGATCATAGCCGCCGATGTTGTAGTCCAGATGTTCGTCGATGGCTGCCTTCATCACGCGGCGGGCCCGGTTGCGCTGCACGGCGTGGCCGATCTTTTTGGTGGCGGTCAGGCCCACGCGGGTCTTTTTGCCGCGGGTCTTCAGCACATACATCACAAGGGCCGGGTTCACGTAGGACTTGCCGCGGGCATACACTCTGCCAAACTCGCTGTTGCGGCGGATGGGACGATAGCGCATGGTTCCGCGCCTCCTTTCCGTGACTGGGAACGCACCCGGAAGGTGCATTCTTCAGCCAGTATATCAAAAATTTTTCTACTTTGAAAGCCCATGCGGGCAATTTTACAAAAATTCTTTCAAGAATCCGGCAGTTTTCCGTTTCTCAAAAAAAAAATAAGACCGCCAATCCAGTATCAGCGGTCTTTTGTGCGCATATTCATTTCTGCGCCGGATCCCGTCATAAAGGCAGAGATCAGACAGTCAGGCTCTTGCGGCCCTTTGCACGGCGAGCATTGATGACCTTGCGGCCGTTCTTGGTGCTCATGCGGGTCAGAAAGCCATGAACTTCCTTGCGCTGACGCTTCTTGGGCTGAAAAGTTCT